>Ga0207716_100072_pt1 | contig 143701 bp, 119 predicted proteins | sample TtaePargueraPR_FD_187739 | JGI IMG/M metagenome (GOLD analysis project Ga0207716, IMG submission 187739) | Aerobic enrichment media microbial communities from Bioluminiscent Bay, La Parguera, Puerto Rico - Tt and P2 (5) (SPAdes) | ecosystem: Environmental > Aquatic > Marine > Unclassified ... | reverse complement strand
GGCACCCGAGGCTCTCGCGGCTTCTGCCGACCCGTTGTTTGCCCTGATTCATCCGGAGGACGTGGCGGGCCTGGCCGACAGTATCGTGGCGTCCGCCCGAACGCTGACGCCCTGGCAGTACCGTGGTCGCCTGCGGCTGCAATCCGGCGAGTTCCAGTGGTTTGAAGGCAGTTCAACGCCGGAGCGCCAGGACGATGGCAGTACCCTCTGGTATGGCTATTTCAACAACATCCAGTATTACAAAGAGCTGGAGGTCTCGCTCAGGGAGAGCGAGGCGGAGTTCGCGTTCCAGGCGCAGTTCCAGAAACTGATCGCAAAACTGTCCACCCGCTTCATCAACCTGGGGTTCGGTACCATTGACCAGGGTATCGACGAGTTGCTGATGGAGATCGGCAAATTCTTCGGGGTCGACCGCGCCTACCTGTATCACTTTTCCGACGATTACCGCGTCATGACCAACAGCCATGAATGGTGTGGCAAAGGTGTGCCATCGCTCAAGGCTTCCCAGCAGCAGGTTGCCATCGAATCCTTCCACTGGTGGCATGACCGGATCCACGAGATGGTCAGCCGGGGGCGGGTTATTTTCGTTGAGGATGTCAGGCGGTTGCCGAAACGGGCCCACCAGGAGCGCAAACTGCTGCTGGAGCAGGGCGTGGCTTCAATGTTCTGTGTTCCGGTCCAGATCCGCGGCCGGGTAACCGGATTCTTCGGGGTCGATTCGTTGCGCAAGCGCCAGTGGCGGCGGGACCAGGCTGACCTTCTGGTGATCATTTCCGGATTGCTGTCGGGGGCCCTGGAGCGCCACCGGCTGGAGGAGAAGCTGTTAAACCAGTCGATCCGTGACCCGCTGACCGGGCTGCACAACCGTCGCTACCTGATCCCCCGCCTTGAGGAACTGCTTGGCCGCAGCCAAAGGTTCGGGGATACCTTTTCCCTCGCGCTGTTCGATGTTGACCATTTCAAGCAGATCAATGATTCGGTGGGTCACCTGGCGGGTGACCATATCCTGCGCCAGTTTGCCGGTGTGCTAAGGCAACAGGCACGCACCACCGATGTGGTGGTCCGCTTCGGCGGCGAAGAGTTCATTGTTGTATTTGTCGGTACTGCCGCGGAGGATGCGGTACCCATCGTTCAACGGATTATCGAGGCCGTGCGACAGGCCTTGTTCCAGGCCGGGGGTTCCGCGGTCCATGTCACGGTCAGTGCGGGTATGGCCGGGCTGGGTGAGGTTCCGGCGCTGCCTGACACCCCGGATTCGCTGATCGGACGGGCGGACGAGCGCCTGTACCGCGCCAAAGCGGCGGGTCGTGACTGTCTGGTAAGTGCATCAGGAATCGTCCGCATATAAGAAACGGGCATTTCCCTTTATATTTCCTTTTGGTATAACCTTAGAATCAAATTTGATTTCCGACCCGGAAAGAGGTAAATGCCGTGACCAATCCGATCGTTCAGCATTTCTTTGACGAACCGACCAACACCTTCAGTTATGTGGTGAGGGACCCGGCAAGCGATGCCTGCGCCATCGTCGATTCCGTCCTTGATTTCGACTACGCGGCGGGCCGTACCGATGTGCGCTCGGCGGATGAGATCATCGCCTATGTCCGCAGCGAAGGCCTGCGGGTGGAGTGGATTGTCGAAACCCATGTCCACGCCGACCACCTTTCCGCCGCTCCCTATCTGCATGAAAAACTGGGTGGCAAGACCGGTATCGGTGCCCAGATTGTCGCCGTGCAGGAAATCTTCGGCAAGGCCTTCAATGCCGGCACCGAGTTTGCCCGTGATGGCAGTCAGTTTGACCGTCTGTTCAACGACGGCGATACCTTCATGATCGGTGAGCTTGAAGGCCGGGTGATGCATACGCCGGGCCACACCCCGGCCTGTCTGACCTACGTATTTGGTGATGCGGCCTTTGTGGGTGACACCCTGTTCATGCCGGATTACGGCACCGCCCGGTGTGATTTCCCGGGTGGCGATGCCCGTACGCTCTACCGCTCCATCCAGAAGGTGCTGGCACTGCCGCCGGAAACCCGGATCTTCCTGTGCCACGACTACAAGGCGCCGGGCCGTGAGGAGTACCAGCACATGACCACGGTGGCCGCCGAGCGCGAGGCCAATGTCCATGTTCACGATGGCGTCACCGAAGACGAGTTTGTCCGGATGCGCAGCGAGCGGGATGCCACCCTGGACATGCCGCGGCTGATTCTGCCGTCGGTACAGGTCAATATGCGGGCCGGCCAGATGCCGCCGGCGGAGGATAACGGTCAGGTTTACCTGAAAGTTCCGCTGAACCTGTTCTGACACGCTGATGAGACTCAAACAGTATCTGCCGTTCCTCGAATGGCTGCCCGGTTACCGCCGTGACATTCTGGTCAGTGACCTGGTCGCCGCAGTCATCGTCACCATCATGCTGATCCCGCAGTCGCTGGCCTATGCCCTGCTGGCGGGGTTGCCTGCGCAGGTAGGGCTGTATGCCAGTATCCTGCCGCTGGTGTTCTACGCCCTGTTCGGCACCAGCCGGACCCTGTCGGTCGGGCCGGTGGCGGTGGCGTCACTGATGACCGCTGCGGCTCTCGGGGCCATTGCCGAGCCCGGCAGCCCCGAGTACATCGGTGGTGCGGTGTTGCTGGCGGTCATGTCGGGCCTGATGCTGGTGGCCATGGGGGTACTGCGGCTGGGCTTCCTGGCCAATTTCCTCAGCCACCCGGTGATCTCGGGCTTTATCACCGCCTCCGGCGTGGTGATTGCGGCCAGTCAGCTCAAGCATATCCTCGGTGTCCAGGCCTCCGGCCACAACCTGCTGGATATTGGTGGGACGCTGCTGGCTAATATCGGTGACACCAATCTCCCGACCCTGCTGATCGGCAGCGGCGCCCTGGTATTTCTGCTGTTCGCCCGCAAGAAACTGAAAGCCTTGCTGGCCCTCGCCGGGGTGACCGGGCGGTTCGCCGATATTGTGACCAAGACCGCGCCGATTCTGGCGGTGGTGGTCACGACCCTGCTGGCCTGGGGGCTCGGGCTCGACCAGCAGGGAGTCAAGGTGGTCGGCACGGTACCCGCCGGGTTGCCGCAACTCACCCTGCCGACCATGGACCTGGCAGTGTGGCAGCAACTGGCGCTGGGGGCGCTGCTGATCAGCATCGTCGGCTTTGTGGAGTCGGTGTCGGTGGGCCAGACCCTGGCCGCCAAGCGCCGGCAGCGGATTGACCCGGATCAGGAGCTGATTGGCCTGGGTGCGGCCAACCTGTCGTCGGGTTTTTCCGGCGGCATGCCGGTGACCGGTGGTTTTTCCCGTTCGGTGGTCAACTTCGATGCCGGCGCCGAGACCCCCGCTGCCGGCGCGTTTACCGCGGTCGGTATTGCCCTCGCCACGCTGTTTCTGACGCCGGCGATTGCCTACCTGCCCACCGCCACCCTGGCGGCCACCATCATCGTCGCGGTTTCCACGCTGATTGATTTTCCGGCCCTGCTGCGTACCTGGCGCTATTCCCGCACCGATTTTGTGGCGATGCTGGCCACCATCGTGCTGACCCTCGGGCACAGTGTCGAGTCGGGCATTGTGGCCGGTGTTGCGCTGTCCATCGGGTTGTTCCTGTATCGCACCAGCCGACCGCACAGTGCGCTGATCGGCCGGGTGCCGGGTACCGAACACTTCCGCAATGTGCTGCGACACCAGGTAGAAACCCGGCCGGAGCTGGCCATGCTGCGGGTGGATGAGAGCCTGTACTTTGCCAATGCCCGTTTCCTGGAGGAGACCGTGATGGAGCTGTTGAGCAAGCAGCCGGCACTGCAGGATGTGGTGCTGGTGTGTCCGGCGGTCAACCTGATCGACGCCTCGGCACTGGAAAGCCTGGAAGCCATCAACGAGCGGCTGGTGGATGCCGGTGTTCGCCTGCACCTGTCCGAGGTCAAAGGCCCGGTGATGGACCGGTTGCGGGATACCGAGTTTCTCCGTCATCTCGGTGGCCAGGTGTTTCTCAGCAGTTATGAGGCCTGGCAGACCCTGAGCAGGCCCCGGCAGGCCGCTGCCTGATCCTGGCACGATCGGGACCATTCCGGGACAAGGGCGCATTCATGGGCATGACGGACAATCTGTTATCCGCCGGCCAGTTGCTGGTCACTGGCCTGTTGTTCCTGCTGATTCTGCTGGCGGCGGCCCGCCAGGTGGACTGGCAGGCCCTGCGGCGGGACAACGCCCTGCAGCATAGCTTTTTCGGCGCGGCGGTGGTGCTGGGATTCCTCTGGCAGCTGCGGGCCGGGATCTCGCCCGGGTTGTCCATCCACGTCTTCGGGATCACCGTCATCACCCTGATGATGGGCTGGGCACTGGCGGTGTTCGCCGGCCTGCTGGCACTGGTGATTACGGTGATTACCGGCCGTGAGCCGTTGCTGATGTTTGCCGTCAATGGCCTGGTGACGGTGATGGTGCCGGCGCTGGTCAGCTATCGCATCATGTTGTGGGAGCGCCGGCGCGGATTCCGCAATTTCTTTGCCTATATCTTCTTCTGTGGTTTTTTCGGGGCGGCGATTGCGGTGGCCACGGCGGGCCTGGTGATGTGCGCCCTGCTGTGGTCGGCCGATGTCTACAGTATCGACGAGCTGGTCGACGAGTACCTGCGTTACCTGCCGCTGTTCATGATTCCCGAGGGATTTGTGAACGGCACCATTGTTACCGGCCTGATGGTGTTCCATCCCGAGCGGCTGGTGACCCTCGATGAGCGCCGTTACCTGACTCCTCCGCGTTGAACTGGCGGTCGTTGGCCTGCATCACTGCAAACGGGTCGCGACCACCGACCGGCCAGGACTGGCGCCACTGCTCCAGCCAGCCTGCGATGTCCTCCGCCGGCATCGGCCTGGCCACGCCATAGCCCTGAATCATTTCGCAGCCCAGCGTACGCAGGGCCCGGGCATGCTCCAGGGTTTCCACACCCTCTGCAAGGACGGGCCGGCCAAAGCGCTTGGCGAGAAAGATCACGCTTTCGACGATGGCGCGGTCCGCCGGATCCGACAGCATGCTGCGGACAAAGCTCTGGTCCATCTTGATCAGGTCGACCGGCAAGGCGCGGAAATAGGTCAGCGATGAGAAGCCGGTGCCGAAATCGTCCAGGGCGACCTGCAGGCCCATGGCCCGGCACTGCTCGATCACGTGGCCGGCGCGCTGCATGTCGTCCAGCGCGGTGGATTCGAGTACTTCCAGGTGAATCAGCGCCGGATTGATCTCCGGGTGGGCCATCAGGTAACGCTGCAGGAACTCGGTGAAGTTGCGGTCGAGGAGGTGAGCTGCACTGATGTTGACGCTGACGGCGATTGCCTCTCCACGTGCGCTCCAGCGGCCCAGTTCACTCAGCGCCTCCCGCAGCACCCACTGGGCGATGGGGACTTCAAGGTGGCTGCCTTCCACCGCCGGCAGGAAGTCGGCTGGCGCCAGCTGGCCCCGTTTCGGGTGCTGCCAGCGAATCAGGGCCTCAAAGCCGACCACGGCCCGGTCGCACATGCGGATCTGGGGCTGGTAGTGCAGGCGGAACTCGCCATCATCCAGCGCCCGGGTCAGTTCCATCAGCTGCTTCCGCCGTTTCTTGCGGTGCTCATCCAGTGCCGGATCGAAGATCGCCCACTGGTTGCGGCCTTTTTCCTTGGCGGCGAGCATGGCCTGGTCGGCATGGCGGACCAGCCGGTCGGCATCGGTGGCGTCGTTGGGGTAGAAGGTAATGCCCATGCTGGCGGTCAGCCGCAGAGTGGCGGGCCCGACCGGTGCCGGTCCGTTCACGACATCCAGAATGCGCTGGAAGGCATGGTCGTCGGTCACGTCCTGCAGCAGCAGGACAAACTCGTCGGCGGCAATCCGCGCGACCGTGTCCTCACTGCGGATGACCGTGCGCAGCCGATCGGCGATCAGGGTCAGCACCCGGTCACCGCCATTACGGCCAAAGCGGTCATTGATGCTTTTCAGGCCGTCCAGGTCCAGGTAACACACCGCCAGTGGCCGGTCATTGTGAATCGCATGCTCCATGGCGCGGCGCAGCCGTTTCAGCAGCAACTGCCGGTTCGGCAGGTTGGTCAGGCTGTCGTAATGGGTCGCCCGGTCCAGTTCCTCGGCGTGGTTCTTGAGGGTGGTGATGTCCGAAAACACGGCGACATGGTGCCACTGTCCGGGTTCGTCCAGGTGGACCCGGGTAATCGACAGCAGCTCGGGATACTCTTCGCCGTTCTTGCGCCGGTTCCAGATCTCGCCACGCCAGTGATTGTTGACGTTTATGGCTTCCCACAGGGCGTGGTAGAACTCGGCGGTGTGGCGGCCGGAACTGAGAATCGACGGATTCTGGCCGATGATTTCGTCGCGCTGGTAACCGGTGATCCGGCTGAAGGCCGGATTGACGTCGATGATGCGGTTAGCGCGGTCGCTGATCATGATCGCTTCATGACTGCGTTCAAACACACTGGCGGCAATCCGCAGACGCCGTTCTGACGATTTGCGGGCGCTGATATCCCGCAACACCGCGGCATAGCCGGGACGTGCCTTGCCCGCCGGGGCGAGGGCGGTGCAGTTGACCTGCAACCACACCGGCTTGCCGTCGCGGGTGTAGTTGAGAATTTCCACGTCGAAGCCCTGGCCTTTGCGCAGGCACTGGCGCATGTAGGCCACGGTTGCCGTCGAGCTTTCCTCGCCCTGCAAGAAATCACCGGGGCGCTTGCCCCGAACTTCGGCCAGCGTGTAGCCGGTGATCCGCTCGAAGCTGGGGTTCACCCATTCAATCACGCCTTGCTCGTCAGTAATCACCACACCGTTGTTGGTGTAAAGCGCCACTTTTGCAAGGCGGTTGGCATCCATGCCCTCGAACTGGTGGAGATTGTCAGAATCAGCCATGGTGTCGGAGGGTACCGTGTTAGCCGGGGCAGGCCGGAGAAGAGCTTGATGGAACGTGTTGAAGAGGCGGGCATGTTAACGATATTTGGCCCGTTTTGACAGCTGCGATTGGCGATAGATTGACTTTGCTCAATCTGGCCGGTTTACCTCGCAAATGCCAAGGGCTGAGTGTGCCCGTACCGGGGCTGGCCGGTACGGGCGGGTTATCCGCGGTGATGATCAGCGCACGCCGGCGCGGCGCAGGGCGGCAGGGGTGAACTCGTTGGAGCGGGCCTTCACGCCAAAGGTGTACGGGTCGTCCTCTTCATTGGTCAGGCCCATCACCAGGTAACGGCCGGACAGCAGGTCGTAGAGGGTTTCCGCAGCGTAGCTCGGAACACCGATGTCGTAACCCTGCACCATGTGCGATTCGGCGACGCGCCACAACTGGCCGCGACCGTCATAGTGATCGACCACGGCGATCTGCCAGGAATCCTCATCCACATAGAAATCGCGCTTGGCGTAGATGTGGCGCTCACCGTCCTTCAGAGTGGCGCGGACATGCCACACCCGGTGCAGTTCGTAACGGGTCAGCTCCTGGTTGATGTGGCCAGGCTGGATAATCTCGTCATAGCTCAGCTCCGGGTCCGACAGCTTGTACGAGTTGTACGGAATGTACATTTCCTTTTTACCCACCAGCTCCCAGGTGTATTTGTCGGGGGCGCCGTTATACAGGTCCAGGTTGTCCGATGTGCGCTGGCCGTCCGCCGCGGTACCGGGGCCGTCGTATGCTACCTGGGGGGCACGGCGAACCCGGCGCTGGCCGGAGTTGTACAGCCAGGCCCGGCGCGGTTCCTTGACCTGGTCCAGGGTCTCGTGCACCAGCAGAACGTTGCCTGCAAGGCGGGATGGTGCGGTGATGACCTGCTTGAAGTAGAACATCACGTTGTCGTCCACGCCGGCCTCGTAGTCTTCAAGGGCGACCCGGTCGGTCAGGTATTCGGTGAACTTGACCGCGCTGAAATCGCCGTTGGCCTGTGGCGTCACCTGGGCAACATTACGGACAATCGAGCCACCGCGGTAGCGGGTGATGTGGTTGAAGATGACCTCAACGCCGCTTTGCGGAATCGGAAACGGTACGCCGGTTTCATAGTTCTGCAGGCCGTTGCCGTTGGCAGTCAGTGACACCTGGGTGGCATTGGCTTTGGCTTTCGCCGTCATGAACTCCGGATAGGCCGCGGTGCGCCGGGTCTGGTAAACCGGAATGAAGTAGTCACTGTAGGTCTTGATGGTGGCCACCTGACCCGGTGACAGCTTGTCCTGGTACTGGTCCACGTTGCTCTGGTCGATCACCAGAAGACGCTCGTCGCCGGGGAAGGGATCGGGGTAGATGCCCTGTTGGGGTTGTTTGACCGGCGGTGTGGTCAGGCCGCCATCCCAGGCCGGAATGGCATCGCCGTTACCGGCCTTTTCAGCCCCGATGGGGGTCAGTTCGCCGCCAAGCCGGGCCGCCTGATCGGCGGAAACCGCCGCCAGACTGGTGCCCGCGGAAAGCAGGGACAGGGCAATGGCACTGCCGATGACCGTGCGTTGGAAGGTTTTCATGATGGACTCCTTGGTTTTACGCTGTGATCAGAATGAGTAGGAAACGCTGGCCGACACGAAGTCGCGGTCAGAGATTTCGTTGTAGTCGCCGCCGAAATAGTTGGTGTAGCTGATCGAGGCGGAATACTTGTTCTGGTAGCTGCCATCAAGGCCGAGGCTCACCGACTTGTTGCCTTCCTTGAAGTTACCGCCGGGATCCGGGGCGTAGCCCTTCACGTCATGGGTGAGGAACAGCTTGGGCAGCAGGTTGATGCCGGCAATGGCATTGGGGTAATCGAGTGCGAATAGTGCCCGGTAGCCCCAGGAGAACGAGGTGGTGAAGCCGTCGCCGCCACAATTGGTGGGGTTGATATTGAGGCGGGTGGTTTCATCGCCCGGGCCGTCGCTGCACAGATCGCCGGTAAACGATGGCCCGTCCAGTGGCACCGGTCCCACGCCCCAGATACCGGAGCGGCCGTAGCGGGCCTCGTCCTTGCCGGGCAGGTCGTGGACGTAGGTGGCGCCCACTTCCGCCACGGTGATGAAGCGTGCCGCTCCCAGCACCCGGTCAACAAAGTGGATCAGGGTGGCCTGGGCCTGGGAGACGTTGAAGCGGTCATAGCCGTCGATGGCCTTGCCGGCGTAGTTGAAGTCCGGGTCATTCTGCTGGATCTGCTGTTCCAGTTTGCTGATGACCTGGCCGTCCGGGCCGCGCTGCTGCAATCCGCCGTAGATCAGCTCGAAGGTATTCCACTGGATCGGCATGTTGGGGCGGAAGCTGTATTCCGCACCCAGGGAGGTGCCGGTGGGCAGTGTGGTGTTGATACTGATGCCGTACAGGTCGATGCCCTTCGGGTAATCAACAAAATAGCTGGGGAAGCGGGAGAACGGCAGCTCCGGGTCGTTGATCTGGGTTGCTGTGGGTTGTTCCGGGTTGGCGGTGACACCGCTGAGGTACGGCAGCCGGCTGTGATACTTGATGTAGTAGAACCCCAGCTCGGCATCGAGGGCCGGGACAAACCAGCGTACCGCGGCGCCGAACTGGTCCCGGTCGCCGGGGTCCATGTCGCCGAGGCGGGGCGCGACAAAGCCCTCGGCGAGGGCCTGGGAATCAGGCACCTGGCCGGCCAGCAACACCGGACCACAGCCGTCCGCGGCAACGTCGGCACTGGAGAAGTAGGTGCCGCAGTCATCAATCTTGAACGGTTCCCACTTGGTCTGGACGTAGGCCTCGACGTTGATCTCCGGGGTAATGCCTACCGAGGTATACAGCATTTCGACCGGACGCAAGACGTCCTTGAGCTCGGCGCCGGGGGTGCGGAATGCCGGCACGTCAATCGGGTTGGTGGCGTTGATGCCGCCGAGGATAAAGGTGCTTTCTCCCCAGCTCACCACCTGCTTGCCATAGCGCACGGAAATCGGCGTGTCACCGGCGTACCAGTCGGAGAACACATAGGCGTCGAGCAGTTCGGCACCGGCGGCGTTGTCCAGGGCCTCGTCATTCAGCGTGCGTTGCTGGCCCACCGGGTCGACCGCACGGTCGTTCTCCCGCAGCTCGTAATCGTAGTAGTAGGAGCCACGTACCAGCGCGCCCACCCGGGTCAGGTAATCACTGTCCGGCGCGTAGTCCAGGAACAGCTCGGTTCGGCCACGCAGAATCTGCGAGTAGGGATCGCCCTTCTCGAAATTGAGGTTGCCGTCATCAAAGTTGTTGGAAGAGGCGCCGGTGTTGCTGTAGGCGAATTCCGGGCCCAGGTTGCCCTGGGTAATCAGGTCCGGATCCTGTTCTTCCAGCCGCACGCCGATGCCGGCGGTCAGAGTGGTGCTGAGGGACGCATCAATCCCGTAGAGCTCTAAATCGAAGGCCATGGCCGGCGTGGCAAATGTGGCCAGGGTGGCCGCTATCGCGGTCGCCATGGGCAGTTCCGGGGTGCTCAACCGGGGCGTGTTGAACCGGGAAGTGCCAAGCCATGGAGTGCTCAGCCGGGAGTTCTTTGTTGTTGTCATCGTTACTGCTCCGTTTTTCGGACATGCGCCGGGCCAGAGGGCCTTGCCTCAGGCCCGGCAAATCAATCACTTGAGAGAATTATTCCGGTTACAGCGGGATTATTCCGATAATGTCGCCGATACCGCCGCCAGTACCGTCACCATCGTTGCCGCCGCCATCACCTCCGCCATCAGGCGCGGTTTCGCCGGCATCGGTCTGGGCGGTACAGTCAACGCCGGTGGTGTCGGCATCTTTCACTACGCAGGGGTTGAACACGGCGGTGGTGCCATTGATAAACAGCACCCGCATCTGGGCCGCCATTTCATTGAACACTGCGCCGGAGCTGAAGGGCTCGGAGGCCTTCTGGCCGGCAGAGATCGGGTTACCGTGGGCACCTTCCAGGAAGCGGGTAATGGCCGGGAAGCCACCGTCGGCCAGGGGGGTGGACGCCGCTCCCATAGCCGCTGCCAGCGGATCGGTGCCGGCCAGCGGCGACCGTTCACCATTGATCTGGAAGCCGGTTTCCGGAATGACCAGCGCCAGCGGACCGAGGTCATAGAGGAGGTCATCGGCCGCGTTAGGCATGGTGCCGTCGGTGGGCCGGTCGGGGTCATCCGGAACGCCGACGATCGAGGTCATCAGGGTGGGGGTGCCTTGCAGCAGTGGCGCGAAGGCAGTGGGGTCGGCGGAGTCCAGCAGGCCCTGGAACACGTTCAGGTAGATGTTGAGTTCGGTGCGGCCCTGGGCCAGCAGGCCACCGGATGCCGCATCCAGTGTCGGCAACAGACGCGGGGCTATGCTGGGAGAATTTTCCGCGATGCGGGTGAACTGGCCGCCGGTGTTGAACAGGACCGAGGCCAGTACCGGTGTCAGGTTGCCATTGCTCTGTGCCGCCAGGTTGTTGATCACCGGGAAGGGAACGCCACCCATGCCGCTCAGGGAGTGACTGATGAAGTACACCCGGTCTGGATTGAGGTTGATGCCGTTGGCGCAGCTGCCGGCAGCATTGCACTGGTTGATGGCGTCCTCGATCGCCTGGATCGATGCATTGACATTGAGCAGGTCAAGGGTGCCCTGGCGCATGTTGTCCCGGGTGTTGGCGTAGTTGGTGAAATTGAGGAACAGGTCGCCGGAGCCGGGTTCGGTCACCTGGTCGGCCGGCACCGCCGCCAGGGTGTCGCTGGCGGCAAAGCCGAAGTGGCGCTCGGAGGCATCTGCGGAGGCTCCCGGTTGGCCGGTAATCGGTGTCAGCCCGACGAGGCCCGTGTCAAAGATGCCGTGCAGGGGCTGGTCGATGCCGACGGTGACAAAACAGTTTTCACTGTTAACCGGGGCAGAGCCGTCCTGCAGGCACAACAGACCGGCGGCGGTCGCCATCGGCAATATCGCCGAGCGGTCGGTGGTGGCAGCATGCTGGTAGATGATCACCGGATAGCCGTTGGCCGGGGGAGCGCCGAAATCCTCGTCCGGTGTCACGATGACCACCGGTACCTTGGTGTCGGCCTGCTTGGCGGCAAACGGGTAGCGGTAGGTAATGCGGTCCGAGGCTGCGACCGGCAGGGTCTCGTCGCTGCTGAGGTCAGCCGGTTGCCAGCTGCCGGCCTGGATCGGCGTGCCGTCGCCGGCCTCGGGCAGTGACTGATAGTACGGCAGGGTAATCTCACCTTCGAAAACCTGCGGATTGACCGTAATCTGGGTAAAGCCGAGGTCAATGGCGGTCTGCTCCAGCGCCGGATTCACTTCGCCACCCTCTTTCTGGCTGAAGACCCGGACTGCTCGCGGTTTCGGGGTGTCCAGCAGCGGTTCGGCGGCACTCGCGAGGGTCGCGGCTTCGGCTGAAACATCCACCACATTGGTGACCGCATCGGCGGTCGCGGCCTGCAGGGTGAAGGCGAGCCGGCGATCGCTGTCGGCATCTGTCACCAGGTCGCCGTAGCCAACAGTGAGCCCTGCGGCATTGGCCTCACTGAGCGCAGCAGCGAGGCTGGCGTCATAGAGCCGGTACGCCGAATCCGTCAACAGGCGGTAGATCTCGCCGTTAATGGCTTCATGCTCGGCACTTGCACCGCTGCCAAGGGGCTGGCCCGACAGGTTGAAGGTACCGGCAAGCAGCTCACCGATGGCCGCCTGCTTGCGTTCGAGGCCGAGCTGGCGGGTGAAGAAGGTGACGGGGGCCGCGTTGGCCAGCAAGACATCCTCCACCGCGGTGGTGGTAATGCCGGTGGCGAAGGTAACGTCTTCAAACCCGGGCTGCTGGCCGCCGAGGAACTCGCCCCTGAAGGCGAAGAAGTCTGCGGCCAGCTGGCGCGCCGGCAGCATGGCCTGGCGGAAGGGGGTGAGCGCGGCGTTGGACAGTACCCGCTGCGGATCGGAAACACTCTGGAAGGTGGGCGAACCGACGAGTGGCTCGCCGCGGGCATCCACAATGTCGTTGGTCAGCACGGCGGCGTACTTGGTTTTCGGATCCAGCGGGCGGGTTGGCAGAAGGCGGATCAGGTTGTTGCTGCCGCCGTCGATATCCAGCAGTTCCACCCGGAAGCCGGGCTCCAGCAACGAGCGGAACAGGTCATCCGCCGCGGCGGTATCACCGGCATCCCGCAGCGCCACGGCGCGACGGTAGATGTTGGCTTCGACCAGCCCCGCAACTTCACCCTCGGCCTGGTACACACTGTCACCACCGGGGTATTCCAGCTTCAGCAGAAAAACATTCTGGTCCGGATTGGGCACCACCACACCGTCGACCTCCACGAAACTGCGGCCATCCAGCACCTGATCGGCCGCGAGGCTGTCGGAGATCTTGATGTCGATGCCGGCCAGTACCGAGTTGCCATCCAGCAGGCCCAGTCCGGTGGTCACCGGGTTGGCCGGATCGGTGCCGTCGAGCATGGTGCCGTCGTTGCTGGGATCAAGGAAGAACAGGGCGTCGCTGGGGATCGGGAATGCCGTTTCCAGCGGCGCAAAGACCGGATGGGTTCCGGTGGCCAGCTGGGGGTTGGTGATCTGGTACACCGGGCTGGCATTGTCGCTGGTCTGGCCGCCCTCGCTGAGGCAGCCGGCAAGGCCGGTACTTGCGATGACGACTGCCAGAATGGACTTCTTGTGTTGGCTGAACATCTTTCTACCTTTCCGCTTGTTATTGTCATGACGGCGATCAGAGCGCCTTGACTGTCCTAACGGCGGTCGCTGGAGAAAGGTTCCAAAAAATGTCAATAAGATGTAGGTAGCAATTTCTACCTATCGGCGTGCAGTTTGGGCCAATGACAAGGGTCTGGCGCTTCAGCTGCGCCAGCGGGAGTGCTTTTGCAGTTTGCGCTGGAGGGTGCGCCGATGCATGTTGAGCGCGCGGGCGGTGGCGGAGACGTTGCCGTCGTTTTCGGCCAGGACCCGCTGGATGTGTTCCCACTCCATCTCTTCCACCGACGGCGGCTCGTGGCGCAGTTCCGGGGGCTGTTCCAGGGGGTCAAAGCCGGCGGTCAGCTGGCTCACCGTCACCGGTTTGCAGAGGTAGTTGACGGCCCCGCGACGCATGGCCTCCACCGCAGTGGCAATACTGCCGTAACCGGTGAGCACCAGGACCTCCAGGTCCGGGGCCAGGTCGAGCAGTTCCGGCAGCAACTGCAGGCCACTTTCTCCCGCCAGGTTGAGATCCAGGACGCAGCGGTCGGCGCCGTGTTCCTGCAACAGGGCAAGGGCGGTTTCCCGGTTGCCGGCAGTCAGGGTGGTAATCTGCTGGCGCTGCAGGGAGCGCTCCAGCACCGTCAGGAATGCCCGGTCATCGTCAATCAGCAGCCAGCGCTGACTTTGGCTCATGGTTGGCCTCCGGTAGTTCGATGATCATGGTAGTGCCCTGCTCGCCCACCCTGGCCTTAAGGCTGCCGCCGAGGCGCTGGATGGTAGCGTTGGACAGGAACAATCCTACACCCAGACCGTTCTCGGACGGTACGGTGTGCTCGCCGGGCTGGTCCTGCAGGGTGCTGGCCAGGCCGTCGCCGTGATCTTCGACCACCAGCTCGATCAGCCCGTTGCCCTCATTGCGGGCGGCAACGGCGACCCACGACGGGCTGGCGGTCAGGGCATTGGCCAGCAAGTTGAGCACCGCCTGGTCGAGGGTGGCATCAACTGCAACCCGCCCGGCCGGTGCGGGCAGGCGCCACTGGATCGGTGCACCCGGCCAGAGCAGGGTGGCGGATTCCCGCAACCGGGCTATCCAGCTGGCCAGTTCCAGCATTTCCAGTTCGGCGGCGCGGGCCTGGCTGGCGGCGGATGACAGCTGGTGGAGGTGGCTGGTGCAGACGTCCAGCTGTTGCTCCAGCAGGTCCAGGTCGCTGGCAAGCTCGGCCTGATTGCGACTGTGGCGCAGCTCATCCACCAGCAGTGTCATGGTGTTGAGGGGGGTGCCCAGGCGATGGGCGACGGCAGCGGCAGACAGACCGAGGGCGATGATCTGCTCGTCCCGCAGGCGCCGCTCGCGGACCTCGGCCAGTTGTATCTGCTGCTGGCGGAAGCGGCGGGCCAGGGTGCCTACCACCAGCAGCAGAATGCTGGCGGTAATGGTGAAGGTAACCCACATGCCGACCAGGTGAAGCTGGGCCAGGTTGCTGGCGGCATGGTCGTGGGCGTGGGCAATCGGGGTGTGCCAGATTACCAGTACGGTGTAGGTCAGCACCCCGCAAATGGTCAGCAACACCGCCTGGGCCAGCGGCACCAGGATGATGGCTACAGCCAGCGGCAACAACAGCAGCGAAGTCAGCGGGTTGGTGTAGCCACCGGTGAAGAACAGCCAGCCGCCAATCAGTACCAGGTCCAGCAGCAGGGACAGGGTCACCGGCCACGGCACCGCCGGAGGCCGGCGGGTCAGCCACAGCCAGCCGGATACCGCCAGCACGCCGTACAGCAGGCACAGCAGGATGGCTTCTGGCCGGTGGCTGAGGGTGACCAGGGTTTCAGCAATCGCGAGGCTGGCCAGCTCGATGCCGGCGATGGTCAGGCGCATGCCGAGCAGGTAGCGCGCCGCCTGTTTGAAACCGGCCTGGGAAAGGGTGAGCCATTCCATATCGATAAACCGTCCGTCAGTCCGGAGTCGCGGGGGGCGGAACAAAGCAGGCCAGTTGCTGGCTGACCACGTCGGCACTCAGGCTGAGGGGTTGTGACTCGAGCTCATAGACCTCGACAACTCCGGGTGCCAGCAGGTCACTGTGTTCCGGCAGCTGCCGGATGTCGCTGGCAAACTGCAAAAGCCGCTCCGGATAATACTCGCAGTGCCGGTCCTGGGGAAACAGCGCCACGTAGGCTATGCCGGTTTCGACCAGGTCCTGGAAGAAATGCGAGCCGTATGACAGGTCCGGCACCATCTCCCCGGACCGTTCCGCAACTTCCACCAGCGCTGCGATACCGGCGATGTCGGCGAACCGCACCGGCACGCCCAGTTCGGGGCTGCTGGTGCCCCAGCGTCCCGGCCCGATCAGCATGATGCGCTGGCCGGCGGGCGCCTGACGCACCAGTTCACCCACCAGCGACGCAACCTGGTAGCGCGCGGGCTGGGTCAGCTGCGCATAGTGCTCGGCATTGACCCGGATGATGCGGTCGATCTGCAGGTTAATGTTGCCGCCCATGAAGTGGCCCTGGTTGGCAAACAGCAACTGGCTGGCCGGCAGCGGGTCGGGCATCACGGCGGCGGCGGACTCCCCGAGGGTGGCCAGGGGCCGGCATTGCACCAGGTTGAAGGTTGGGCCCTGGCTGTCACTGAGGTGGACGGTAAACTCCACGTCCACCGGATGCTGGTAGGCAGCTTCCAGCGTAGCGAGCAGGCTGCGGACACGGCTGACAAACGCGCCTTGGCGAATCAGCGGCTGGAAGGTCAGGCGCCAGACCGGAGCGGGTAAACCGAGTTCCCGCGCCCGGCTGCTGGCGGCGCGGTCCTGCTCGCCAAGACGGTCCAGTGGCAGGTCGGCGGCGGCTTCGCCAAGGCGGCTCAGGGGCAGGGTGATGAGACCGGCGCCGGCGGTATCCAGCACGTCGACCAGATGCTGGGAGAAGCGGAAGCTTTCGTCTTCATTGCGAAACGGCCGGCGACTCGGATGATCCAGGGCCATCACACAGGCATGGTCACCCTCGATGCGGTCGACGGCGCGGGTGCCCAGGCCCATGACCAGTCGCACCATGCCGGCCGCCGGGTCCATGTCGCGGTCCCAGACAAAGGTATTGCGGGACACCCCGACGCCGGCGGCATCCGGCAGATAGTATTGGCCGTGGAAGCGGCCGTTGACCCGTTGCAGCAGCAGCGCCATGGGCTCTTCCCGCTGGTCGAGGCCCCGTTGCTTGCGGTAGACCAGGGCATCCTCACTCATGGTGGAGGCATAGACCTGGCGGATGGCGTCCTCGAGGGCGCCTAGGCGCTGCTCGGGCGGGCCCTGGTTGACCAGGAACACACTGTCATATTTGCCGGCGAAGGCATTGCCGAAACCGTCTTCCTGCAGGCTGCTGGAACGCACAAGGATCGGATACTGGCCATAGTGGTCCAGCAGGCGTTCCAGCTCGGCGCGATACTCGGCAGGAAATTCGCCGGCCAGGATACCCGCCCGCAGCGCCGGCGCCTCGGTCAGGTAACCCTCTGCACAGCGTTGGCGCATGATCGCAGGCCACAGGCCGTTGTGGACCAGGAAGGCATAGTAGACATCCGAGCCCAGATAGCTGGAGTCGTGGGGTTCCAGGCACTGCTGCCATAGGCTCGGGTCGCAGTTGAGCAGGATGCTGCGGGCAATCAGCATGCCGGCAGCCTTGCCGCCAATGTAGCCGCTGCCAACCAGCCGGCTGCGGATCGTCAGCAACTCGTCGCGCCCCAGGTGCTGACGTGCCAGCGCCAGCATGCGGGGGTCCCGGCTTACCAGCACCTGCAGTACCCGGTCACAGATGTCCGTCAGGCCGCCGGCATCGGCGGGCTCGTCCGGCGTCTGCGCCAATTCCATGAACAGCCGGTCCCAGTAGTCCAGCAGCGGCTGGCTATGTACCTGCTGTTGTTCAATGGCGGCCTGCAGGCGGGTAGCATCGCTGCTGTCGGTGACCGGCACAAAGCGGCCGGCCTCCTCGCGGTGAGGCAGGAACATGGTGGGTGACTGGCGGCGCCACACCTTGATCGGTTGCACCTGGACGTCGTCACCGGCCCGGTGGACATCCACCAGCACCTGGGTGGTTTCGCGGATGCGGTCGAGGGTGGTGCGGGAATGCCGTGAGGGGTAGAGGGCGAACCAGGCCACGGTGTCCAGTTCGAACAGGAACGGGCATACCACCCGGAAAAAGTTGCCCACCATGGTGTCGGTGGCCCAGGCATCGAGCAGGTCGCTGAGACAGTCGCAGATGTAGAAAGCGCCGCGGCCATGCTCTTCGATCAGGCGCCAGACCTGGCTGGTAAACGCCTCGAAGCCGCCCAGGGCGTCCAGGCTGACAACGCGGATGTTATCGGTGCCGGAAACCAGCGGCGGATGCTGGCCGAACCGGAGATAGATGATGCGGCGGCCGGTGGTGGCCGCCGCAGCAACGAAGGGAGCAACGAATCGGCGGTAGTCGTCCAGGTCACTGACCCGCCAGACCACGTTGTCGCCGATGCGCAGGCCGTCCAGAACCTGGTCCAGCCCGGGCAGGCCGGTGGAGACCCGGTCCTGGGCTGGTTCGGTTCCGGAGGCCCCGGTCATCAGATCAGACCCATGGCGTCCATGGCGCGGGCGACCTTGATGAAGCCGGTGATGTTGGCGCCGAGCACGTAGTTGCCCGGAGCGCCGAACTCGGCCGCGGTTTCGAAGCAGTCCTTGTGGATGTTGATCATGATTTCTTCCAGGCGCTTCTGGGTGAAATCGAAGCTCCAGGAATCACGGCTGGCGTTCTGCTGCATTTCCAGCGCGGAGGTGGCAACGCCACCGGCGTTGGCCGCCTTGCCCGGGCCGTAAGCCAGCTTGGCAGTCTGGAACACCTGGATACCTTCCGGAGTGGTCGGCATGTTGGCGCCTTCAGCAACGGCGATACAGCCGTTCTTGACCAGCAGTTCGGCATCTTTACCGTTCAGCTCGTTCTGGGTGGCACAGGGCAGCGCCACGTCACAGGGAACAGACCAGATGTTGCCATTGGCGACATACTTGGCGTCGCTGTGAGCTTCGGTGTAGGCACTGAGGCGGCGACGCTCGACTTCCTTGATGCGCTTGAGGGTGTCGAGGTTGATGCCGGCCTCGTGAACCACCATGCCGCTGGAGTCGGAGCAGGCAATAACCTTGGCGCCGAGTTCGTGGGCTTTCTCGATGGCGTAGATGGCAACGTTACCGGAGCCGGAAACCACCACGGTCTTGCCGTCGAGGGAGTCACCGCGGGCCTTCAGCATTTCATGGGTGAAGAACACGGTGCCGTAACCGGTGGCTTCGGTGCGGGCACGGCTGCCGCCGTAGCTCAGGCCCTTGCCGGTCAGCACGCCGGATTCGTAACGGTTGGTGATGCGCTTGTACTGGCCGAACAGGTAGCCGATCTCGCGGCCGCCTACGCCGATGTCGCCCGCCGGCACGTCGGTGTACTCACCCAGGTGACGGTAGAGTTCGGTCATCAGGCTCTGGCAGAAACGCATGATCTCGTCGTCGGACTTGCCTTTCGGATCGAAGTCGCTGCCACCCTTGCCGCCACCGATAGGCAGGCCGGTCAGGGCGTTCTTGAAGATCTGCTCGAAACCGAGGAACTTGATGATGCCCAGGTAGACGGACGGGTGGAAGCGCATGCCGCCCTTATAGGGGCCCAGGGCGCTGTTGAACTCGACGCGGAAAGCGCGGTTGATATGAATCTCGCCCTTGTCGTCCTGCCAGGGTACCCGGAAGATGATCTGGCGCTCCGGCTCACAGATGCGCTGGATGATCTTCTTGTCGGCAAATTCCGGGTACTTGACCAGCACGGGTCCCAGGGTTTCGAGGACTTCATGAACGGCCTGGTGGAATTCGGTTTCACCGGGGTTGCGGTGGAGGACGTCCTGGAAGATCGGCTCCAGTTTTTCGTCGAGTTTTACGGTCATAAGGGATACCTCGGTTCGGATCCTGCGTATTGCAGAATTAAAGAAATGGGTATTGACAGGAAAAATGGGGCGATGATTTGACCACTATTGGTGCAAATTTGCAAGATACCGCCGCTTTAGGGGGCGTTTATCGGCACGCCCTACTACTTTTAACCTGCTCCTGATCTACCTCTTCCGGGATGCGGCATTGTGTCTCACGTCGCGGCGCAGTCCGGGCGGTATCATTTCCTCAAATTTCTTGTTTGGGGATGTGGAATGAAGGACAGAGCTCTGGGCCGGCTGGCGGCCGGAATTGCCTTGGCGGGCATGGCCGCGGTACCAGTATTGGGGAATGCTGCCGGGGAGACCGAAGACGACGTGGTCATCCGGGTCACCGAGGGCCGGCTGAGTGAGGGCGCGCAGCCGTCACTGGTCTCCGAACCGGTCACCCGGTTGTCGTCCAGTCCGGCGGTGGCGCTGTCGCGGATGGGTGGACGCGGTATCGATCCGATCATTCGCGGCCAGGGTCAGGAAAGGGTAGATGTCCTGCTGGATGGTATCCGTGTGGAAGGTGCCTGTCCCAACCGGATGGACCCTCCGACCAGTCGCCTCAGTTCGGCGCTGGCACCGGTGCTGGAAGTTCGCACCAGCAACCAGACCCTGCGCTGGGGTCCGATCACCGGTGGCCAGATCGTCGCGACCACCGCCGCGCCCGAGTTGGACGAAAACGGTCTGGCCGGCCATCTGACCATTGGCGGATCTGATAACGGGAACGGCAAACTGGCCAACGCCAGCGCCGCGGTCGGTAATGACACCGGCCATTTCCGCATTGCCGCCGGTCACGATGAGGCCGACGACTACGAGGATGGCAGCGGCAACGAAGTCCGCAGCGCCTACGAAAACACCGAAGGCCGGGTGGATGCTGCCTGGCGGGCCGATAACGGCTTCTATATCAAGGGCCTGGTGACACGCCAGGAAGAGCGCGACGTCAAGTATGCCGGCTCAGGGATGGACGCGCCGAAGACCGACACCGATACCTACCGGCTGGAGCTGGGTGCGCCGGTGGCCAGTGGTGAGTGGAACCTGCTGACCTGGCAGGCCGATGTGGATCACATCATGGACAACTTCAGCCTGCGTGAACTGACCGCGCCAATGCCGATGCTGACGGCATCCGAAACCCGCACCCGGGGCCTGCGTCTGACCCTCGACCAGCGGGCCGGTGATTACACCGACTGGGCGCTGGGCACCGACGTGGAAACCAACGAATGGACCGCCAATCGTTACGGCGGCATGAACCTGGCCATGCTCAACTCGGTAATGTGGCCGGGGGTTGAGCGCGACCGTGTCGGGGTGTTTGCCGAGGCGTTCCATCGCATCGTCCCCGGTGTCCGTCTTGGCGGCGGGCTCCGTTACGACCGGGTCGACATGCAAACCACGCTGGCCGAGCCGAACGACGCCTACTTCCGCACCTACGGCACTACCGACACCGATGCCACCGATGACAACATCAGCGGGTTTGTCAGCAGCGAGTGGCGGTTCTCCCGTTTTCAGACCCTGGATGTCACTGCCAGCCACAGCGTCCGCAGCCCCGGCGTCAGCGAGCGCTACATTGCCAGCTGGAGCATGGACCCGGCGATGCGCTGGGTCGGCAATCCGGAGCTGGATACCGAGAAGCACCGCAAACTCGAGCTCAGCCTGACCGGCAAACGGGACGGCTGGCGCTGGAAACCGGCGATCTGGGTCGATGACGTCAACGACTATGTGCTGCGCACTAAAAACGATCAGGGCACCACGGTGTATCGCAACATCGATGCCCGCCTGCTTGGCGTCGAGGGCGAGCTGGGTTGGAGCAACGGCACCTGGAGTACCAGCAGCCGGATTGCGTCGGTGCGCGGCGATAACCGGACCGATGACCAGGCCCTGCCGCAGATTCCGCCGGTCCAGTTTATCCAGACCCTGGGCTGGCATCACCTCGGCCACAGCCTGCAGGCGGAATGGCAGGTCGCGCGCCGGCAGGACCGGGTGGACCTGGAGTCCGGGCTGGATGCCGGCACCTCGCCGGGCTATGGCGTGGTCAACCTGTCGGGGAACCACCCGCTGGTGGAGCACCTGAGCCTGGCGTGGGCCGTGGACAACCTGTTCGACAACACCTGGGCGCCCCATGTCAGCCGCGCCAATACCGACCCGTTCAATCCGGAGGCGGTGCGGGTAAACGAACCCGGACGCACCTTGCGGGCGGCCCTGACAGCCCGCTGGTAAGCGTCACCCTTGGCGGTTGCCCGCTTCTCATAGCCGGCGGGTAACACTCTCGCTCCGTGCGGACCCAACTCCTCCGCACGGGGCTTTTTTTTGTGGCTTTACTGTTGGGCAACTCCTGATACCCTGAAATCATGACCTTATAACCTGATCTTCTTCCAAGGATGCGTCCATGAAATCTTTCCGCTGGCTGGCCCTGGTGCTGGCTTCTGGTATGCCGGTGACTGTCCTGGGCGACGTTGCGGCCGACATTGCGGCCGAACCGGCGAGCCGGGGCGTGCTCCAGGAAACCGTGCGTCTCGATGGCGTGATTGAGGCGGTGCAACAGAGCACCGTATCGGCCCAGACCAGTGGCACGGTGATGGAGTTACCGTTTGATGTCGATGACTCGGTGGCCGCCGGGGAGCTGATTGTGCGGCTGGAAGACAGTGAACAGCAGTCCCGGCTGAGCCAGGCCGAGGCGGGGCTCGAAGAAGCCCGGGCCGGTCTGCGGGATGCCGGCCAGCAGTTCGAGCGTATCGAGGCCGTTCACCAGCGCGGGCTGGTCTCACGTCAGGAGTTTGATCAGGCCCGCAATAACCTGGCCGCGGCCCAGGCCCGGCTGGAGCGGGCCCGGGCGGCGGTAGCCGAAGCACGGCAGCAGCTGGCCTACACCCGAATTGTGGCGCCCTATGGCGGCATTCTCACCGAGCGCCATGTCGAACTGGGGGAGTCCGTCAATCCCGGCCAGCCGCTGTTGAGTGGCCTGTCGCTTGAGCAACTGCGGGTTGTGGTGGATCTGCCGCAGCGTTACGCCGACAGTGCACGTGCGGCGCGCAAGGCGCAGGTCACCCTTAATGATGGCCGGGTGCTGGAAACCGGCGAGATGACCTTCTACCCCTATGCCAACCCCGCCACCCACACCTTCCGCCTGCGGATGCCCCTGACCGAGCCCAATGGTTCGCTGTTTCCCGGCATGCTGGTAAAGGTCAGTGTACCGGTGGCCAGCCGGGAGGCGCTGTGGATACCTGCGAGCAGCCTGATTCACCGCGGTGAGCTGCGGGCGGTATTCGTGCTGGACGGTGACGGTCAGCCCCGGCTTCGCCAGGTGCGGACCGGAGTGCGGGAAAATGGCCGTGTTGAAGTGCTGGCGGGCCTCGACGAGGGTGAGCGGGTGGTCAGCGATCCCCTACCGCTTGTGGGCAGTGACCGGCTCGAACTCAAACGGCCCGAAGGGGATAACCCGTGAACGACCAGCTGCCTCCGGTGGGACCGTCCGGCGCGATTGCCCGGGTGTTCCAGAATTCCAGGTTGACGCCGCTGCTGGCGCTGATTGCCATCCTGCTGGGGGTCCTGGCGATCATCCTGACTCCCAAGGAAGAAGAACCGCAGATTGACGTCACCATGGCGGACATCATGGTGGCCCTGCCCGGTGCCAGTACCCGGGAGGTGGAGAATGTGATTGCCACCCCGGCGGAACAGGTGATGAGCGAAATCGAGGGGGTCGAGCACGTCTACTCGGTGTCCCGCCAGGGTCAGGCGCTGATCACCGTGCAGTTCGAGGTGGGGGTGACCCGCCAGGAAGCCCTGGTCCGCCTCTACAACCAGGTTTACTCCAACCAGGACTGGCTGCCACCGGACCTGGGCGCCAGCCAGCCGGTCATCAAGCCCCGGGGCATTGATGACGTGCCTATCATGTCACTGACACTGTACGACCCGGCCAACCGGCTGTCCGGTGAAGATCTGACCCGGCTGGCGCACATGCTGGAAGTGGCCCTGAAACGGGTGCCGGGCACCCGGGATGTCTACACAGTGGGGGGGATTCCCGACCGGGTGGATGTGCGCTTTGACCCCGCCTTGCTGAACGGCTTCAACCTGACCGTTGACGATATCCGCAACGCCCTGCTGGCCGCCAACGCCAGCAGCCAGGAAGCGCGGGTGACCCGCGACGGGGTTTCCATCCCGGTGCAGGCGGGCACGCTGCTGGAGGACGTTGCCAGTGTGCGCCGCCTGGTGGTGGGGATGCACAACGGTTCGGCGGTGTTTCTCGACGATGTTGCCGCCATTTCCCGCGGGAGCACGGTGCCGGATCAGAGCGTGATGATAGGGTTCGGCCCGGGCAAGGATCCGCAGCGGGCCGGGCGTCCGGGCGAACTGTACCCCGCAGTGACCCTGGCCATCGCCAAGAAACCCGGCGAGAACGCCATCAATATCACTACCGCCATCGAGCAACGGCTGGAGTTGCTGCGCAACCGGGCGCTGCCGGCGGATATCGAGGTGCTGGTCACCCGGGATTACGGCAAGACGGCGTCGGCCAAGGCGGAGAAACTGATCACCGACCTGGTGTCGGCCACCCTGTGCGTGGTGTTGCTGGTGCTGGCGGCCATGGGCTGGCGCCAGGCCCTGATTGTCGGCGTCGCGGTACTGGTGACCCTGCTACTGACCATGGTGTTTTCGACCGCCTGGGGCTTCACCCTTAACCGGGTGTCGCTGTTCGCACTGATCTTCTCCATTGGCATCCTGGTGGATGACGGCATTGTGATCACCGAAAACATCAACCGGCGGATCCAGAACTCCCGTCACCCGGTGAAAGACATCATTCCGGTGGCGGTGGACGAGGTGGGTACGCCCACCATCATGGCGAGCCTGACCATCATGTCGGCGCTGATCCCGATGGCCTTTGTGTCCGGGCTGATGGGGCCCTATATGAGCCCGATTCCCATCAATGCTTCCGCCGGCATGGTGCTGTCCCAGATCGTCGCCTTCGTGGTGGCGCCCTGGATGGCCATGCGGCTGTTGCGGCACAAGCAGGGCTCGGCAGTTGAGGAAGCGGCCGCCGCCGGCAACTCGGCAGACGGCGTCAGCCCGAGCTCACTGCGGATTTTCCGTGGCCTGCTGGGGTCGTTCCTTGGCGATCATCCCTGGCGTCGCCGGGCCCTCGGGCTGGGCGTGGTCGGGCTTACCCTGCTGGCGATGCTGCTGCCGGTATTTCAGGTGGTCATCCTCAAGATGCTGCCGTTTGATAACAAATCCGAGTTGCAGGTGGTGGTAGATCTGCCGGAAAGCACGCCCGTGGAGCAGACCCAGCGGGTGTTGCTGGAGATGGGCCGCTACCTGGAATCCGTGGACGAGGTGGCCAACTGGCAGAGCTATGCCGGTACAGCGTCGCCGATCAACTTCAACGGTCTGGTACGCCAGTATTACCTGCGGGCGGAGCCGTACCACGGCGACCTGCAGGTCAACCTGGTGGACGAGGAACACCGCAGCCGGCAGTCCCATGCCATCGCCCAGGCCCTGCGCGGGCCGTTGCAGGAAATCGGCCAGCGCTATGGCGCGGCGGTCAAGATTGTCGAAGTTCCGCCAGGGCCGCCGGTGTTGTCGCCGGTGGTGGCGGAAGTCTACGGCGTGGATGAGGAGCGCCGGGTTGCGCTGGCCCGGCGCCTGGCAGAACAGATGGCCACCATCGATGGCCTGGTGGATATCGATACCACCGTGGAGGCACCAACCCGGGAATGGGAAGTGGTTGTTGACCGCGCCCGGGCCGCGCGGCTCGGGGTGTCCCAGGCCCAGGTGGTCGGCGCCCTGCAGACCGCGCTGGGGGGTAGCAGCGTGAGCTACCTGCACGATCAGCACGCCAAGTACCCGGTACCGATTCGGGTCATCCTCGCCGAAGGCGACAAGGCCCAGCAGGTGGCCCTGCTGTCCCTGTCGGTGCGCAGCCGCGACGGTAACCTGGTGCCGCTGGCCAGCGTGGCGGAGGTGCGCGAGGCCGACTGGCTCGGTGCAATCTATCACAAGGACCTGCTGCCGGTGACCTATGTCACCGCCGATATGGCCGGGGACGTGGATTCACCGCTGTATGGCATGTTCCGTCTGGTGAACCGGCTGAACGAACAGGACGGCGCGCCGGAACAGTACTTCATCCGGCAACCGGCCCTGCCGGAGCTGGGTTCGCTGAAATGGGACGGCGAGTGGCAGATTACCTATGAAACCTTCCGCGATATGGGCGCCGCCTACAGTGTGGGGGTGTTCATGATCTTCCTGTTGCTGGTGGCCCAGTTCCGCTCCTATCTGCTGCCGCTGGTGATCATGGCGCCGATTCCGCTGACCATGATCGGGATCATGCCCGGCCACGGACTGCTGGACCGGGAGTTTACCGCGACCAGTATGATCGGCATGATCGCCCTGGCGGGGATCATCGTGCGCAACTCGATTCTGCTGGTGGTGTTTATCCAGCAGTTGCTGGAAGAAGGGGTGGAACTGGAGGACGCCGTGGTGCTGGCCGGTGCCGTGCGCATCAAGCCCATCGCCCTGACGGCCATCTCGGCGATGGTGGGCGCTTACTTCATCCTCAGCGATCCGATCTTCAATGGCCTGGCGATCTCGCTGATCTTCGGCCTGGCGATGTCGACCCTGCTGACGATTGTGGTGGTGCCGCTGCTGTTTTACACCCTGGCCCGCTGCAAATGGATCTGACCCGGTGGTGTCTGTCCCCGGCGGGCCAACGGCGGGGTAGCCGCGGTCAGCGGGTGGGCCAGTAGCGCTGCATTTCGACGAACAGGAAGGACGCGCTCCAGGTAATCAGTACCAGGCCGGTCAGGCCCTCGATGCCGGTCAGGTGGCGCAGGTGTCCGATGGCTTCGATATCGCCGTAGCCCAGGGTGGTGAAGGTGGTAAAGGAAAAGTAAACGCAATCCGGCAAACTGCCGTTGAAATTGCCGGTCAGCGCGCCCCAGCCGTCAGCGTGGTGCATGAAATAATAGACAGCGGCGAAGATCCACACCTGAATGGTGTGCGCGAGCAGCACACCGAATACCGCAACGATCAGGCGGAAATGGTGGCTCTGGCGCATCCGGCCCAGCACGCCGCTGAGGCGGATCAGCACTTCGTTATGGATGAGTACCACCACTGCCACCACCAGCGCATTGATGATGGTGACGTTGATCAGGCTGAACGACGCTTCGGCAAACAAGGGTGCGTTACTCCGTTAGTGCCCGCCGATCCCTGCGGGACGTATAAGACCGATGCAGCGGTTCGTTACTCCGGAATCTGAAACCGCCTGTTGATTGTATAGTAGTTTTTGTGCCGTTTGACCGACGGACTCCATTTACCCTGGCTGGCCCTGAAGCAATGTCTAAACGTCTGTTGCCCCTGTTGATCCTTGCCCTTGCTGTTGCCGGGTTTCTGCTGCTGCGGATGACCCGGCCGGAACCCGCTGCGGTGACTGCCACCGAACGCAGCTGGCGGGTTGAGGTGCAGGTGGTTGAGCCGGGCCGTCACACCCCGGTGCTGCCCCTCTACGGGCAGGTGGTGGCCCCGGAGCAGCTGACGGTCACGGCAACCCTGGCGGGGCGGATCCAGGCCCGGCCGGTTACCGAGGGCCAGCGGGTGACCGCTGGCGAGCTGCTGGTGGCGCTGGACGAGGCAGATATCCGGCCGGCGCTGGCGCAGGCGGAAGCGCAGGTCGCCGATCTGTCCGCGCAGATCCGCTCCGAGCAGGTCCGTTACGCCAACGACCGCGAGGCGCTCGGGAGCGAACAGGCCATCCTGGCCAATGCCCGCCGCCAGTTCGAGCGGACCCGAGCCCTGGTGGAGCGCAATCTCGCGTCCCGGGAAAACCTGGATGCGGCCACCGACACCCTGGCACGGGCGGAACTGACCGTAAGCACGCGGCAGCGCGCCATCGATGAACATCCGGCCCGGTTGCAGAGCCTGCAGGCCAGGCTCGCCCAGGCGCAGGCCAGCCTGGAGGGTACCGTGCGGGACGCCGCGCGGGCACGGGTGACGGCACCGTTTGACGGGGTCATCACCGGGGTCCAGGTGGCGCCGGGTGACCAGGTGGCGCGCAATGAGCCGCTGCTTGGCCTGTATCCGGTCCAGGGCCTGGAATTGCGGGCGCGGGTACCGGAAGTGTTCCGGGCGGAATTGCTGGCGGCACTGGCGCGCGGGGACGCCCTCGATGCGACGGTAGTGGATAACAGCCAGCGGTTCCGCCTGGTGCGTTTCGCCGGCGTGGCGGATCCGGCTGGCACCGATGCCATCCTCGAGCTGGTGGGTGAACCGGCCGGGCTGCGGCCCGGTGCGATGTTGCCGGTGCTGCTGCAGCGACCAGCGCGGAAGGATGCGGTGATGATTCCGTTCAGCGCGCTGTACGGCGCCGACAGTGTGTACCTGATGAACGATGACGACCGTATGGAACGGGTTACCGTGGAACGCATCGGCGAAGCCCCGGCGGCCAACGGTGAACGGCAGTTGCTGGTGGCCGGAGACCGGCTGGAGGCGGGCGTCCGCCTGATTACCACACACCTGCCCAATGCGATTACCGGGCTGAAAGTGGAGGTGGCGGGCCGTCTGCCGCAACCGGGTAACGGGGCTCCGGGCCAATGAGACGCAGGCAGGGCGTTATCGGATTCTTTGTCCATCACCGGGTCGCGGCCAACCTGGTGATGCTGGTGATGTTGCTGGGCGGTGTGCTGGCGCTGACCCGGATGAACATCCAGTTTTTTCCCACCTTTGCCCTCGACGTGGTCAGCGTGCGGGTGGTGTGGAGCGGGGCCTCGGCGGAGGATGTGGAGCAGGGCATCACCAACCCCCTGGAGCAGCGCCTGCGCAGCATCGACGGGCTGAAGAAAATGACGTCGACCTCGGCCCAGGGGGTCTCCTCCATTACCCTGGAGTTCCACGAAGGCACTGCGCCTATTCAGGCGCTGGACGATGTACGTCAGCAAGTGGATGAGTTTACCAATCTGCCGGCCGATGCCGAGGAACCCCAGGTGACGCGGGTGGAACGGTACGAGCCGGTTGCCCGCTTGCTGGTCTTCGGGGCGGTGGATGGCAGTGAATTGCGGCAGCTGGCGTACCGTTATGAAGACGAACTGCTGCAGCGCGGCATTGACCGGGTGGCTATCCGCGGGTTGCCGGAACAGCAGATCAGCATCGATGTGCCGGTGGAGCGGCTGGAAACCCTCGGACTCTCCCTGGAACAGGTGGCCGAGCGGGTAGCCTCTATCTCCCGCGACCTGCCGGCCGGGATGATGGCGCAGCAGGACGCCACCCGTGAATTGCGCGCGGTGGAGCAGCGCCGCAGTCCCCAGGCGTTTGAAACCGTTCCGGTGCTCAGTGGCGATCGCATCCAGTTGCGGCTGGGCGATATAGCCATCATCCGCCAGGAAGCCCGCGACAGCCAGGTGACCCTGACCCGCGATGGCCTGCCGGCGGTGGAGCTGCAGTTGCAGCGCGCCGAGAACGGCAACTCCCTGGCCGCGGCGAAGGTGTTGGAGAACTGGCTGGCGGATACCCGCCCGGTTTTGCCGCCGAACCTCAGGCTGGAAGTCTATGATGAAACCTGGCAGCTGCTGAATGAGCGTATCTCGCTGCTGGTGAATAATGGTCTCGGTGGCCTGGTGCTGGTGGTGTGCCTGCTGTACCTGTTCCTGCCCGGCCGGGTGGCGCTGTGGGTGGCGGTGGGTATTCCGACGGCGTTTCTGGCGGCACTGGCGGTGCTCTGGGGCATTGGCGGCTCTATCAACATGATCTCGCTGTTTGCGCTGATCATGGCGCTGGGGGTTATTGTTGATGATGCCATAGTGGTCGGAGAGGACGCCGATGCCCATGCCCGCATGGGAGAGGAATCCATCTATGCCTCCGAAGGCGCCGCCAAGCGGATGGTGTGGCCGGTGCTGGCCTCGTCCCTGACCACCGTGGCCGCGTTCATGCCGCTGCTGGTGGTTGGCGGGGTGATCGGCAACATCCTCGGCGACATCCCCCTGGTGATGATCTGCGTGCTGGTGGCGTCATTGCTGGAGTGCTTTATCGTGCTGCCTGCCCATTTGCGCCATGCCTTCGTCCCCCGCCGCAACAAGCGGGCCGGGGCCGCTGGTGATCACCCGCGGCCGCATCCGGTGGCGCGGTTGCGCGCCGGCTTTGAGCGCCGCTTTGACCAGTTTCGCGAAGGGCCGTTCCGGCGGTTTTCACGGCGAAGTCTGCAGCATCGAGGCGTCACGCTGGCGAGTGCGCTGGCCCTGGCCATTGTGACCGTGGGGCTGCTGGCCGGCGGGCGACTCGGATTCAACTTCTTTCCGACGCCGGAGCCTTCGGTGTTCTATGCCAACGCGAGCTTTGTGGCCGGCACCGACCGGGGCACGGTAGCGCGCTTCCTGGGGCAGATGCAGCAGACGCTCAATGACGCCGAGGCGGCTCTCGGTGGCCAGTTGATACTTCATGCCGTGACCACCACGGGGGCGACCCTGGGGGCCGAAGGCAGTTCCCGCACCGGCGACGAGCTGGGTTCGATGATGATCGAACTGGTGCCGTCGGACCGGCGTGGGGTGCGAAATCCCGAATTCATCAACGAATGGCGTAGCCGTCTGGTCCTGCCGGCAGGGCTGGATAACCTGACCATATCCGAGCGTCAGGCCGGGCCACCCGGCCGGGATGTGAATGTGCGGCTGACCGGCGATGATGCCGAGAACCTCAAGCGTGCCGCGGAGGAGCTGGCGCAGGCCCTGGCCACGCTGCCCGGCGTGCTGGATGTGGAAGACGACATGCCGTGGGGGCGGGAGCAGCTGATTTACCAGGTCAGTGCCGCCGGCGAGGCGCTCGGGCTGACCACGGCGGACCTGGGACGCCAGCTGCGGGCGGCCTTTGATGGCCGGATCGCCCAGATCTACCAGGACGGCCGCGACGAGGTCGAAGTCCGGGTTCAGTTGCCGCAGGCCCAGCGGGAACAGCTGGCCACCCTGTCGCGGCTGACGGTGCGGGTGCCGGATGGCCGCTTTGTGCCGCTGGCCCAGGTCATGAACCTGGATCACCGCCAGGGTTTCCAGGCGTTGCGTCACGCCGAGGGCAAGCTGGCGGTGGAAGTCACCTCGGCGCTCAATACCCGGGTCAGCACCACCGACCAGATTCTTGCCAGCCTGCAGGCGGAGGCCCTGCCAGACATCGCCAGCCGCTTCAACGTACGCTACAGCTTTGAGGGCCGCGCCGCCGATCAGCGGGAAACCATGGCGGACATGAAGACCGGCCTGCTGATCGGGCTCGGGCTGATGTACGTGGTGCTGGCCTGGGTGTTTGCCTCCTGGAGCCTGCCGCTGATCGTGATGGCCATCATTCCCTTTGCCCTGGTCGGGGCGTTGCTGGGGCACTGGATCATGGGGCTGCAGCTGACCATCCTGTCCCTGTTCGGGCTGTTTGGCCTGTCCGGGATCGTGGTCAACAACGCCATCATCCTGGTGGCCTTCTACAACCAGCAGCGCCAGAAGGGGCTGGCGATCCAGGACGCGCTGAACGAGGCAGCGGTACAGCGGGTGAGGGCAGTGTTACTGACCTCCCTGACCACCATCGGCGGGCTGTTGCCACTGCTGTTTGAGACCTCGCTGCAGGCTCAGTTCCTGATTCCCATGGCCACCTCCATCGCCTTTGGCCTGGGGTTGTCGACCCTGCTGGTGCTGTTCGTTATCCCGGCGCTGCTATCCTGGCTGGAGCAGTTCCGGGAGTGGCGGGCCCGGCGTCATGGTGAGCATGCCGAACCCCTTGGCAGCCAGTCATGAAACGGCCTGCCCATCCTGAAAACAGCACGAAACCGAATCACAGGAGCGTTCATGAGCCAGCAGGTGCTGGAAGCGCGGGAGCTGAGTAAAACGTTCGTCAGCGGTGGCGAGCCGATCGCGGTGTTTTCCGGCGTGTCGGTCGCACTGGCCGCGGGCCAGTCGCTGGCGTTGGTGGGTCGTTCAGGGTCGGGCAAAAGTACCCTGCTCAATCTTTTATGTGGCCTCGAACGCCCTGATGGGGGCGTTATCAGCCTGCTGGGGGAGCGCTTTGACAGCCGGGAGGCCGAAGCTCCGCGGCAATGGACACAGCGCTGGGCCCGGCTCCGGCGCGGTCGGATCGGCGTCATGTTCCAGGAAGCCAACCTGATGCCGGCATTGTCACTGCTGGATAACGTCCGGCTCCGGGCCCGGCTGGCGGAGCAACCCCTGGAGCCGTGCCAGAGCTGGCTCGAGCGCCTGGGCATCGGCGAACTGGCCGAGCGCTATCCGGACCAGGTCTCCGGCGGCCAGCGCCAGCGGGCGGCCCTCGCCATGGTCTTTGCCATGAACCCCGACCTGATCCTGGCGGATGAGCCCACCGGCAGCCTCGACCGCCGCACGGCCGAAGAGGTCACCGCCGAATTGTTCCGGTTGCAGGCGGAAACCGGTGTTGCACTGATCCTGGCCACCCACGATGCGGAGCTGGCCGAGCAGTGCCAGGTTACCCTGGACCTGGCGCACGGGGCTGCCGACCTGACACCCGGAGCGTCGGCTGGTCCGGCGCCATGACCCTCTTTACCGCCCTGTTCAGCCATTATCGCCGCCACCCGTTGCAGCTGGCGGCGCTGGCGCTGATGATCCTGGTCGCGACCACGCTCTGGTCCGGGGTGCGCCAGCTCACCGAACAGGCGCGTACCAGCCTGGCCCAGAGTGAACAGGTGATGGCCGGGCGCCAGCAGGTGGTGCGGGTGGACGGTGCCGGGCTGACCGTTGGCGACTTCGCGGTCCTGCGTCGTGCCGGCGTCTGTGTGATGCCCTGGCTGGAAGTGCCCCGGCCGGACGCGGTGGGCCTGGTGATCGGCATTGATCCGCTCGCTGCCCACTGCTTCGGTGAAGGGGGCGCTCCCTTTGGAACGCCCGGCGGCAGTCGGCCGGCCCGGCTCGACGGCAAGCCCTTTGTAGATATCGCGGAGGCCGCGCGGCTGGCGCGGCAGCTGCCCGCTGCAGAAACGCCGCCGGCGTTGGTGCTGATTGCTGCGGATGATACGCTGGCCGCAGCCTTGCCTTCAGGCTACCGGCTAGCGAGCGTCAGTACCGGGCCGGACACCGGCGAGCTGGGGGAGAGTTTCCTGCTCAATCTGGATGCGCTGGGCATCCTGGTGCTGCTGATCACCGTCTTGCTGCTCCGTTCAGTCTATCGCCTCGGTATCGTCCAGCGCCGGGACAGCTTTGTCCTGCTGCAGCGTTTTGGTGTGCCCCTGGCGCGGCTCCGCCGGCTGCTTATCCTCGAAATCCTGGTGCTCTCCGCCCTCTGTATCGGGCCCGGGCTGTGGGCCGGTGGCTGGCTGGCCCAGTCTCTTGGCCAGGGTTTCGGGCAATCCCTGCAGGGGTTGTTCGATGCGCCACTGTACGCCTCCCCCGGGCATTGGGGGGAGCCGGCACTGATCATGATGACGGTGGTGCTGCTGGCTTGCCTGGCCGACTTTCTCGTACCCGTTCGCCGGTCTCACGCCCCCCGGCTGCGGAGCTACCCGCTGGCAGGGGGGTTGCTGGTTACCGGGCTGGTCCTGGCGTTGCTGGGTCCGTCACTGGTCTTGCTGTATGTTGCGGTGGCCATGGTGTTTGCCGGTGTGGGGTTGCTCGCTCCGCTGTTGATCCAGTGGCTGGCGGAACGGGCCGCCTCGATGGCCTCGGACCCGCTCCGACGGTGGCGTCACCGGGAGCTGGCGGTGATGGCGAGACAACTGGCCCTGCCGGTGGTGGCCCTGCAGTTCACCCTGGCGATGGTGCTGGCGGTACAGGCGCTGGTCACCACCTTTGAAGACACCTTCGATCGCTGGCTGGGGCAGCGCCTGGCCGCAGAACTGTACGTCCCGGTTCCGTCCGGACAGCCGGCCGAACCCGCAGCCCGCTGGCTGGCCGCACAGCCAGGTCTGCAACAGGGGGGTGCCTGGCACCGGGTGATTCGCGGCCGGGCCAGGGTGGCGGTTGGCGACAAGGCGGCCCGGCCGGTCGACCTGTTAGCCTTCGCGCCGGCGTCGTCACTGGTGTCGGATTGGGATTTCCTGGCCACTGACGGTAATCCTTGGGAAGCCCTGGCACGCCATGATGCGGTGCTGGTGAACGAGCAGCTGGCACGGCGACTGGGAGTGGGCATTGGCGACCGTCTGGCCCTGGAGATCGCCGGCAGCCCGCTGGCCCTGCCGGTTGCCGGAATCTATGCCGACTACGGCCGTCCCGCCGCTGAGGTGTTGGTCAGCGGAGCCCTGCTCCCGGCCGGATTTGAAGCGGAGTTCGAGAGCATCTCCATCACTCCGGGTGGGCTGTCGCGGGAGGCGTTGGTTGGCGGGCTGAAGCAGGTGTGGCAGGTGCCCGAACTCACCCTGCGCGATAACGCGGAGATCCGCGCCCTGGCCGGCGGCGCGTTCGACCAGACTTTCCTGCTGACCCGCGCCATGAGCATTTTGACCCTGGTGCTTGCCGCCATCGCACTGCTGATCATGGGCTGGGTATTCTTCACCGGCCGTGCCTGGTATTTCCGGCTGCTGGCCACCTGGGGGCTGTCCCGTCGCGAGGTGGCGGCGCAGCTGACCCGCCTGTCCGTCGGGCTGACCGTCAGCGTGGCGTTGCTGGCACTGCCGCTGGGCATCTGGCTCACCTGGGTGCTGGTGCACCGGATCAATCCCCTGGCCTTCGGCTGGTCGCTGCCGATGGCGGTCTACCCGGGGTTCTGGGTGGAGCTGATCGGGCTCAGCCTGCTGATCGGCCTGGGCATCGCCCTGCTCATGGGGCGTCAGTTGCGGGCCGGGGCGGCGTTGCCGGTATCAGCCAGCAGCCTGTCAGGAGGTGAGCGATGAGGCGGACGATGCTGGTCCTGTTGTGGATGGTGCTGGCCGGTTGCTCGCAGGAACCGGAACAGGCCGGTTTTGCGGGGTTAGCAGAAAGTGTGGCCGAAGGTATGGCAGAAGGTATGGCAGAAGGTGGAGGTGAGGGCGGCCAGCTGTTCTATCTGCAGCCCGGACCGGACACTGGACTGACGTTCCCGGAGGATCTGGGCACCCATCCACGACACCGCATCGAGTGGTGGTACCTGACCGCGAACCTGAGAACCGAATCGGGCGAGCCGCTGGGGCTACAGTGGACCCAGTTCCGCCAGGCACTGCTGCCGCGGGAGGCGGGATCGATACCTGAGCCTGCAACCTGGCCCCTGGAAGCGGCCTGGATGGCCCACGCCGCTGTGAGCTGGAACGGCAAACACGTGTTTGCCGAGCGCCTGGCCCGGGGCGATGTCGGTAACGCAGGGGCCGCGGCCCGGCCCTTTTCCGTGTGGCTGGATCAATGGCAGCTGGAATCTGTCTCTGAGGATCAATGGCGACTTCAGGTGCAGGCCGAGAACTTTAGCTATGACCTGACCCTGACCATCAACGATCAGCCGGTGGCCCACGGCATCGACGGTTTCAGCGCCAAATCCGATAGCGCTCAGGGCTCGATGTATTTCAGCTATGTGGACATCGCCATCAGCGGCACCGTTACCTTTGAGGACCAGTCGCTGGCCGTGGAGGGCCGGGGCTGGTTCGACCGGGAGTGGAGCAGCCAGTTTCTCAAGACCGGCCAGCAGGGCTGGGACTGGTTTGCCCTGCACCTGGATTCAGGGGACAAGCTCATGGCCTTCCGGTTGCGGGAGGAAGGTAATCCGTTCGTCTCGGGGACCTGGATTCCGGCAGCCGGCCAGGCACGGCCCCTGGATTCCGGGCAGCTGGCCCTGTCGGTGATCGAGCACCGGGAGGGCGTGCCGGTACGCTGGCGGATTGAAGTGCCGGAACAGGGCGTGGATCTGGAGTTGTCCGCACCGCCGGGGGACTACAGGAATCAGGGGCTCTACCCGTATTGGGAGAGCCCCGTCGATGTCTCCGGCAGTCATACCGGAGAGGGCTACATGGAACTCACCGGGTACCGGTGATGGCTCAGTCCAGCGAGGTGGCGCCGATCTTGTGGATGCTCACGTCCGCGCCGTTGAACTCTTCTTCCTCGCTCAGGCGCAGGCCGGACACGGTCTTGACGATGCCGTAGACAATCAGGCCGCCACCGAAGGCGACAATCACGCCCGCCAGGGTGCCCACCAGCTGGGACATCAGGCTGACACCGCCGAGACCGCCCAGGGCCTGCTGGCCGAAGATGCCACAGGCAATCGCACCCCAGACACCACAGACACCGTGCAGTGGCCAGACCCCCAGCACATCATCCAACCGCTCAATCTTGGCCTGGGCCCACTCGAACAGGTAGACGAACAGGGCACCGGCCACACCACCGGTAATCAGCGCGCCGACCGGGTGCATCAGGTCGGAACCGGCGCACACGGCCACCAGGCCGGCCAGCGGACCGTTGTGGATAAAGCCCGGGTCCTTCTTGCCCAGGACCATGGCCACCAGGATGCCGCCGACCATGGCCATCAGGCTGTTGACTGCCACCAGGCCGCTGATGCCATCGAGGGTCTGGGCCGACATGACGTTGAAGCCGAACCAGCCGACGGTCAGGATCCAGGCACCCAGCGCCAGGAATGGAATGTTGGAGGGGGCAATCGCCACCACCCGGCCGTTGCGATAGCGCCCTTTTCGGGCACCCAGCAGCAGGATGGCAGCGAGGGCCACCCAGCCGCCGACCGCATGCACCACCACAGAGCCGGCGAAGTCATGGAATGATGCACCAAACTGGCTCTCCAGCCAGGCCTGGAAGCCGTAGTTGCCGTTCCAGATCAGACCCTCGAAGAAGGGGTAGACCAGGGCCACGATCAGTCCGGAGCCGATCAGCATCGGATAGAATTTGGCGCGCTCGGCGATACCGCCGGAGATGATGGCGGGAATGGCGGCGGCAAAGGTCATCAGGAAGAAGAACTTGACCAGCTCATAACCATTGCCGGCGGTCAGCTCGCTGGCGCTGGTCATGAAGTGGCTGCCGTAGGCGATGTAGTAACCGACAAAGAAGTAGAGCACGGCGGAGACGCCGAAGTCGGTCATGATCTTGACCAGGGCGTTGACCTGGTTCTTGTGGCGCACGGTGCCGACCTCGAGGAAGGCAAAACCGGCGTGCATGGCCAGCACCATGATGGCACCGATAAGGATGAACAGCGTGTTGGCGCTTTCAGTCAGGGTTTGTACGGCACTCGTGATGTCCACGGGTTGATGCTCCTGATGTTGTGGTTCTGGCCGCGGGGACCATTCGTGCATTGCTAGGGTGCACCTCAGGCACGTTCAAGCAAGAGCTGTTCCAAAACAATGCAAATCAAGAGCGGGCTGGGGGTTGAGCGGGGATGGGGGCGGGATCTCCCGGGAGATTGCACTGATTTCGCACTAAACGGGTGCATTTCCCGGGAGAATGCACCTATCCAGTGATATCTGTGGTGGTGCTGTCTGGCCGGGATGTCGATGATGCTTCCCGGTGTTCCTTCCAGGCGGCGTAGCGGTGCAGGTCCGACTCCACCAGCTTCAGGCACAGGGCCACCACGCCGGCATCGTCGAGGAAACCGAAGGCAAGAATGATATCGGGGATGAAATCCAGCGGGTTGAGTACATAGAGCAGGGCGCCGGCAATTGCCGCGATGCTTTTCCACGGAATCTGCCGGTAGTCGCCCTTCCAGTAATCCCGCAGCAGTGAGAACATCAGCCGGATATCGGTTGTGAAGCGTGCCATCCGCCCGCTCCCCTTGACCTTGTCTTCGATCGCACGCTGGCGCTCGAGCAGGGCTGCCAGGTCTTCCTGGTGAACCTTCGATGCCTCGGCATCAAGCTGCTGGCGGGCTTTTTTCTCGCTGAACAATGCCATGCCGGTTCCTTGACGAGGTGACTGTCCGGGGATTATCCCACAAAAATCCGTTTGGCCAAGGAGGCCCCGCGCCAGCCGCGGATGGCCAGGGTGGTGATGAGTCCGCCGATCATCGCGCCCACCACGCCACAGGTGAGAATGTCCTGGCCGGTCAGGTAGAGTCCCGGGATCGGGGTTTTCGGCCGGAGCCAGTCCTGCTCAAACCGTTCGGGATTGTGGTCCAGGCCATAGAGTTCGCCCCGGCCATAGCGGCAGAACCAGGCCGTGGACAGCGGCGTGGAGGTCTCCACATAGTCCACCTTGCCCCGCAGCTGGGGCAGCTTCTGGTACATGATCTCCAGTAACTGGTCGGTGATCCGGGCTTTCAGGGCCTCGTAGTCGTCGCCGCGCTTGCCCCAGATGGTGTCCTGCCAGGGCTCGAACATGGCCCAGGTGGTCGGCGCCACAATCTCGATGGTGGAAGTGCCCGGCCAGCGGTTCTGGTAATCCGGATCCTTGGCGGCTGGGAAGGAGATATAGACCACCGGGTACTCGCTGTGGTCCGGGTCCTTCAGGAAGCGCTCCACGTTGGCGTCGTGGTCGGCGCTGGGGTAGATCCAGTAGTTGGTCCGGGGCAGGCCCAGCTGCTCCGGCGTGCCTTTGAGGCCGATGTAGAGGCCGATGTGGGGCATGGACGGGGTGATGTGCTCACGCTTGCGCCGGTAGCCGGCGATCTCGCGGCCTTCCTCCGGCAGCAGTGTCTCGAAGGTGTTGATGATGCCCGCGTTGCTGATGACCCGGGGCGCCCGGATCTCCTCGCCGTCGGCCATGCGCACGCCTACTGCGCGCCCCTTCTCCAGCAGGATGTCGGTGACATCGGCGTAGGTGAAGACCTCGCCGCCGGAGGCCTGGATCACCGGGATGATGGTGTTGGCAATCTCGGAAGCGCCGCCGACCGGGTAGAAACCACCGTACAGATAATGCTTGGCAATCAGGGCATGGACCATGAAGCTGGATTGGCCCGGGGTGACGCCGCAGTCACCCCACTGGCCGGTGATGGCACCGATCAGTTCCTCGTTGTCGGTGAGTTCGGCGAGTACCGCGCGGGTGGTGCGGTTGAAACAGTCCGGCAGGGCGACGTCCAGCCCTTTATGAATCAGCGGATCGAGGATACCGGGGGTCAGCTTGGACAGGGTGTACCACTGCATGCCATCGGAGACTTTGCCCAGCAGTCGGATGTAGCCGTCAATTGCCTCCTGTTCGTCCGGAAAGGCTGCCAGCAGGGACTGGCGCAGACCTTCCTTGCCGGCCCGCAGGTTGACCACCTTGTCACCCAGGTAGAACCGGTCGTAGACCTCGTCCATGGGCGCCCACTGCACTTGCCGTCGGTGATGTAATCGAACAGGCGGCGGCCGAGGGTGTGGGGCGACCCCATATCGCCGATGTAGTGCACCCCCACGTCCCACTCATAACCGTTGCGGGCGTAACTGTGGGTGTAGCCGCCGGCGGTGTAGTGCTGCTCCAGTACCAGGACTTTCTGGCCGGCCCTGGACAGGCAGGCGGCGGTGGTAAGACCGCCGATACCGGAGCCGATGACGATGGCGTCGTAGGGACCGTCGAGGCGGTTGGCCCGGTAGCGCCGGCCGATGCGGATGGTGCTGGGTTTGAGTTTGTCTGATGACGGACTGGTTACCACCACGCCTTCCCCCACATTTCCGGATTGGCCCAGTTGTCGGGATTGTTCCAGGCCCGTTTGTGGTTGTAAGTATCCAGATTGTAGGTGTAGAGCGTGAGTGCGCCGTTCTCAGTTTCAATCTCGGCGTGGCGGCGGAATCCGAGGGCGAGGAAGTCGGTAAAGGCCCAATCGGGGGTCTTGCCCACCACGACGGCAATCTGACGGGTGCCGTAATTGCGCAGCTGCCCGAGCAGCAACACACCTTCACCGTGGGGCAGGTGTTCCAGGGTGTCGGTCACCAGGGCGAGGTCTTTCACTGTGTCCGGGGGCAGCCCGGCGTTGGGGTCGGCGGTGTCCAGAGTCTGCAGGCAGGTGTCCGGTTTTTGCTTGCACCACAGCCCGGCCACCTCGGTGGCGGTCGCACCACAGCACAGCAAGCTGCCGGGTTGCGTGGTGTCGAGGATTCTCGCCAGTAACCCGGCGGAAGAGACATTCGGTTCAGGGTCTGTCATGACAGGGGCCAGTCAGCTGCATCAACGGTGTGAAGTCCCACGGGTTGTTCGGCATGGCCGCCCCAGCGATCAATGAAGGTGCCGCAGGGGTCGTACTGCATGGCCTGTTTTTCCAGGTTGAACTGGCGCAGGCCCCGGGGATCGGCGCCTACACCGGCCAGATACTGCCAGTTGCCGTAGTTACTGCCTACATCATAGTCGATAAGTTGTTCCTGGAACCATGCCGCACCGTAGCGCCAGTCCAGTCCCAGTTCGTTCACAAAGCAGCTGGCCACCAGTTGCCGGGCGCGGTTGCTGATGTAGCCGGTTTCCCGCAACTGGTTCATCGCGGCATTGACGATCGGGTATTCGGTGTTGCCCTCGCACCAGGCCCGGAAGCGGTGGCCGTAGAAGGTGGCTGGCCGGCGCTTGCGTTGCACGCCATCCCGGCGAAACAGGTTGGCGCCGTGTTTCAGGGCATACCAGAAGAAATACTCCCGCCACAGCAACTCGAACCAGAGCCAGTAGGTGGACTCGTTACTGGTTTCACGACGTTCGTACTCGGCAATGTTTTCCGCCACTTCCCGCACCGACAGGCAGCCATTGGCCAGCCAGGGCGACAGCTTGGCGGAGGCGTCCCAGCTGTCGAGGGCATTGCGGGTCTCCTTGTAGCGGGCAATACCATGGTTAATGAACAGGAACTCCCGCAGCCGCTTCAGTCCGGCGCCTTCACCGCCGGTGAACGCCAGGGGGTGAACCGGTTCGGGGATGGGGGGGCAGTCGCCTCGATTGTCCTGGGGAAAGCCGGGCGCTGGCGGCAGCGCACTGAGGGTGCGGATACGCATCGGTTCGCTGCAGCGCTCGCCGGTTTTATCTACCTGTTTGCGGAACTGGGAGAAGGTGTCGGGCAGCTCCGCCAGAGGCATTGGCAACGCTCCCTCGGTGAACAGCGACAGGGTCTCGAATTGCTGGAACAGGGTGCCAGGCAGCGCCGCCTTCAGGGCCTGCCACTGTGCCGCTTCCTCGGTGCCCGGCAGGCGCGACCGCACCACCCGGTTGATGCCATGGTCATGAACCAGCAGGGGGATTACCGCTTCCGGCTCGCCGAAGGCAATGTGCAGGCGCTGGCCCATGGGCCGAAGGCTCCGCTCCAGCGCCATCAGGCTCTGCCACAGGAAGCGCCAGCGATGACTGCCCATGGCTTTGCTCTGAAAGCCGCCGCTGGCAAACCAGCGCGGATCCACCACGTAGACACACAGCAGCATGTCCGAGCGGGAAGCGGCCAGCAGGGCGGCGTTGTCGTGCAGGCGCAGGTCCCGCGTAAACCAGTAAAGTGTTTGCAACGTAACTGTCCCCCTTCTACGGTGCACTCTACGGTGGAATGTCCCGTAATTACGGCCATGACGTCAAACAGGATTGGCCGGGACTGGAATGGTGCTAAAGTAAGTTGATCTCAACCGGAACAAGGAGCCCAGATATGATCAAATCCCGCGCTGCGGTGGCCTTTGAAGCCAACAAGCCGCTTGAAATTGTCGAAGTGGATGTGGAACCGCCAAAAGAGGGCGAGGTTCTGGTACGCATCGTGGCCACCGGCGTTTGCCACACCGATGCCTACACCCTGTCCGGAGCCGATCCCGAGGGCCTGTTCCCGACCATTCTGGGCCACGAGGGCGGCGGTATTGTCGAGGCGGTTGGCCCCGGCGTAAAAGACCTGCAGGTGGGTGACCACGTCATCCCGCTCTACACCGCCGAGTGCGGCAAGTGCAAATTCTGCACCTCCGGCAAGACCAACCTGTGCGGCGCCGTGCGCGAGACCCAGGGCAAGGGCGTGATGCCGGACGGCACCTCCCGCTTCTCCTACAAGGGCCAGCCGCTTTACCACTACATGGGCTGCTCCACCTTCTCCGAGTACACCGTGCTGCCGGAAATCTCCCTGGCCAAGATCCCCAAGGAAGCCCCGCTCGACAAGGTCTGCCTGCTCGGTTGTGGCGTCACTACCGGTATCGGTGCGGTGCTGAACACGGCCAAGGTTGAGGAGGGTGCGACTGTGGCCATCTTCGGTCTCGGCGGCATCGGCTTGGCGGCGATCATCGGCGCCAAGATGGCGAAGGCCGGTCGCATCATCGGTGTCGACATCAACCCGGGCAAGTTCGACATCGCCAGACAGCTGGGCGCCACCGACGTGGTCAACCCCAACGACTACGACAAGCCGATCCAGGAAGTGATCATCGAGATGACCGACGGCGGTGCCGACTACACCTTCGAATGTGTGGGCAACGTCAAGCTGATGCGCGCGGCACTCGAGTCCTGCCACAAGGGCTGGGGCGAATCCACCATCATCGGCGTCGCCGGTGCCGGCGAGGAAATCAGCACCCGTCCGTTCCAGCTGGTCACCGGCCGGGTCTGGCGCGGTTCCGCCTTCGGCGGCGTGAAGGGTCGCACCGAGCTGCCGTCCTACGTGGCCAAGGCCGAGACCGGCGAAATCCCGCTGGACGTGTTCATCACCCACGAGATGAAGCTGGAAGACATCAACAAGGCCTTTGACCTGATGCATGAGGGTAAGAGCATTCGGTCGGTGATTCATTTCTGAGCTTGAGAGTGGCTCCCTCCCCGGCCGCGTTCGCGGCTGGGGAGCAAAAAACAGCCGCCTTTCTCGACGATTACCTGCATTCCTCACTTAGTTGCGCAAATATGACAAAGCCTGCGCATACGGGATAACCCCTACTTACTCGCTCTCAGCAGAATGGTCCCCACCACACAGGTGGCACAACAACAAGCTGACTGAGGGCATAGTATGTACAAGAACAATGCACTGCTTCGTCGGTTGGGTATGGCTCTGGGGCTGATGGCAGCCTCCACACTGGCTTCCGGAAGCCAGAATGAAAAACCCAACTTTCTTCTGATCGTGGCCGATGACCTCGGCTATTCGGACATCGGCGCCTTTGGCGGGGAAATCGAAACGCCGACTCTCGATGCACTGGCGGATGAAGGCATCCGCATGACTAATTTCCATACCGCGCCGACCTGTTCTCCCACCCGCTCCATGCTGTTGTCTGGCACTGATAACCATCAGGCCGGTATCGGCAACATGGCCGAATTGCTGACCGCGGAACAGAAAGGAAAACCGGGCTACGAAGGCTATCTCAATGATCTGGTGGCAACCCTGCCGGAAGTGCTCCGCGACAACGGTTACAGCACCTCCATTGCCGGTAAGTGGCACCTGGGCCGAACCGAAGAACTGAGCCCGGCTGCCCGGGGTTTCGATCATTCCTGGGTGCTGGTGCAGGGCGGTGCCAGCCACTTTGATGACGGCCGCGCCATCATCGGGGTCGACCCGAAAGCGATCTACCTTGAGGACGGCAAGCAGGTTGAAGTGCCCGAAGGCTTTTTCTCCTCGGATTTCTATGCCGACAAGGTGATCTCCTACATTGACGCTGCCGGCGACAAACCGTTCTTCAGTTTTCTCGCCTTTACTGCGCCTCACTGGCCGCTGCAGGCTCCTGACTCCCACATCAAGAAGTACGAAGGCCGTTACGACGAGGGTTATGAAGCCATTCGTCAGCAGCGCCTTGGCAAGATGAAAGAGATGGGACTGGTCGGTCACAAACTCGCGGCCAATGTACCGTTCGATGAGCTGCCAAGCTGGGACCAGCTGACCGAAGAGCAGCGCAAGATCGAGGCACGCAAGATGGAAGTCTACGCCGCGATGGTCGACAACATGGACGATAACATCGGTCGGGTGCTTGCCCACCTGGAAAGCACCGGCGAACTCGACAACACCGTTGTGCTGTTCATGTCTGATAACGGTGCCGATGGCAACAGTCCGGAGGTTCTGCCGAAGAACAAGGAATGGATCGCCAACGAGTACGATAACAGCTATGACAACATTGGCCGGCCGGATTCCTATATCTGGTACGGGGCTCAATGGGGCCAGGTCAGCGCCACTCCCTGGCCGATGTGGAAGGGGTACCCGTCACAGGGTGGCTTGTTGGTACCCGCAATTCTGACCCTGCCAGGTGATGACTCCGAAGGCGAAATCAACCACGAGTTCTTCCACGTGATGGATGTCATGCCCACCTTCCTGGAGCTGGCGGGTATCGAGCGGCCGACCAGCCCTTACAAGGGACGCGAGATCTTCGAGATCCAGGGTGTCTCCATGTTGTCGGGGCTGAACGGTAATGCCCTCGAGAATCGCGTGGTGGGCTGGGAGTTGTTCGGACGCTCTGCTGTGCGCATGGGCGACTGGAAGATTCGCCTGCTGGAAGAGCCCTATGGTCCGGGCGAGTGGCAACTGTTCAACCTGGCCAAGGACCCCACCGAAACCACCGATTTGTCTGAAAAGGAGCCAGAAAAACTGAAAGAGCTGCTGGCAGAGTGGGACAACTACATTCGTGGGAATGGAGTCTTCCCGGCAGATCCTGCGGACATGCGGAAAGTTGGTTACAGCTTCACCACCTGCCTGTATGGCAAGTGTGTTGACTAATCCCGAACCAACTTTCCGAGCAGGAGATAGACGATGAAACTGATGAAAACTTTTCTGGCTGCTGCGGTTTCCGCAGCGGTTGCAACACCAGCCCTGGCGGTTGAACTGGACAAGCCGGACTTCTATGGCTTCCTGAGTGCCGGTGCCCTGAAAGTCGAGGGTAAGGATGCGGAGGCAGATGCCTTTGAAATTGAGCTTGGCCTGCAGGGCAAGGTCGCTCTGGAAGAAAAGCTCAACCTCAACTATGCCGTCGAGGTGGATCTGGCTGGCGCTGCCAACAGTGCTGACGATCCGTCCACCGGCCGCGATGGTGAAGCCGATATCCACGTGAAAGAAGCCAAGTTCTGGTTGCCGACCCGGTACGGCATGTTCGTGGTGGCACCCCGCGGCACCAGTGGCCAATGGCGGGATATATACGGGTCGATCAATCATTATGAATATAACGAATCCCACGCGGACCTGAATCCGGACGGTATTTTTGCCCAGCCGGACCGGACCTCCGGAACTCTCGCCTACCATACGCCCTGGTTCCTGAACACCAAGATGGTGGTGGCGGCGATTACCCTGAACGACAGCAACAAGGAGAATGTTGACGGCCGTTCGGTGCGATTTGTCCACAAGAATGGCAACCTGCACGCAGCTATCGGCACCACCCTGATCATGCAGAACCAGCTGCCTGGTTTCGCCACCGATGATTATCTGATCACCGCCGCGGGCGCCAGTTACAAGCTGGGAGGGCTGACACTGGGTGCCACCTGGGAGAACAACAAGGATGCACCTTATCCCGGGGTGCCCGGGAACAAAGCCGACTATGATTCCTACGGCGTATCTGGTTATTACCTGGCCGAGAACGGCTTTGGCGTCGCACTGGGACTTAAGGAAAAGAACCACGATTACGATGCGGCGGACAACACCGTGTACACACTGAAACTGGAGCAGCGTATCACGCCAAACGTGAAAGTGTGGGCCGAAACCGGACAGTACGACGAACCCGTGTATGTCCGGGAGGCGCTGGTCACCGACACCAACTACGCCCTGGGCTTCAATGTAACCTTCTGACTCTGAAAGCGTCTTGCCCGGCTCAGCTTGCTGAGACCGGGCCTTTTTCTTGAAGGATAACTCGGCTTTGCTGGCGCTGACGCACAGTTTCAGATGGCCGTTCTCCGAACGCATCCTGGTACTGCCGGGTAAAATGGCTCAGGTGTTGGAAACCGAAGGCAAAGGCAGCATTCCCGACGGTGATATCGCCGTCAGTGCGCAGCAGATCCCTAACCCCTTTGAGTTTGTGGCACAGAATGTATCTGGCCGGTGTGGTGTTCAGATAGGTGCGGAAGCCGGACTCCAGCGAGCGTCGGCTGCTGCCGGAGACTCGCAAAAGGTCACACACTGAAATCGGCTCCCGGATATGGGTCTGAATCCAATCCGTCGCCACCCGAACCTTCCTGGGCAGAACAGTCGGATTGATATTAGCGCTTCTCAGCACCAGGGAAGAAAAATGGGTCAGCAGCAGGCTTTGCCATTGCTTTTGCAGCAAAGAATCCAGCTTGCCATTGCAGATGTCATGTTGCTGAGCGATACACTCGATCCCTTGGCGAATCAGGCGGACGTTCTGTTCATCGGGGGCTAAAACGGCGGATGTTTTACCCAGCAACTCCAGGCAAGGAATGCCCAGGTGATCTACCAGTGCCTGACGGGAAAGGTTGATGACCACCGAACGGGTGGACTTTTCCCAAACCAGGTCAGCCTGTTGCCCCGGGGCGATTAGCAGAAGTCCTCCCGCAGTGACGTCCGATTTCCGGGCTTTGCAGTGAATACAGCCCTCTAGCACCAGAATGGCATGGAATGTAGTTTGAGGTTCGGACTGGATGTGTACTTTTTCTGACCAGTGAGCTCCGAAAAGAGTGGAGTTATCCAATGGTTGCCAGGTCAGAATATTTTCAGCTCGACTGCCAGCAGACAGAGGAGAGACTTCCCGGGAGTCAACCAGCGAGTTAATAAACTGTCGGGCCTCGTCAAAATCGGCTGACTGCACGCCGACATTGTTGAGGAAAGGGACGTTGTGTTGGTTCATGGCTGCATCGTTATTGTTGTCTGCTTTGCCAGGAGACATTTCCTGTTTCTCCAGAAAGAAAGGCAATTTCCACGCCATTCCGTGTAAAACCGGGGCGAATCTTGCAGGTAAAACAGGCAGCGCACATTCATCAGCCGCAAGCGCGATACCGGCTTGACGATCTGGTTAAATATCAAGAATTATGACCCGGAATTGAATGATATGGTCAACTATTTCCTGGCCGCAATCACAAGCTTTACGCTATTGGTAGCATGCACGGGAGTCGCATTTGGCGATAGTTCCGGGTGTGCGGGCTGTCACACTTTCGAAGTGGAACAGTGGTCTAGTTCCCAGCATGCGATGGCCATGGCGCCTGCCAATCCGGACACGGTGGCGGGAAATTTTACGGATGGGCACTTCACAGACAGCGATGTCCAGGCAAGATTCCTGCGTAAAGGCGCCGCTTATGTTATCCGGGTGAATGAAGGCGGAAGCACCCGGGAGTGGCCGGTCAGATACACCTTTGGCGTTTACCCGCTTCAACAGTACCTGGTTGACTCCGGTAACGGCCGTCTTCAGGCATTTAATATCGCCTGGGATGCGCGGGCCGAGCCCGAAGGCGGCCAGCGCTGGTTTCGGCTCGATGAGCCTGACCAGAATCACCCCGGCGATGCCATGCACTGGACGGGCATTTACCAGAACTGGAATAACCAGTGTGCCGATTGTCATTCCACCGGGTTGGTGCGCAACTATGATGCAGAATCCGATAGCTATGACACGCGCTGGCAACAGGTTTCCGTGGGCTGTGTGGCTTGCCATGAAAGCGCGAAGGAACATGCCCAGGCAGCCCGAGATGGGGAGTCCATGGCCCCGGGTATCGAACTTGCCGCCATGGGGGCGTGGCTGATCAGTCAGGGTAAACAGCCGCCCAGGCATCAGGGCCCGGAATCCAGCCCGAACCAGGTGGCAAGCTGCGGTCGTTGCCATTCACTGCGGACCAGTCTGACCGATCAGGGCGGTGGTCTGGTCCATGATCAGTTCAGTCTGACCCGTCTGGATCAGCCGCTTTACTATTCCGATGGCCGGGTTCGGGAAGAGGTCTTTGTTCTGGGCTCCTTCGAGCAGAGCAAGATGTCCAGGGCCGGGGTGGTCTGTAGCGATTGCCATAATCCCCATACCGGCAAGCTCAAGGCGCAAGGCAATGCAGTTTGTACCCAGTGCCATAACGCCGCTGATTTTGATACTCCCGAACATCACCACCACCCCGGAAGCAGTGACGGGGCTCAGTGCGTAAACTGCCATATGCCCGAAAGCACGTTCATGAAGATTGATGCCCGGCGCGAACATAGCTTTATGGTGCCACGCCCGGACATTTCGAAAGCCAGCGGCAGCCCCGATGTATGCCTGAGTTGCCACACCGACAAGAGTCTGGACTGGTCGATCGCTACAGTCGATGGCTGGTTCCCGGAACTCTATGAGCAGGAGACCTGGCATCACGTTCAGCAGCGTCCTTCCTCAGGCATGGTGGAGTACCTGCAAAACCCGGATGAACCAGCGCTGCGCCGGGCCACCTTGCTGGAGCAGCAGGGACAATGGCTGGCGCAGGAACAGCCAGCTCTGGTGGCGAATCTGGCGGCCAGCGATCGGGCGGTTATTCGGGAAAGCGCGTTCCGGGTACTCCGGCATGGTTCGGCTGATCAAGCCCGGAAAGTCGGTGAGGACGGGCTGATTGACTCATCGCTGGCGGTTCGAATTGCGGCTTTCGAGTCCCTGATCTGGCTTGGAGTTGAACTGGATTCCGGTCCATGGGAGAAGGTTCGTGGGGAGTATGAACACTTTCTGGAAATGCAGTCTGACCTGCCCTCGGGACTTGTGCTGAAAGCCCGGTACCTGCTGGCCCGTGATTTCGTCTACAAGGCCGAAAGAACATTGGAAAAGGCTCTGAACAAGGACCCGGGCTATGCACCTGCCACCATTCTTCTGACCGAAATCCTGAGATCCGGCGGTCGCAATCTGGAAGCGATCGATGCTATCAACCGCATTCTGGAGCAAACCCCGGACGAAGCCAGTCTTATTCACCTGCGTGGTCTGATCAACCTGAAGCTGAAAGACTACAACAAGGCTTTGGAGGATCTGGAACGGGCCACAGCACTGGCGCCTGATCAGTGGCTGTTCGGTTATCGCTATGCGGTGGCTTTGTTTCAGCTCCAACAGCAGGACGAGGCCCGCAAGGTGACCAGGGCACTTCTGAAGCGATTCCCGGACAATCCGCAGCTACAGGCGTTGATGCAACACCTGTGACCGGCTAAGCCAGCAACGGATCAACGGCTGTTTCCGTTTCGATCCGGGAACAGCCAGAACCTGAACCATTTTGTCATTCTGGGCATCAGCACATAGCTCATCAGAACCATCACCACCACGGTGACGATCAGTGTCCTTAGCAGCAGCGGCACCTGAGCCAGCACTTCGCCGAACAGCACAAACACCAGCGTTACCGCCGGATACAACGCGAGCCAGCTGACCAGGGTCATCTTCCACTTGGGTGGCGGTTTCACCGGGTTCTGGCCCGGCAGGGTAAACCAGGTCACGATGCCCGAAGTGACTTCCCGTTCGCTGGGCTGGACCAGCAAGGACTCTATCTGCTCAAGCAATTCGGCGCGCTCCTTCGACTCCTCCCACACCGTCAGGCTTTCGCGATCGCGGAACTTGAACACGATCCGGTATTCCGGATCTTCCGGGGACGACGGCCGGAACATGGTCGCGCCAAGGTAGCCGGGAAACTTTGCTGCCCGTTCGGTCATCTGGCCGCTGAGCTTCTCAAAGGCAGTTGCCTGGCCTTTTTTCACTCGTCTGGAAACCACCACAGTCAACGGTGAGCCGGTTTCCGGAAAGGACGCTGTTGTCATGATGGTGCTCCGGTCAATGATCCGCGTTTGCCAGTGTAGAACGAAGCGTTCTGCACAGGGTCATAGGCTGTCGGGAACAAAAAGGGGCCCGCAATTGCGGGCCCAACAGATAGCAATAACGATCGTCAGATCAGCTCCCGGTGGCGCGCAGGTGTTGCACGTTGAACATGTTGGTGGGGGTCAGCTCAGGATCAACCTGGCCCTTGAACTGGCCGGTGGTGCAGTGGCTGGCCTGGACATCGATCATGCTGAAGCTGTCGTCGATGGACACGCCGCTGCCCTTGTTCTTGGCCAGGTGATGATCCGGATGGGCCTGGCCGATGGTGAAGGTCTTCCACAGGCTGCCCTTGCGGTCATAGGATACGGTACGGGGAATGGTGAAGGTCTGGGCATCCATGAAATGGACGCGCCTGGACAGCGGATGGCTGTCATCCACCGGGGAGGCTTCGACCTCATACACCTTGCGCAGTTGCCAGGTGATGTCGGGGAAGCAGCCACCCTGGCCGCTGAAGGCCACGACCTGGTAGCCGTCGTCATCCTGGTGGGTTTCGGAGTCCAGTGTCAGCTCGTTGTGGTTGTAGAACGGCATCAGCATGTAACGGGTGCCCTTGTAGGTCCAGTTCATGTCCGAGATGCGGCCGTTGTAGCCTTCGAAGTCTTCGATCATCAGGTCTGAGCCGAGGAAGGCATCGGTGACCTGGCCGGTGGCGAGACGACGCACCCGGCGCTGGAAGCCCAGGTACAGCCAGGAGTTATCCCGCTTGAGATCGTCTGCGGCGCGATGGATCAGCAACTGGGTGTTACGGACATCCGCCGGGTCCAGCACCTGCACATAGATGGCACGGAACAGGTCAGACGGGTTCGGGGTGATTTCCGGTGTCGGCTCCTGGTTTACCCGTCCCTTGTAGTTGAGGAAGTGGAAGTTGAACTTGATGGTCCGTTCCACCTTGCCGGAATCCATGTCCCGGTACTTCCAGTAGAACGGGTAGATGGCGGCACTGTCGCCCCAGTTGTAGCCGTATTTGTAGTTCCAGGCCAGTTTCTCGCCGGCACGGGGATCATCGGCACTGGGTTCTTCCGGGAACGGCCGGCCGGCCTGCCAGCCGCTGATTTCGCCAACCTGGTCACCGAGCGCCACTTTGCCAAGGGAACTGCGGGTGGCCTCAACATAGCTGGGGTGAAGATCGAAGGAGGTCGTTTCGCCCACGGTGATCGAGGTCCAGCCTTTCTCGATGAAGCTGTAGAACGCCGGGTCGATCACGTCTTTGAACCGGGCCACGTTGGACTGGTCGATCACCATGCCGGCGTTGAGGCCGTCCTGGCTCGGCACCTGGTCGGCGTAGGGGTAGAAGGTCTGGTTGATTACGTCGTCACTGGCCAGCGCGGCGGTGGATAAGACGCTGGCGGCGACACCCGCGGTGAGGCAGCGGAACACGGATTTCGGGGTTATTGTCATCATTGTTAATCCTCTTGATCAGAAGCTGTAGCGTGCAGTCAGCTGGATTTCATCTTCTTTCTGGGCCATGCCGATAGGGCCGGACTGGAAGCGTCCGAGGGGCTCATAGCCAGACAGGCCGGCAGACTCACCCGCAGGCTGGCCGGGGTAGGCGGCGGTGAACGGGTCCCATGGGTTACAGGTGCGGCAGTCATCAAACTTGCGGGCACCGTCGCCCACCTTGAAGTTGGCGCCGGCGGTGAGTTTGAAGTTGTCGTTTACCAGCCACTCCACCGACGGTGCGATAGCGGTTGCCTGGGCGCGGATATCATGGGCGGTAATGACTTGCGGGCTGAGCCGGCCGTTCATGTAGAAGCCTTTGATCAGCAGGGTTGCGATCCAGTTCTGCTCCCAGTCTGGCATGCCAGCTTCGCCCAGCAGGCGTTGCTCACGTTCGTGATCAAGAATGTGTTGGCCGAAGATCTGGCCGGAGAACAGGAAGGCCTGGCTCTCGTTCAGGAAGGGAATGAAGATGTTCTTGTCGGCACCGACCACGTAGCGCACTACGTCCGACTCGGAGTAGAGCCGCTCCCGCAGGGTGTTGGCGAATTCCTCACCGGAGGTGTAGGCGGTTTCAACCCGGAACACGGTGTCGATCCCCTGGGAGTAGTAGTCCAGTGAGCCACCGATCAGGTTGACCCGTGGAAAGTGGATATCGAATGCGATCAGGCTCGGCCATACCGCGGTTTCGCCGGTGAAGGCATTCTGAGCCGGAATGCCACCGCGCAGCGAGGGCAGCTGGGAACGGTAGGTAAGGGCGTTGAGGGAGAAACCCAGGTCGCCGTACACCCCTTCCAGTTTCAGACCCAGCTGGGTGTTGGAAAGGCTCCAGCTCGGCATATGGGCCTCACGGATACCGATCTGGCCGGGGCCGAAGTCGGTCGCGATGCTGCCGTTGGCGAAGTTGGCCACGGTGCCGCCGTTTTCCCACAGGTTGTTCATGCCGCGGAAGAAACAGCCGGCATCGAGGATCACGTTGGGCTGACCACACTGGCCTATGTCGTGGGGCCGGAATTGGTCGAAGTTCCACACTACCTGGAAGTTCAGATCATCAAACGCCAGCCCGTCGAAGACCTCGGTGGGGCCCATGCGGTAGTCGGAACGGAGAATCCACATGGGAATGCGGATGTCTTCCAGTTCGTCGTAGATGTTGTTGCGGGAGAAATCCACCGGGTTGATCACGTCCAGCACCCGAAACAGATCGGTCCGTCCCCAGATCACCTGCTGCTTGCCCAGACGGGTGCTCAGGATGTTGCCACTGTCGAAGTTGAGGTCGAAGTCGACATAGAGTTCACGGATGAAGTCGGCCCGGTCGTTGAACTCCTGGAAGCGGAGTTCGTTGAGGTCCTTGTCCAGGTAATCGTCGATACAGCCGCGGCTGTCCACGTCACAGGGCCGCACCGGCACACCGAAACCGACACCGCCATCCTGCGGGTGCAGGTTCTCCCCCAGCACGACCATGCCGTCGTTGGGGTTCTGGTTGATGTCAAAGCCGAAATTGGGTGTCGGTACAATGCCGCCACCGTGGGGTACGAACGCCGCAGGGTTTGGTACCGGCGAGGTGTCTTCCAGAAGGATCGGGCCACCGGCGGTGCGACCGTATTCGTCTTTGTTCAGGTCATACACGCCGTCGTAGGTGCCGCGCAGGGTGCCGTTGACGGAAACATTACGGAAGATGCCGACGTCGCCAAATTTCTTTTCGCCCTCCAGCTGCAGGGTATTACGGAATTTCGACAGGCCGACGCCTTCCCGGCCGTAGGTGGCATTCTCGTAGAATCCGTTGACCCGGGCGTCTTCTGCCGCAACGCTCGGGCTCAGGGGGATCAGCGCCAGGCTGGCACTGCCCGCGAGGGACAGGCACCAGAATCGCAGGCCTTTTATTGTTGTTTGCATGGCAGGTCCTCTTACAGGTTTTGATGGTGCGACGACCGGGCTCAGGCCCGGTGCGGCGCTCCGGGCACGTAGCCGTCGATGTCCCGGGTGGCCGGGGCGGGTGACGGGCTGGGTACAGGGTGGGGACGGTCGGCGTGGAGAATGCCGTCCTCGTCCGCGTATACATCGGTGATAAAGCGCGGGCGGAACACCAGCACCCAGGAGGGCACCAGCAGCATGGCGGCCACGCCGTTGATCACAATCATCACGCACAGCAGCAGGGCAGCGTCGGACTGGAAGCGCAGGTCTGAGAAGATGACCCACATGATGATGCCGGCCATCAGGGTCAGCGCGGTAAAGCTGATGGCCATGCCGGTGGTGGCGATGGCACGGCGCACCGACTCCCGCAGCTGGCCGCACTTGGCCATTTCTTCCCGGATGCGGTCCATCATGTAGATCGAGTAGTCAATGCCCACCCCGATGCCGACAGCGATCACCGGTACCGTGTTGATGTCGATGCTGAGTCCGGCCAGGCCCATGTAGGCGTAGGTGAGCGCGGTGGCGAACAGCATCGCCAGCAGCATCATCAGGCCGGCGTGCCAGGAGGTGTAGAACAGCATGACGAAGGCAAAGATCAGCAGGAATACCAGAGGCAGGACGATCAGGTTGGTTTCGAAGGCGGACTCGTTCATCGCCGCCGCCACCCCGAGGGTGCCCCCGGCCAGGCGAATGGTCAGACCTTCGACCTCATCGCCATGTTCGGCAATCCATTGCTTGGCCATGTAGATGGCGCGGCGGATGGTCTCGCCCTGGCGGTCCTTGTAATAGAACACCAGGTTGGCGATGCGGTCGTCGGTATCATTGAACTCGTCGAGGGCGCCGGGAATCGGGCTGGAGGCCATGTAGGTAAACATCAGGCCGCCGACATAACCGGCATCATGGGGAATCTGGTACCAGCGCGGATCGTCATTGTGCATCAACCGGTTGACCTGCTTGACCAGGTCCGGCAAGCCCTTGCTGGCGCCCACTTCGGGGTCACCCAGCATGTGGGACTGGAGGTCGGACAGTGCCGCCAGCACTTCCGGACGCTTGAGCCCGCCCTTGGCATCGGTCTCGGCCACAATGTAGAGCTCTTCGGAACCGGGGAATCGTTCGTTGACCACCCGTGAGGAGATGTTGTAGTCGTGATCCGGATAGAGGATGGGGGATCCCGGTTCCGAGTCTCCGATCTGCACGTTGGAGGCTGCCAGCAGACCGCCCAGCATGGCCAGTGCCGCGACGGCCAGGATGACCCGTGCCGAGCCCGGCCGGGTCACGGTGCGCGAGCAGCTGGCGCCGATGTGGCGCAGGGCGGTTTCCCGCAGTTCGGGATGCTTCGGGGTGGGCAGAATCGACAGCAGCAGGGGCACACCGATCAGCACGGTGAACACCACGGTGATGGCCCACAGTGAGGCGTAGATGCCCAGATTGGTATTCAGCGGGATCGAGCCGATGGCGATCAGCGACAGCCCGATGGCATCGGATACCACGCCCAGTGACCCGGGGCGGAACAGGCTGTCGAAGGTGGCTTTTGCCGCCAGCGGGCCGCTGCCCAGTACGCGGGCTTCGGCGTAGTAACGCTCCACCAGCTGGACGCCGTGGCTCATGGCCCGTGCCGCTATCAGGAAGGGAATCACCAGTCCGAGCGGGTCAAGGTTGTAGCCCAGCAGGCTGATGATCCCAAGCCCCCAGATGGTCGAGATCATCACGCCACCGAGGGGGATCAGCACGCCGTAGGCTTTGCGGAAGTGGAAGACCAGCAGGGCCAGCATGGTCAGGACGGTAAAGATAAAGATCTGCAGGATCTGGTCCATGTAGGTGTACGCCCAGCCCACCAGTACGGGCTGGCCGGTGGCGTAGATGGTCACGCCGTCGCGGGCTTCGCTGGCTCGCAGGGCCTGCAGCTGGTCGAAGGTTGCGGCGTAATCCAGCTTGCCTTCGATCAGCTGGGCCTTGACCAGTGCCATTTTGAAATCCGGAGACACCAGTGGGCCATAAACCCGTGGATTGGCCGCGACATTCTCGCGCATGGCGGCAAGGGCCTGCGGGGAGTATTCACCACTGGTGGAGTCGTAATAGGGTTCGGAGTTGATGCTGCCAACTTCGGTCAGCCAGATCTTGCGGGAGTTGCGGTGGGTGACGCTGGAGACCAGGTTGTGATTGACCCCCGGCAGACTGTCGACGGCCTGGGTGATGCGGTCAATGGTGGCCAGGTTGTCGTTGGTGAAAATGTCGCCTTCGGCGAACTCGACACCCACCACCAGGACGTTGGCGCCGCCAAAGCTGTCCTTGATGCTGTTGTGCAATTCAATGTACGGGTGCTGTTGCGGCAGCAGGTCGGCAAAGTCGGTGTAGATCTTCAGGCCGGGGATACGCAGGGCAAACATCAGCGTCAGTATGGCGATGACACTGAGTACCTTGCGCGGATTGTTGAAAATCCACACCTCAAGCAGATGCATGAAGTGCGTGAAGCGATGCAGTCCTGGCATGGCGGGATCCTCAGTCGGTGCTGGCCGCAAGGGCCGCAGGAAGTTCAAGATTCAGCAGCAGGCCGCGGCCGCCGGCCACCAGCAATTGCTGGCCGTTCAGCAGCAGGCCGGTGCGCAGGTACAGTGGCTGGTTCGGGGTGGCAAGTGCAGACCAGGCCCCGTTGCGCAGCTCGAGTACGGTGGCGTTATCCCCGACCGCATACAGTCCGCTGGCGCCGGGAATAAACCCGAACACGGGGGCACTGCTGGCGGAGGCCTGTTGCGTCCAGCTCTCGCCACCGTCGGTGGTGTGATAGATGAAGCCGTTCAGGCCACCGGCCCAGCCTTCGCTGGCGGAGCGGAAGTAACTGGCGTGGGGATAGAATTCGTCAGGCAGGTAGCCGGTGTTTTCCCAGCTGGCTCCGCCGTCGGTGGAGCTGAGCACCAGGCCGTATTCGCCGGTGGCAATCACTGTCTGGTGGTCGACGAATTGCAGGTTGGTCAGGATCGCATCTTCATCGAGGCTGGTTTCCTGCCAGCTGGCGCCCTGGTCGCTGCTGCCCTGTAAGGTGGTGAAGCTGCCTGCGGCCCACCAGCTGCCATCGGGGGCACAGGCCGCGGTCATCATCTGTTCCTGGCTGGGCAGCGGGTGCGCGGTCCACTGCAGTCCGCTGGCATTGCCGTGCCAGAGCTGGTTGTCGAAGCTCAGCGCAATGAAGCTGCCGTCCGGGCAGGTGTCGAGATCGAGCAGGCTGGCATCGGTCGGCAGTGTCTGACGCTGCCAGGTGTTGCCCTGGTCGTTGCTGACCAGCAGCGTGCCTTTGTTGCCGGCAAGTACGATGACCCGGTCATTGCGGGCTATGGCCTGGTAGAAATCCGTCCGTTTGACGGCTTCACGGGACTGTTTCTGGACCGCCTCCAGGTTCAGGGCGGCTTCGCATCCGGTCAGCAGCAGTGCGGACAGACCGGTCAGGGTGAGTGTGCAACAGACGTTGCGCGTCTGGCGCAGAGAGGCATCGAGCATGTTACGTCACCGTCTTTGTTTTTGTGTGAAAAGCGACTGAAGAGGGAGATAGCAACCGCTGTGCCATGCTTGAGCGGATTTTTCAAGAGATTGAAAATATTAATGAAATAGATTTATCAGGGTGGCGGGGACGTGCCGGGGAAGGTGTTCGTTGCGCTTGATTTTAATCAAATCATCAAATGCCGGGAGGGCTTGCTGATATCGTCAAACGGTAATAGTGGGTCGTCGACGTCCTTGTCGCAGGGCCTTGCTGGAGGGGAATCAGGGCTCGACCAAAATACCTGACTTCTTGAGCCGGTAGGCCAGGGCGGGACGGGTCAGGCCGAGCAGGCGGGCCGCTTTGGAAACGTTTTGGTTGGCCTGCTCCATAGCCTGGCGCATCAAGGTTGCTTCCACCTCCTCCAGGCTGATCCGGTGTTCAAGGATGTGTTCGGACCAGCTGCCGGCCGTGCCCTCGGGCAATTCGCTACACATATTGCCGGCCTCATCAATGCGTTCAACCGGCCGGTCTTCGGTTACCGGAGGTGTTACGAACAGCGCGTCCTGGCTGATGCTTTCGTTGTTCTCGGTGAGGATGACGCCGCGTTCGATCACATTCTCCAGTTCCCGGATGTTGCCCGGCCAGTGATAGCGGGCGCAAAGTTCAAGCGCCTTGTCGGACAGCCCCAGGGTGCGTTTTTCATACTGGGCATGGAATTTTTCAAGAAAATGGCCGGCCAGCAGGGGCAGGTCCTCCAGGCGATCCCTGAGCGGTGGAATCTGCACCGGGAACACGTTCAGCCGGTAAAACAGGTCTGCCCGGAAGCGACCTGCTTCAACCGCCTGCTCAAGGCTTTCGTTGGTGGCGGCGATCACCCGCACATTTACTTTCCGGGTCCGGTTATCGCCCACCCGCTCCAGTTCGCCTTCCTGGAGGACGCGCAGCAGGGTGGCCTGGGCTCGCGGGGTGAGTTCAACGACCTCATCAAGAAAAATGGTGCCGCCATTGGCGCGTTCGAAGCGACCTTCCCGGGCCTGGTTGGCACCGGTATAGGCACCTTTCTCCACACCGAACAGCTCCGCTTCAATCAGGTCCGGCGGAATGGCTGCGCAGTTAACTGCGACGAATGGTCCGTCTGCCCGTTCGCTACGCAAGTGCACGCTGCGTGCGATCACCTCTTTGCCAACCCCGGTTTCCCCCAGCAACAGCACCGACACCTTGCCCTGGGCGGCCTTGTCGATCATCTTGCAGACTTTGTTATAGGACGCGGACTGGCCAATGCCGTAGTACTGGCCTTGCTGCCGTTGCAGGGTGCTGCGCAGTGAGTTCAGTTGCTCCTGAAGGTCGTAGAGTTCCTCGATGATCGGGTCTGCTTTGAAATAGCGGGAAAACTCCTCTGCATCTTCCCATTCTTCGGCGGGCTTGCCTTCGATCATGCATTTTTCGTCACCACAGCCACGGCAGCTGACTTCCCGGAAAATAATCTCCCGGCCCATAAACGAAGAGGTGTAGGCACAGGCGTACCCCAGCAACACCCAGCAGGCAGGCTCTTTCATCTGCCCCAGTTCAGTCTTGCAGATCTCTACTTCCCAGGAGTCGATCCACTCGAATCGGCCGTAGAACTCGCCGGTTTCCTGATCCAGGTCGATCTCCAGGGGAATGACTTTCACCATGCCTTTCAGAGAGTGGAGTTGGGGGCCGGCGAGGAAGATATCCAGTTCGCTGCAGTGAGGGCGCAGCTTGCGGGCCAGTTCGGCATCCTTCAGGCCAGACAGGTAACCCAGCCGCAGGAAAAAGCCCTTGGCACGTTCAATACCCATGCTGTTGACGATCTCGCGGCGAAACGCCGCCATCGAGGTCAGGTTCATCAGCAGCATGCGCTGTTCGCCAAACCAGATCTTGCCTTCCGTGCTTTGGAAATGGATCTGCTCCGTAAGATCCCTGAAGTCGGTGTAGTTCAGCTGTGGCTTGTAACTGACAGCCATGGTCGGAGACCCCCTGTAATTGTTATGGGCGGGGAATGGCTCGTTGAGAGCTCGTTGGCGGAATATCTAGCGCATGATCAAAGTCAAAAATCAACCAAATAGTAAAAAAATGCGTTCACCATATGATCAGGGCGGTTGGTCTGAGCATTTGCTCAGGTCATCACTGAATTTGATCAATTGATAAAAATTAAGCCGTGATTAACTGAAATCACGCCTCGCTCCTACCGCCAGGCTTTCACTGGATAACCTGAAAAAGCGCCGAAAATACAGGCGCCTATAAAATATTTTCCGCGTTAATCCTCAAAGTGGCACAGCCGTTGCTGAGTGTCCCGTAGCCAATAACAAACACAACGGGGCCAACCATGACGACCCAGACCGACACAAAAACCTTCGATGAACTGCCCCGGTACATCCGGGTGCGCAGCGAGCCGGGTGACAAGTTCGTGGAATTCGACTTTGCCATCGGTTACCCGGAGCTGTTTGTCGAGCTCGTTCTGCCGCGCCAAGCCTTCGAAATTTTCTGCAAGCACAACAAGGTTGTCCACATGGACTCCGACATGATCCGCGAGATCGATGAAGACATGATCAAGTGGCGGTTCGGGGAGCGGGGACAGCGTTACTGATCCCAAGCGAGCAACGCCCATCATCACTCTGATCCACAACAACAACACGGTAAGGTTGATATGAGTATCGAAATCAAAACCAACTCGGTGGAACCGATCCGCCAGACCTACGGCCATATTGCGCGCCGTTTTGGTGACAAGCCGGCAACCCGTTACCAGGAAGCCAGCTACGACCTGGAAGCCAAAACCAATTTCCATTACCGGCCGCAGTGGGATCCGAAGCACGAGCTGAACGATCCCAACCGCACTGCGATCCGCATGCAGGACTGGTATGCGGTGTCCGACCCCCGCCAGTTCTACTACGGTGCTTACGTTGGTAACCGCGCCAAGATGCAGGAAGCGGCTGAAACCAGCTTCAGCTTCTGCGACAAGCGGAACCTGTTGACCCGTCTGCCGGAAGAAACCCAGAAGCTTTTGCTGCGTTTGATTGTCCCCCTGCGCCACGTTGAGCTCGGCGCCAACATGAACAACAGCAAGATCGCCGGCGACGCGACGGCAACTACGGTCGCCCAGATGCACATCTACCACGCCATGGACCGCCTGGGCATTGGCCAGTACCTGTCGCGCATCGCGTTGATGATAGACGACAGCACCGGTGCCGGGCTGGACGAGTCAAAGGGCTACTGGATGGATGATGAGCTTTGGCAGCCCATGCGCAAGCTGGTGGAAGACACCCTGGTGGTTGGGGACTGGTTTGAGCTGACCCTGGTGCAGAACATCCTGCTGGATGGCCTGTTGTATCCCCTGGTCTACGACAAGATGGACCAGTGGCTGGAAGGGCAGGGTGCGGAAGATGTCTCCATGCTCACCGAGTTCATGCGCGACTGGTACAAGGAGTCGCTGCGCTGGACCAACGCCATGGTGAAAGTTGTCGCCGGAGAAAGTGACGCCAACCGCGAGCTGCTCCAGCAGTGGATCAATCACTGGGAGCCCCAGGCCTACAACGCGCTGAAACCCCTGGCCCAGGCCTCCACGGGTATTGAAGCGCTCGATGAGACCCGGGCAGAACTTGCCACCCGCCTGAAAAAATTCGGACTGCAAAGCCAGGGAGTATCCGCATGAGTCAGCTCGTATTCATTGTGTTTCAAGACAACGACAACGCCCGCTATCTGGCGGAAGCCATCATGGAAGACAACCCGGCGGCGGAGCTGCAGCACCAGCCGGCAATGATCCGGATCCAGGCCGAAAAGCGCCTGGTGATGAACCGGGAAACCATGGAAGAAAAACTTGGGCGGGACTGGGACGTTCAGGAAATGCTGATTGATGTGATCAGCATTGGCGGAAATGTCGATGAAGACGATGACCACTTCATCCTTGAGTGGAAATAATCGGGAGAACCATCATGGCTGTTAAAAACAAGAAGCTGAATCTCAAAGACAAGTACCAGTACCTGACCCGGGATATGGCCTGGGAGCCAAGCTATCAGAAGAAAGAGGATATTTACCCGGACGAGCAGTTCGAAGGTATCAAGATTACCGACTGGTCCCAGTGGGAAGACCCGTTCCGTCTGACCATGGACGCCTACTGGAAGTACCAGGCGGAAAAGGAGAAGAAGCTGTACGCCATTTTCGACGCCTTTGCCCAGAACAACGGCCACCAGAATATTTCCGACGCCCGCTACGTCAACGCGTTGAAACTGTTCCTCAGCGGTGTGTCACCGCTGGAACACGCCGCCTTCCAGGGCTACTCCAAGGTTGGCCGACAGTTCAGTGGCGCCGGTGCCCGGGTGGCGTGCCAGATGCAGGCCATCGACGAGCTGCGTCACTCCCAGACCCAGCAGCACGCGATGAGCCATTACAACAAGCACTTCAACGGCCTGCATGACGCTCCGTACATGCACGACCGGGTGTGGTTCCTGTCGGTGCCCAAATCGTTCTTTGACGATGCCCGGACGGCCGGCCCGTTCGAATTCCTGACCGCGATCTCGTTCTCCTTCGAGTACGTGCTGACTAACCTGCTGTTCGTGCCGTTCATGTCCGGTGCCGCCTACAACGGTGACATGGCGACGGTGACCTTTGGTTTCTCCGCGCAGTCCGACGAAGCACGGCATATGACCCTGGGCCTTGAGGTGATCAAGTTCATCCTGGAGCAGCACGAAGACAACGTGCCCATCGTTCAGCGCTGGATTGACAAGTGGTTCTGGCGTGGTTTCCGCCTGCTCAGTCTGGTCAGCATGATGATGGACTATATGCTGCCGAACAAGGTGATGAGCTGGGCCGAGGCATGGGAAGTGTATTACGAGCAGAACGGTGGCGCACTGTTCAAGGATCTGGAGCGTTACGGCATCCGTCCGCCCAAGTACCAGGACGTGGCCAACGATGCCAAGCACCACCTGAGCCACCAGTTGTGGACCACCTTCTACCAGTACAGCCAGGCCACGAACTTCCACACCTGGATTCCGAAACAGGAAGAAATGGATTGGATGTCCGAGAAGTACCCGGAGACTTTCGACAAGTACTACCGCCCCCGTTACGAGTACCTGGCGAAAGAGGCCGCCGCTGGCCGTCGCTTCTACAACAACACCCTGCCGCAGCTATGTCAGGTTTGCCAGGTGCCCACCCTGTTCACCGAGATGGGCGCGCCCACCAAGCTGAGCCATCGCCAATTGGTGCATGAGGGCGAACGGTATCACTTCTGCTCGGAAGCCTGCTGCGACATCTTCAAGGATGAGCCGGAGAAGTACGTCCAGGCCTGGCTGCCGGTACACCAGATCTACCAGGGTAACTGTGAAGGTGGTGACGTCGAGACGGTGGTGCAGAAGTACTACCACATCAACATCGGCGAGGACAATTTCGAGTACCTGGGGTCCCCGGATCACAAGCACTGGCTGTCCATCAAGGGCAAGTCATCGGATGAGAAGGTCGAAAGCGCGAAGCAAGACGCGGCCTGAAGCTGATCCGGGAGTCGCCCGGTCGCCAGAGGCGCCGGGCGAGCCACCCACAAAAACAACAAGGTGACCATCATGAGTGTAAACGCTTTATACGACTACAAGTTTGAACCGAAGGACAAGGTTGAGAACTTTCACGGCATGCAGCTGCTGTATGTCTACTGGCCAAATCATCTCCTGTTCTGTGCGCCTTTTGCGGTTCTCGTGCAGCCGGACATGACCTTCGGAGCCTTTGTCGAGGACATTCTCAAGCCGGCCATTGCGGCGCATCCGGATGCCGCCAGGGCCAACTTCCTGGGGGCGGAATGGCAGCTGAATGACGAGCCGTTCACGCCGGATGCCAATGCCTCGCTGAAAGACAACGGCATTGATCACAAAAGCATGCTGACGGTCACCACTCCGGGCCTGAATGGCATGGCCAACGCCGGATACTGAGGTAAACGCCATGAGTCACACCGTAACGATTGAGCCGATTGGCGAACAGATTGAAGTGGAGGAGGGTCAGACCATTCTCCAGGCCGCTCTCCGCCAGGGCGTCTGGCTGCCCTTCGCCTGTGGCCACGGCACCTGCGCAACCTGCAAGGTGCAGGTGTTGGAGGGAGACGTCGAGATTGGTGACGCGTCACCGTTCGCCCTGATGGACGTCGAGCGTGACGAAGGCAAGGTGCTGGCCTGCTGCGCCACGGTGGAAAGTGACGTCACCATCGAAGCGGATATCGATGTCGACCCGGACTTTGAAGGCTACCCGGTTGAGGACTACGCCGCGACGGTGACCGACATTGTGGCACTGTCGCCGACCATCAAAGGCATCCATCTGAAACTGGACCGCCCGATGACCTTTCAGGCCGGACAGTACATCAACATCGAGGTTCCGGGTGTTAATGGCCCGCGGGCCTTTTCGCTGGCCAACCCGCCCGGTAAGGCAGATGAGTTGGAGCTGCACGTGCGCATGGTCGAAGGCGGTGCTGCAACCACCTACCTCCATCAGCAGTTGCAAGCCGGTGACGAACTGAAGTTGTCCGGGCCCTATGGCCAGTTCTTCGTGCGCAGTTCCCAGCCGGGCGATCTGATCTTCATCGCCGGCGGCTCCGGGTTGTCCAGCCCGCAGTCGATGATTCTCGACCTGCTGGAGCACAACGACGAACGCAGGATTGTGCTGTTCCAGGGTGCCCGCAATGTGGCCGAGCTATACAACCGCGAGCTGTTCGAAGCACTGGACCGTGACCATGCCAACTTCACCTACGTGCCGGCACTGAGTCAGGCGGAAGATGATGCCGGCTGGCAGGGCTTCCGGGGCTATGTCCATGAGGCGGCCAAGGCTCATTTCGATGGCCGGTTTGCCGGCAACAAGGCCTACCTGTGCGGTCCCCCTCCAATGATTGACGCGGCGATTACCGCGTTGATGCAGGGGCGGCTGTTCGAGCGCGACATCTTCATGGAGAAATTCCTGACAGCAGCGGACGGCGCGGAAGACACCCAGCGTTCTGCCCTGTTCAAGAAAATCTGAGCGGAGATGAACAATGGGCAGTGTTTTCCAGGTGACCAACCGGACAACCGGGGACAGCTTCAGCTGCGATCAGGAGCAGAGCGTTCTCAAAGCCATGGAGCAGCGGGGGCTCAAGTGTGTGCCCGTCGGTTGCCGCGGTGGTGGTTGCGGCTTCTGCAAGATCAGGGTGCTGGACGGTGAATTCGAGTGCGGAAAGATGAGTAGGGCACACGTACCACCGGAAGCCTTAGAACACGGGGAAGTGCTGGCCTGCCGCATTTATCCCCTGACGGATCTGACCATCGAGTGCCTGTCGCAACCCGTGGCTGGCCTTACGAGCAAGCAAACAACAACAAAAGCGTTGAGGTAATTGTCATGAAAAAAGGTGTAATGCGTCCCGGCCACGTCCAGATCCGTGTTCTCGATATGGACGAAGCCGTCAAACACTACACGGACCTGCTGGGCATGATCGAGACCGATCGTGATGACCAGGGCCGCGTGTATCTCAAAGCCTGGACCGAAGTGGACAAGTTCTCCCTGGTACTGCGTGAAGCAGACGAGCCGGGTTGCGATTTCATGGCCTTCAAAGTGGTTGATGATGCTGCGCTGAGCCAGCTGGAACAGGACCTGGTGAATTATGGCGTCGAGGTTGAGCGGGTGCCGGCAGATGAGCTGAAAGATTGCGGCCGCCGAGTGCGTTTCACCGTGCCTTCCGGTCATGCCTTCGAGCTGTTTGCCGACAAGAAATACACCGGTAAGTGGGGCGTGTCGAGCGTCAACCCGGAAGCCTGGCCCCGTGGCCTGCAGGGTATGAAAGCCGTGCGTTTTGACCACTGCCTGTTCTACGGCCCGGAACTGGCGGCTGTCTACGATATCTTCGTCAACGTGCTGGGCTTCCAACTTGCCGAGCAGGTGTTGGACCCCGAAGGCACCCGTATTGCCCAGTTCCTCACCGTGTCGATGAAAGAACACGATGTGGCCTTCATCCATCATGAGGAGCAAGGCAAGTTTCACCATGCCTCATTTTTCCTGGAAACCTGGGAAGACGTGCTGCGGGCCGCAGACCTGATCTCCATGACGGATACCTCCATCGATATCGGTCCCACCCGTCATGGCCTGACTCACGGCAAGACCATCTATTTCTTCGATCCGTCCGGCAACCGCAATGAAGTGTTCTGTGGCGGCGATTACTTCTATCCGGATCACAAACCGGTGACCTGGCAGGCCGAGCAGCTCGGCAAGGCCATCTTCTATCACGACCGGGTACTGAACGAGCGTTTCTTGACGGTGTTGACCTGAGCTGAGAACGACCAAACAGGATTCAACTTAACAGGACTAGGCAGCAATGAAAGAGATCAAACACTACATCAACGGCCAATACGTCGGCTCCGCCAACGGAAAGCTGTTTGATAACGTCAACCCGGTGAACGGCAAGGTGATCGCCAAGGTTCACGAGGCTGGCTACGATGAAGTGGATGCGGCTGTCAAAGCGGCCAGAGCCGCTTTGACAGGCCCCTGGGGCAAGATGACCCTGGACGAGCGCACCCGCATTCTGCACAAAGTGGCCGACGGTATTAACGAGCGCTTTGACGAGTTTCTGGAAGCGGAGTGCCAGGACACCGGCAAGCCCAAGTCCATGGCCAGCCACATCGACATCCCCCGGGGTGCGGCCAACTTCAAGGTATTCGCCGACATGGTCAAGAACGTGGCCGCGGAAAGCTTTGAAATGGCCACGCCAGATGGGACCGGCGCGCTGAACTACGCTGTGCGCCGCCCCAAAGGTGTGATCGGTGTGATCAGTCCCTGGAACCTGCCACTGCTGCTGATGACCTGGAAAGTGGGTCCTGCGCTGGCCTGCGGTAACACCGTGGTGGTCAAACCTTCCGAAGAAACTCCGACCACCACCGCTCTGTTGGGCGAAGTGATGAAGGAAGCGGGAGTGCCGGATGGTGTGTACAACGTGGTGCACGGCTTCGGTGGCAACTCCGCCGGCGCCTTCCTCACGGCCCACCCGGATGTCGACGGATTCACCTTCACCGGTGAGACCGGCACCGGCGAAGTGATCATGAAAGCCGCCGCCAAAGGCATCCGGGATATTTCCCTGGAACTGGGTGGCAAGAACGCCGGCCTGGTGTTCGCCGATTGCGACATGGATAAGGCCATCGAAGGCACCATGCGCTCTGCATTCGTCAACTGCGGACAGGTGTGCCTGGGCACCGAGCGGGTGTACGTGGAACGGTCCATTTTTGACGAGTTTGTGGCCCGCCTGAAAACAGAAGCGGAAAAACTGCGGATCGGCCCGCCCGATGACGAAAAAGCCAACTTCGGCCCCCTGGTGAGCCTCAAGCACCGCGAGAAAGTGCTGTCTTACTACCAGAAAGCGGTGGACGACGGCGCCACGGTGGTGACTGGTGGCGGTGTGCCCGAAATGCCGGAAGAGTACGCCGGCGGCGCCTGGGTGCAGCCCACCATCTGGACCGGTCTGCCGGACAACTCTGCGGTGGTGACCGATGAGATTTTCGGCCCCTGCTGCCACATTCGCCCGTTCGATAGCGAAGAAGAAGCCATCGAGCTGGCCAACAGCCTGCCGTATGGCCTCGCATCTGCCATCTGGACCGAGAATGTCAGCCGTGCGCACCGCGTGGCGGGCCAGATCGAGGCTGGCATCATCTGGGTGAACAGCTGGTTCCTGCGAGATCTGCGCACACCGTTTGGTGGCAGCAAGCAGTCCGGTATCGGCCGCGAGGGCGGTGTGCACTCCCTGGAGTTCTACACCGAAATGAAAAACGTCTGCATCAAACTGTGAGGTAGCCATGAACGCACCTGTAGACAGCCCTGAAATCGGGCGCGAGATCACCGCTGCCGGCTACCGGACTAACCTGCACGATCACGGTGAAGGCGGCTTCCCGCTGATGATGATCCACGGCTCCGGCCCCGGTGTAACCGCTTGGGCAAACTGGCGTCTGGTGATTCCGGAGCTGGCAAAACAGCGCCGGGTGATCGCCCCGGACATGCTCGGCTTCGGCTACAGCGAGCGCCCGGAAGACCAGATCTACAATCGCGAGCGCTGGGTGAAGCACGCCATCGGTGTGCTGGATGAGCTGGGTCTGGAACAGGTGGACCTGGTGGGTAATTCCTTCGGCGGTGGCCTTGCCCTGGCCCTGGCTATCGAGCACCCGCAACGGGTTCGCCGGCTGGTATTGATGGGATCGGTGGGTGTCAGCTTCCCGATCACCAGGGGTCTGGACGAAGTCTGGGGGTACCAGCCCTCGCTGGAAACCATGCGCCGGTTGATGGATGTGTTTGCCTTCAACAAGGGCCTGTTGACCGATGAGCTGGCGGAAATGCGTTACCAGGCCAGCATTCGCCCGGGCTTCCAGGAATCGTTTGCCTCTATGTTCCCGGCTCCGCGCCAGCGCTGGGTGGACAACCTGGCCAGCCCGGAAGAAGCGATCCGCGCGCTGCCCCACGAGACGCTGATCATTCACGGTCGAGAAGATGAAGTGATTCCTCTGGAAGCGTCGCTCAAGTTGGCAGAACTGATCGACAGGGCGCAGTTGCACGTGTTTGGCCGTTGCGGCCATTGGACCCAGATTGAACATGCCAGCCGGTTTGCCCGGTTGGTTGATGATTTCCTGAACGAAGCGGATCAAGCCGCTGCCGGAGGTAAGTGATGGAACAGGCAAAGATCCAGGCGTTCGGTGACGAACTCTACGAAGCCATGGTTAAGCGGGAGGCCGTGTCTCCGCTCACCAGTCGTGGCGAGGACATCAGCATTAACGATGCCTACCACATTTCCCTGCGCATGCTGGAGCGCCGACAGCAGGCCGGTGCCCGGGTGATCGGCAAGAAGATTGGAGTCACCAGCAAGGCGGTGATGACCATGCTGAACGTGCACCAGCCGGATTTCGGTTACCTGACCGACGACATGGTGTTCAACAGTGGTGAAGTGGTGCCGATCAGCGACCGGCTGATTGCCCCCCGCGCCGAGGGCGAGATTGCCTTCATCCTGAAAAAGGACCTGACTGGCCCGGGGGTGACCAATGCAGACGTGCTGGCGGCCACCGAGTGCGTGATGCCCTGTTTCGAGATTGTCGATTCGCGCATACAGGACTGGCAGATCGCCATCCAGGACACCGTCGCCGACAACGCCTCCTGTGGCCTGTTCGTGTTGGGTGATAACGCGGTATCACCGCGTCAGGTAGATCTGGTGACCTGCGGCATGGTGGTGGAGAAGAACGGTTCCATCATCAGCACCGGCGCTGGCGCGGCCGCACTGGGTTCCCCGGTGAACTGCGTCGCCTGGCTCGCTAACACCCTGGGTGAATTCGGCATCTCCCTGAAAGCCGGGGAAGTGATTCTGTCCGGTTCCCTGGTACCGCTGGAGCCGGTGAAGGCCGGTGACACCATGCGGGTGGATATCGGCGGTATCGGCAGCGCATCGGTCCGCTTCCGCTGAACCGGCAGTCTGCCGACAAGAACAATGAGGACATTGCTATGAGCAAAAAACTGAAAGCCGCGATCATCGGCTCGGGCAACATCGGTACCGACCTGATGATCAAGATCCTGCGTAACGGCAAGCACATCGAAATGGGCGCCATGGTCGGTATCGACCCGGAATCCGACGGCCTGGCCCGTGCCGCTCGTATGGGCGTGGCCACCACCCACGAAGGCGTGGACGGCCTGGTGAAAATGCCGGAGTTTGCCGACATCGACATCGTGTTTGACGCCACCTCCGCCAAGGCGCACATGCACAACGAGGTGTTCCTGCGCGGCCATAAGGAAAACATCAAGATCGTCGACCTGACCCCGGCGGCCATCGGCCCCTACTGTGTGCCGGTGGTGAACCTGGAGCAGAATCTCTCCGAAGGCAACGTCAACATGGTCACCTGCGGTGGCCAGGCCACCATCCCCATGGTGGCGGCGGTCTCCCGTGTCGCCAAGGTGCACTACGCCGAGATCGTCGCGTCGATTTCCAGTAAGTCCGCTGGCCCCGGCACCCGCGCCAACATCGACGAGTTCACCGAAACCACCTCCAAGGCCATCGAAGTGGTCGGCGGTGCCCGGAAAGGCAAGGCCATCATCATCCTGAACCCGGCCGAGCCACCCCTGCTGATGCGCGACACCGTCTATGTGCTCTCCGACGCCGCCGATCAGGCAGAAGTGGAAGCGTCCGTAGAAGAAATGGTGAAAGCAGTGTCCTCCTACGTACCGGGCTACCGCCTCAAGCAGAAAGTCCAGTTCGATGTGATTCCGGAAGACCAGCCCATGAACGTCCCGGGCCTCGGCCGCTTCAGTGGCCTGAAAACCTCCATCTTCCTGGAAGTGGAAGGCGCTGCCCATTACCTGCCCGCGTATGCCGGCAACCTGGACATCATGACCTCCGCTGCGCTGGGCACCGCCGAGCGCATCGCCGAATCGCTGGTCAACTGAGGAGGACCGAACCATGACCTTTAATCCCGGTAAAAAACTCTACATCTCCGACGTGACCCTGCGCGACGGCAGCCACGCCATTCGTCACCAGTACTCCATCAAGAACGTGCAGGACATCGCACGGGCGCTGGACAAGGCGAAAGTCGATTCCATCGAAGTGGCCCACGGCGACGGCCTGCAGGGCTCGAGCTTCAACTACGGCTTCGGCGCCCACACCGACCTGGAGTGGATCGAGGCGGTGGCCGAAGTCATCGAACACGCCAAGATCGCCACCCTGCTGCTGCCCGGCATCGGGACCGTCCACGACCTGGACAACGCCTACAACGCCGGTGCCCGCATTGTTCGGGTGGCCACGCACTGCACCGAGGCGGATGTGTCCCGCCAGCACATCGAGCACGCCCGCAAACTGGGCATGGACACCGTCGGCTTCCTGATGATGAGCCACATGCAGACCCCGCAGGGCCTGGCCGAGCAGGCCAAGCTGATGGAGGACTACGGTGCCACCTGTCTCTACGTCGTCGACTCCGGCGGTGCGATGAACATGAACGACATCCGCGACCGCTTCCGCGCGCTGAAGGACGTGCTGAAGCCGGAAACCCAGACCGGCATGCACGCCCACCACAACCTGGCCCTCGGTGTGGCCAACTCCATTGTGGCGGTGGAGGAGGGCTGTGACCGTATCGACGCCAGCCTCGCCGGCATGGGCGCCGGCGCCGGTAACGCCCCGCTGGAAGTGTGCATTGCCGCTTTCGACAAGCTGGGCTGGGAGCACGGCACTGACCTGTACGCCCTGATGGACGCCGCCGACGACATTGTGCGCCCGCTGCAGGACCGCCCGGTGCGGGTGGACCGCGAGACCCTGGCGCTGGGCTATGCCGGCGTCTATTCCAGCTTCCTGCGCCACTCCGAAGTGGCAGCGCAGAAGTATGGCCTGAAGACCGTGGATATTCTGGTTGAACTGGGCAAACGCCGCATGGTGGGTGGCCAGGAAGACATGATTGTGGATGTGGCGCTGGATCTGCTGGCGGCCCGGAAGGAGCAAAACGCATGAGCAAGACACTGACCCGTGAACAGGTGCTGGAGCTGGCAGAGCACGTGGAAAATGCCGAACTGCAGGCCCACGATATTGCCAAGGTGACCAACGATTATCCGGACATGACCTTTGAAGACGCCTACGACGTGCAGTGGGAAATCCGCCGTCGCAAGGAAGCCCGTGGCAACAAGATCGTGGGCATGAAGATGGGGCTGACCTCCTGGGCGAAGATGGCCCAGATGGGAGTGGAAACCCCGATCTACGGCTTCCTGGCGGATTACTTCAGCGTGCCGGACGGCGGCGTGGTGAACACCCAGGAACTGATTCACCCGAAGATCGAGGCGGAGATCGCCTTTGTCACCAAGGCCCCGCTGCACGGTCCCGGCTGCCACATCGGTGACGTGCTGGCGGCAACGGATTTTGTCATTCCGGCGGTGGAAGTGATCGACTCCCGCTATGAGAACTTCAAGTTCGACCTGGTGAGTGTGGTTGCCGACAACGCGTCGTCCACCCGCTTTATCACCGGAGGCCAGATGGCGAGTGCCGCCGACGTCGACCTGAAAACCCTCGGTGTGGTGGTTGAGAAGAACGGTGAGATTGTCGATGTCGGTGCGGGTGCTGCGGTGCTGGGGCACCCGGCGTCCAGTGTGGCCATGCTGGCGAACCTGCTGGCGGAGCGTGGCGAACACATTCCGGCCGGTACCTTCATCATGACCGGTGGCATCACCGCCGCCATCACCGTGGAAGCCGGTGACAACATCACTGTGCGTTACCAGGGGCTGGGTTCCGTCTCGGCCCGCTTTGAATAAGGAGGCGTTATGCCTATTGCCCAGATCAACATTGTGGAAGGTCGGACCGATGCGCAAAAGGAACGGCTGATTCAGGAGGTCACCGACGCGATCTCGCGTTCACTGGACGCGCCCGTCGAAAGTGTCCGGATCATCCTCAACGAAATGCCCAGGCAACACTTCGGTATTGCCGGGCAATCGGTGAAAAAGCTGGGGCGTTAAGCCCCGGCAAGTTTGGCCTGCGGGTTATCGGAGAAAAACGTGAACAAGCTCCCGGTGTTGTTTGTGTCCTGTAATGCTGAACGCCTCCAGGCGCAGGGGCCGGCCGGTTTCGGTCCGGCCCGGATGATTCGGGGCAAGCCCTACAGCGCTGTTGTCCTCATCAGTACGAGCACGGAAATCGATACCCCCGAAATACTTCAGCTTAAAGGCAGCGGTGTCAGCGCCGACAAAGCCCACTCGCTCCTTGCCGGACAAGGTTTTAAGCTCGTCGTTCGCTCCGGGAACTCCGCAGAGCGGGAGAGTCTGCTGAGGACGTTGCTGACCGCAGAGCCAGGAGAACTGGCGGAGCTGCGTCTGAATACAGGGATGAGTGAGCAGGAGTACCGGCGCGTGGGTGTTTGTCTGGAGGTTCTGCGGGAGCAGGACGTGCTCATTATCTGTCTGGACGACAAAACCGGCTACAAGAATGGCAGCGGGGTGGCTCTGCATGAAAGTCACTTGCGTGACATGCTCAACAGCTGGGTGCAGAACCAGCAATGGGGCGCCGTGATGTCATTCAAAGGCGATGCCGGGCGACAGTCCCCCGGCATGCGGCTGGATGACCCGACGGTCTGCCTTCTCAATGCCGCTTTTACGCTCGGTGGCTCCCGGTTTCCCCAGCGGATGTTCAGCAGTGGCATGGACAACGCAGCGCAAACCCTCTCCGGATTTGGCTGGATGCGATAGACAAAGCCTGCAGCCCCTTCGTTCTGTTAAAATCGGGGCTTATCTGTCTGCAGAAATTCCAGCGAAGAGATGCCAGTGATGTCCCTGAAACTCCTGATTATCGGTGCCGGCGGCATTGGCGGCTATTACGCCGCCAGACTTGCCGGGGCCGGCCACGATGTGGTGCTGACTGCTCGTGGTGACCACCTGAAGGCCATTCAGGGCCGAGGCCTCAAAGTCGATTACGAGGGCCGAATTTTTGATTGCCGTTTGCCGGCCTACGATCACGCTTCACTGATTCAAGCCTGCCAGCCGGATGACTTTGACCTGGTGATTGTTGCGCTGAAATCCACCGCCACGGAACCGGTCATGACAGAGCTGGGTGACTGGCTGAGATCTGGCACTGTTCCGGTATTGTCGCTGCAGAATGGCGTCGATAACGAGCCGCTGATTGCCGTGGTGGTTGGTGAAAGCCGGGTGCTGGGTGGCCTTGCCGTGCGCATTGGCGGGCACATTAGCGGGCCGGGTGAAGTGTTTGCCGAAGGGGTGGCCCAGATCGTTATGGGGGCCTGGCCGGAGCAGGCCCCGGCCGACGCCCGGATCCCGTTGCTGCACAGACTCGAGACGGCGTTCAACCAGGCCGGCATCCCCACCACCGTGACGGACAACATCCGCTACGAACTCTGGCGCAAGCTGGTGATCAATAATGGCGTAAATCCGCTCTCGGCGCTCACCGGCCTCGATACCCGCAGCCTGACCCACCACCCCGAATTCGGCAGGATTGTCTACGGCATGATGGCCGAAACCGTCGCCGCGTCGCGGGCCGAAGGGGTCAATCTCGGTCAGCAGGATCTCGATGAGATGTTCGAGCTGATCAGCACCTTCAACGCCATCAAGACATCAATGCTGGTGGACAAGGAAAAGGGCCGCCCCCTTGAGCTGGACAGCATTGCCGGCGCAGTGCTGAGACGTTGCCGGCAACTGGGTATTGAAGCGCCTTATACCACGACGGTGAGCGCCTTGCTGGCGCATTCCGGAACTGGCGACAGGCTGGCCTGAGGCCACCCTGTCGCTACCCTGTTGTTACCCCGAAAAGCGGATCAGGACAGGTGCCTGATCAGCAGATCGGCGAACTGAACCGGACATTCCACGGAAGGAACGTGTCCGATATTTTCCAGAATGACCGGGTCGGCGGTGCCAATGGCCCCGGCAAGCTCCTGCAGGGCAGCAGGTGGGGTCGCCACGTCGTCACTGCCGCCGATCAGCAGGACCGGCACGTCGCGTCCGGCCAGCGCTTCGCGGAAGTTGCAGCGCCCCAGCATCTCGCACAGCAGGGCGTAGCTGCGGTCGTCGCCGCGACCCATGATCACCCGCCAGCCATCAAGCAGCGCCGGCTGCTGTTCGCAGGCAGCCGGGCCGAACCACCGGGGCACGATGTCCATGGCCATGGCGGCCAGCCCCTGCTCCAGTACATTGGCCGAGCGCTGTTGCCAGGCTTCGGGAGTACCAATGACCGCGCCGGTGTTGGTGAGGGTGGCAGAGATCAACCGTTCGGCATGCTGGCTGACCAGCTGCTGGCCAATTACGCCACCAATGGAGGTGCCGGCAAAGTGGAACGCCCGGGCGCCCGACTGTTCGGCCAGAGCCAGCGCCTCGCCCGCCAGGTCTTCCGGCTGGATGGCGTCCGAGATGGGGTTCCACGCCGAACTCGCCCCATGCCCCGGCAGGTCCCAGGTCAGCACCCGGAACCGTGGCAGCAGCATGGGCAGCATGTCGTCCCACACCCCCTGGGTCATGCCCAGCGGATGGGCCAGCACCAGCAGCGGCTTTTCGGCGTCGCCGAGCAGCCGGTAGCAGATGGTGCGGCCGTTGTGCTTCAGAAATGCCATGGTGTTCCCCTTTCGGTCAGACCCGTTCGATCAGTGTAGCAATACCTTGGCCGACGCCTACGCACATGGTGCACAGGGCGTATCGGCCACCGGTGCGCTGGAGCTGGTGAGCGGCAGTCTGCAGCAGACGGGCGCCGGACATGCCCAGTGGGTGACCGAGGGCGATTGCGCCGCCGTTCGGGTTCACCCGGGGATCGTCATCGGCAACACCCAGCTCGCGCAGTACCGCCAGGCCTTGCGCGGCAAAGGCTTCGTTGAGTTCGATTACGTCGATGTCGGCAATGTTGATGCCCTGCTTTTCCAGCAGCTTGCGTACCGCCGGTACCGGGCCGATGCCCATGATACGGGGTTCCACGCCGGCGGTTGCCATGCCAAGGATCCTCGCCATCGGCTTCAGGCCGTGGGCCTTTACTGCGGCTTCGCTGGCCACCAGCATGGCAGCGGCACCGTCGTTGACGCCGGAGGCGTTACCGGCGGTCACGCTGCCGTTGTCACGGAACGGCGCGGGCAGGGCGGCGAGTTTTTCCAGGGTGGTGCTGCGCAGGTGTTCGTCAGTGTCGAATACCAGCGGATCCTGCTTGCGGCGGGGAATGCTCACCGGCACGATCTCTTCGGCAAATACGCCAGCTTGCTGGGCGCGCGCGGCCTTTTCCTGGGAGCGCAGGGCAAACAGGTCCTGGTCCTCGCGGGTAACCTTGAACTGCTCGGCGACGTTTTCAGCAGTTTCCGGCATGGAGTCGATACCGTACTGTTTCTTCATCAGCGGGTTGACGAAGCGCCAGCCGATGGTGGTGTCTTCGATCTTCTGGCCACGGGAGAAGGCGCTGTCGGCCTTGCCCATGACGTACGGGGCGCGGGACATGGATTCCACACCGCCGGCCAGCACCAGCTCCATTTCGCCCGCGCGGATGGCGCGGAATGCAGTGCCCACGGCGTCCATGCCGGAACCGCACAGCCGGTTGAGGGTCGTACCGGGCACGGAGGTGGGCAAACCTGCCAGCAACGCAGACATGCGGGCTACGTTGCGGTTGTCTTCGCCAGCCTGGTTGGCGCAGCCCATGATGACTTCATCAATGGCGGCGGGGTCCAGTTCGGGTGCCTGTTCCAGCACCGCCTTGAAAACGGCGGCGCCGAGGTCGTCCGGACGCACGCTGGCGAGGGTGCCGCCAAAACGGCCAATGGCGGAGCGGCGGGGGTGGCAAAGAAAAACGTCGGTCATGATCGGTCTCCGTTGGGCTGAATCTGGGACAGACCGGTGGTCAGTCCCCGGGAGTTGCTGGGGTTGTTCGGTTCGGGGACAGACCCAAGGTCAGTCCCCTGAAACTGGCACTATCGGGGACTGACCTTGGGTCTGTCCCCTGAATCTGGCCCTATCGGGGACAGACTCGAGGTCAGTCCCCTGCCATCAGCGGCTTACTGCCCGGAATGATGGGCCTTGGTGCGGGCCTTCAGGTCGCGCAGTACTTCCAGTTCCTGGGCCGTCGGCTCCGGCGTGGTGTCGAGCTGGTCGGCAAAGCGGATTTCCCAGCCGGTTGCCTCGATCACGTCGTCCCGGGTCACACCCGGGTGCAGGGAGGTTACCACCAGTTCTTTGGTCTCCGGATCCGGCTTGAGGATGCACAGGTCTGTGATAACCACGGTGGGACCCTTGCCGATGTTGGGGACATTGTCCCGTGCCTTGCCGTCGCGGCCGAAGCCCACGGTGGTCACGAAGTCGACGTCTTTCACGAAGGTCCGTTTGGAGTGCTTGACGGTGATGAACACTTCCTTCGCGTTGGTGGCAATTTCCGGCGCGCCACCACCGCCGGGCAGGCGGACTTTCGGCTCACGGTAGTCACCGATCAGGGTGGTGTTGAGGTTGGCGAAACGGTCGATCTGGGCGGTACCCAGGAAGCCGACGCTGATATGGCCGCCCTGCAACCAGTAACGGAACATTTCCGGTACCGACACGGTAGTCAGCGCAGACTCGCACAGCTCGCCGTCACCAATCGACAGCGGCAGCACGTCCGGTCTGGTTTGCAGGGTGCCGGATTCGTAGATCAGGGTGATGTCCGGCGCGTGGGTCAGCCGCGCCAGGTTGGCGGCTTCGCTGGGCAGGCCGATGCCGACGAAACAGGTCATGTCGTTGTTCAGGGCGCGTGCCGCGGTGATGCTCATCATTTCGGAAGAGGTGAATTCAAGGCTCATCTCACGCTGCTCCTTCTTCGGCGGTTTTCTCGAAAACGTTTTCCTTCAGCCAGGCCTGGAAGGTCTCGCGGTCACGGGCGATGCCGTCCCACTCCAGATAGAAGGCGTTGTCCCGGTCGTAGTAACCAAGGGCGTAAGACGGCCGCGAACCCCGCGGCGCCACTGCAATGGCGGTAATGGCCCACGACGGAATCACGCAGGCGTTCACGCTGGCGCCCAGGTCGTCGACGATTTCTTCCACGGTAACAATGCTGCGCTTGGCGGCCAGCACCGCTTCTTTCTGGATGCCGATGATGCCTTCCACCAGCACGTTGCCCTTGCGGTCGGCACGCTGGGCGTGAATGACGGCGACGTCCGGACGTACCGAAGGTACCGCAGCCAGCCGCTCACCGGTGAACGGGCACTCGATAAACTTGATCTGGTCGTTCACCTTGGGCAGGTCGCTGCCGACATAGCCGCGCAGGACCGCCAGGGGCAGGCCAGCTGCACCCGCCTCATAGGCATTGGCCATAGCGGCATGGCTGTGCTCGAGGATTTCCAGCTTGTTGGGCCAGCCTTTCTCTACCGCATCCCGCAGTCGGTGCAGGGAGCCGACACCCGGATTGCCACCCCAGGAAAAGATCAGCTTTTTGGCGCAGCCGGCGCCGATCATCTGGTCATAAATGAGGTCCGGGGTCATGCGGATGAGTGTCAGGTCACGCTTTTCCTGGCGGATGATCTCGTGGCCGGCGGCGAACGGGATCAGGTGGGTAAAGCCTTCCATGGCAACGGTATCGCCGTTACTGATGTAGCGGCTGACCGCATCCTGGAGACTGAGAAATTCGGCCATGTGAACGGTCCTCATTCCGGTGGTAAATGGGTGTGGATTGCAGTGTTCGGGTTACGAACATAAGTTTTATATGCGAACATGATGGCCTGAAGGTTTTGGCATCGTCAAGGACAAAATTTCACCACCGGTGAAAAATGCACGGATGTTCGGACAGCGAACAAGCTGATACCATGCGGCAATCCGGCCATGTCCGGGCTAGCGAAAGGAGAGTAATAGGTGGACGAGCAGGTTTTGAAGCCCGGTGACCGGGACTACGTTGGCGCGCTGGCCGCAGGGCTGGAGGTGCTGCAGGCGTTTGATGCGGAACATCCGCGGATGACCCTGAGTGAAGTGGCTGCCCGTACCGACATGGATCGGGCCAAGGCCCGGCGCTTTCTGCTGACCCTTCATGCCCTGGGTTTTGTAAAGCGCAGCGGTCGCCAGTTCGAGCTTACGCCGCGGGTGCTGCAGCTGGGCTACGCCTACCAGGCGTCCAATCAGTACCGGGCGGTGATCCAGCAGTACCTGGAGGACATCACGGCGGAACTGGGGGAGTCGTCGTCGCTGGCCGTACTCGACGGCGATGACGTGGTGTATGTAGTGCGCTCCTCAGCCCCCCACCGGCTGATGGCCATTACCCTGTCGGTGGGTACCCGGTTACCTGCGGCCTATACCTCCATGGGGCGGGTGTTGCTGGCGCAACTGCCCGACGACGAACTGGAGGCCTACCTGGGGCGGGTTACGCTGGCCGCCTTTACCCCGGCTTCCGTCATCACTGTGGAGGCCCTTCGCCAGGAGATTCTGAGGACCCGGGAGCAGGGCTACTCCATCGTGGACCAGGAGCTGGATTCCGGCCTGCGCTCGGCGGCCGTGCCGGTTTTTGCCGGTAATGGCGAATTGCTGGGCGCGATCAACATCAGTACCAATGCCGCCCGGGTCAGCATGGACACCCTGGTGGCCAGCTATCTGCCCCGGTTGCAGCAGGCCGCTGACCAGGTGCATTGCACGACGCGCTGACGGGATGCCCGCTGATTGAAGGACCAGTCCGTAAAGCTGGCCCTTGGTGCGGAAGGGCAGTCAGCGGTTACGGATAACGCCCGGTCAGCCGGTTTTCCACCAGTTCGTCGAGAATGGTATTGGCCAGGCGCATCACCGCGTTGGGGTTTTCGCCGCGGCGCCGCGACGCGATGACCGGGGTGGTGATGTTGTCGTCGGCCAGCGGCATGTAGTCGATGCCCTCCCGCTGCAGCCGGCGAACCTGCTCCGGTACCAGGGTAAAACCCATCTCCGAGGCCACCAGTGACAGCGCCGTCTGCACGTCATTGACCTGCTGGATCACATTGATCCGCAGGCCTCGCCGATGAAACAGCCCCTGGGTGATGTCAGAAAAGTTGGGGCCGGAGCCGGCCGGGAAGGTGATCAGCGGTACCTCGGCCAGTTCTTTCATCGAGGGCGTATGCAGCGTCAGCGGGTGGCCGGCAGGCAGGGCGGCAATCATCGGTTCGTCGAACAGCAGTTCCTGCTCCACGTCCGGATCCTCGATGCGGATACGGCCAAACCCGATATCAATCTTGCCCGCCTTCAGGGCGTCGACCTGTTCCCGGGTTTTCAGCTCGTGCAACACGATCTCGAGATTCCGGTTCCGCCGCAGGCGGCGCACCATCAGCGGCAGCTGGCCATAGAACACCGACGGCACGAAGCCGATGGAAAACACCGTCTTGCGATTCAGTGCGATGCGCCGGGTGTCCTGGACCGTGGCGTCTACCTTGTCGAGGATCTGTCGCGCCTGCTCCAGAAAGTATTCACCGCCCGTGGTCAGCAGCAGGCCCCGGGGTTTGCGGATGAACAGCTCCACCCCCACCTCCTCCTCCAGCTGTTTGATCTGGCGGGTGAGCGGTGGTTGCGCGATGAACAGTTTTTCGGCGGCCCGGGTCAGGTTCAGTTCCTCGGCCACGGCGACGAAGTAGCGCAGGTGTCTCAGCTCCATCCATACCTCCAGGGTATCGGTTATTACTTAATCAATATTGGTTCATATCCGTGAAACTTCGTACTGTTCGAATTACAGATTTTTTACCCGTAATTCGGAGAGCACATGTCCGCGACCATTCAGTCCATCGAAGCCATTCTGGTTGATATCCCGACCATCCGGCCGCACAAGCTGTCGATGACAACCATGGGGGTTCAGACCATGGTTATCGTGCGGATGAAGGATTCCGAAGGGCTTGAAGGTCTGGGTGAGGCGACCACCATCGGTGGGCTGGCCTACGGCCCGGAAAGTCCCGAAAGCGTAAAGCTTACCATTGACACCTATTTCACACCGCAACTTGTTGGCCAGCGTGCAGATAACATCAATACCTTAAAGGTAATGTTAAACCGCTCAACCCGCGGTAACAACCTGGCCCGGTCCGCCATTGAAACCGCCCTGCTCGACCTGCAGGGCAAGCGGCTGAATCGCCCGGTGTCCGATCTGCTCGGCGGCGCGGTGCACCAGCACCTGCCGGTGTTGTGGACGCTGGCCAGTGGCGATACCGCGAAAGATATCGAGGAAGCCCTGGGGCTGATCGAAACCCGCCGGCATTGCGATTTCAAACTCAAGATCGGTTCCCGCCCGGTGCTGGACGATGTCCGTCATGTGGCAGCCATCAAGGCGGCCGTTGGCGACAGCGCGAGCGTCCGGGTGGATGTGAACCAGGCCTGGGACGAAGCCTCCGCGGCCAAAGGTATGGCCGAGCTGCAGGCCGCCGGCATTGATCTGGTCGAACAGCCGACGCCGATGAAAGACCACGCTGCCCTGGTGCGGCTCGCCGCCAAATTCCACCTGCCCATCCTGGCCGATGAGGCCGTTGCCGACGCCAGGGATATGTACAACCTGGCGGCCGCCGGTTTCTCCGGTGCCGTCGCCATGAAGATTGCCAAGGCCGGTGGTCCGGCCCGTGCGCTGGAGCAGGCGGTGGTGGCCCAGGCCGCCGGCGTTGGCCTGTATGGCGGCACCCTGCTGGAAGGCACCATCGGCACCGCCGCCTCGCTGCATGCCTGGTCCACCCTGGAAACCCTGCACTGGGGCACCGAGATGTTCGGCCCGCTGCTGATGAAAGACGACATTGTGGTCAAGCCGCTGAACTTCCATGACAACGGCGTTGACCTGCCTGTGGGCCCCGGCCTGGGCGTCGAGATCGATGAAGACAAGCTGGCCCGCTATCGCCGGAAGGCCTGAGGTCGCCAGATAGCCTGAGGCGCTGCAGATAGCAACGCCGGAAAGTTCAGTAAACGGAGGAAAGCACATGCTGTTCAAAGTTGAGATGAAGGTGAATATCCCTCACGACATGCCCGCCGAGGTAGTGGCGGACATCAAGGCGCGGGAAAAAGCCTACGCCCAGGACCTGCAGCAGCAGGGCAAGTGGCGTCACCTGTGGCGGGTGGCCGGCAGCTACGCCAACGTCAGCATTTTTGATGTGGCCGACAACGCCGAGCTGCAGGACCTGATCAGCAATCTGCCGCTGTTCCCCTACATGGATATTACCGTCGCGCCTTTGTGCCGGCACCCGTCCTCAATCCACGAGGATGACCGGTAACGGCAACTGCCAACCGGAAACCGGGCGCCGGCCGCATCACCGTCGACGCTGCCACTACTGATGTTGCCAACTGATGAGTTGATGTGAGCAACAACAATAAAGACCGAGGAGATCAACAATGACCGTTAAAACCATGCAAAGCGCTGAAGTCAAAGACCTGCTGGAAAAAGTCGCCGGCTTTAACCAGGAAGGTGGTAACGAGCGCGTGAAGAAGATCGTTCACCGCGTGATGCACGATATTTTCCAGATCGTTGAAGACTTCGACGTTACCCCGGAAGAGTTCTGGCAGGCCGTTTACTACATCGGCGACCTGGGCAAGAACGGTGAAGCGGCCCTGCTGGCGCCGGGCCTCGGCATGGACAAGTACCTCGACATCCGGATGGATGCCGAAGATGAGGCCAATGGTCTGGCCGGCGGCACGCCGCGCACCATCGAAGGCCCGTTGTACGTCGCCGGTGCTCCGATGAACGAAGGGTTCGCCCGCATGGACGATGGCTCCGACGACAGCGCCGAGACCATGATCCTGACCGGTCAGGTGACGGACGAGAATGGCAACCCGCTGGTCAATGCCGTGGTGGATGTATGGCACGCCAACACCATGGGCAACTATTCCTACTTCGACCAGTCCCAGAGCGACTACAACCTGCGTCGCCGCATCCGCACCGACGAAAATGGCCGTTACACCGCCCAGTCCATCATTCCGGCTGGTTACGGTTGCCCGCCTGAAGGCTCCACCCAGGCGCTGCTGAACCTGCTGGGTCGTCACGGCCGTCGCCCGGCGCACATCCACTTCTTCATCTCCAAGCCGGGCTACAAGCACCTGACTACCCAGATCAACCTGGCGGGTGATGAGTACACCTACGACGATTTTGCCTTCGCAACCCGCGAAGAGCTGGTGATGGAAGCCAACCGCATCGAGGATCCGGCCAAGGCCGAGCAGTTCGGCCTCAACAAGCCGTTTACCGAGGTGGAATTCAACATCCAGCTGGTCTCTACCGACAAGGCAGAACTGCAGGATCGCCATGAGCGCAAGCGTGCCCTGGAAGGCGAAGCAGCTTAAGTCCCGAACCCTTAATCGAAACGTTTTGTGATCCGACCGGCCCGCTCAGGCGGGCCGGCCTGGGGCCCCTTGCGCCCGGAAAACGGTCTTCACAACAACAAGATGGAGTGACGAACATGACTCGCCAACTCGACAGACTTGAAAAGCAGATCCGCGGGGCGGTAGAAGCCGACCCGACAACCGGCCATTACCGCTGTGACCGCAGCATCTTCACCGACCAGGAGTTGTTTGACCTGGAGATGAAGCACATCTTCGAAGGCAACTGGATTTACCTGGCCCACGAAAGCCAGGTGGAGAATCCGGGTGACTACTTCACCACCACCGTCGGTCGCCAGCCGGTTGTCATTACCCGTACCAAGGATGGCGAGCTCAAGGCGATGCTCAATACCTGTTCCCACCGTGGCGCCACCCTGTGCCGCAAGAAGCGTGGCAACAAGTCCTCATTCACCTGTCCGTTCCACGGCTGGACCTTCAAGAACGACGGCAAGCTGCTGAAAGCCCGTGACCAGAAGAAAGGCGGCTACCCGGACAGCTTCAACACCGAGGGTTCCCACGACCTCAAGCTGCTGCCGAAGTTCGAATCCTACCGTGGCTTCCTGTTCGGCAGCCTCAGCTCCGACGTGCTGCCGCTGGCGGAGTATCTGGGCGAAACCACCAAGATCATCGACAACATCGTTGATCAGGCGGAAGACGGCCTCGAAGTGCTGCGTGGTGCCTCCACCTACACCTACGAAGGCAACTGGAAGCTGACCGCCGAGAACGGCGCCGACGGCTACCACGTCGGCACCGTGCACTGGAACTACCTGTCCACCATGGGTCAGCGCAACTACGACAAGGGCGGCACCGAGGCCGTGGACGCCAAGAGCTGGTCCAACGAGGGCGGTTTCTACTCCTTCGAGAACGGCCACATGATGCTGTGGACCCGCCTGATGAACCCGGAAGTGCGTCCGGTGTTCGGTCAGCTCAAACGCCTGGAAGAGCAGTTTGGTGAAGCCCGCGCCGATTCCATCGTTCGCACCACCAAGAACCTGTGCCTGTACCCGAATGTGTACCTGATGGATCAGTTCTCCACCCAGATCCGGGTGCTGCGGCCGATTTCCGTCAACAAGACCGAAATCACCATCTACTGCTGGGCGCCGAAGAACGAGCCGGCGGCCGACCGCGCCAAGCGCATTCGCCAGTACGAAGACTTCTTCAACGTCAGCGGCATGGGTACGCCGGACGATCTGGAAGAATTCCGCGGCTGCCAGGAAGGCTACGAAGCCAGCGGCCTGAAGTGGAACGACATGAGCCGTGGTGCCAAGCACTGGATCGAAGGCCCGGACGAAGGTGCCAGGGCCATCGGCCTGAAGCCCATCCTCAGCGGCGCCAAGCCCGAAGACGAAGGCCTGTATGTCACTCACCACCAGCATTGGGTGGAAGAGATGACCAGGGCCATCGACACCGAGCGCGCCCGTTTCATTTCTCTCTCTACCGTTTCGTCAGAGGAGGCTTCCGCATGAGCATGACCTTCGAACAGATCCAGGCGTTTGTCTACCGCGAGGCCCGTCTGCTGGATGACCGCCAGTGGGACCAGTGGCTGCAGTGCTACCACGAAGACGTTACCTACTGGATGCCGTCCTGGGACGATGAAGACCAGCTGACCGAAGATCCGCAAACCGAGATCTCGCTGATCTATTACCCGAACCGTCAGGGTCTGGAAGACCGGGTGTACCGCATCAAGACTGAGCGCTCCGGCGCCAGCTCGATGCCGGAGCCGCGCACTACGCACCTGACCACCAACCTGGAAATCCTGGAGCGGGACGGTGACACGGTGAAACTGCGCTTCAACTGGCAGACCAACAGCCACCGCTACCACAAGACCCAGACTTTTTTCGGTACCTCCTTCTACACCCTGGATGTCAGTGGCGAGCAACCGCTGATTACCGAGAAGAAGGTGATCCTGAACAACGATTACATCAATCAGGTGATTGATATCTACCACCTGTAATTGATGGGGAGAGCATCATCATGAGTTACAACATCGCGCTTAACTTCGAAGACGGCGTTACCCGTTTCATCTCCTGCAACGAGGGTGAAACGGTGCTGGATGCGGCCTACCGTAACCAGATCAACCTGCCCATGGACTGTTCCGACGGCGTGTGCGGCACCTGCAAGGGTTCCTGTCACCAGGGCGAGTTTGACCTGGGCGAGGAGTACATCGACGAAGCGCTGTCTGACGAAGAAGCCGAACAGGGCAAGATCCTGACCTGTCAGATGGTGCCCTCCAGCGATTGCGTGGTGGAGATCCCCGTGGCCTCCACCATGTGCAAGACCGGAATTGCCGAAGTGGCCGGCACCGTGGCCGAGGTCAACCTGATCTCCGCCACCGCCATCGAGCTGAAAATCACCGCGGCGGCGGATGTGGGCTTCCTGCCGGGCCAGTACATGAACATCAGGGTGCCCGGCACCCAGGAAACCCGGGCCTACTCGTTCAGCTCGAAGCCGGGTAGCCGCGACCTCAGCTTCCTGATCCGCAACGTGCCCGGCGGCCTGATGAGCAGCTACCTGGTGGGCACCGCCAAGACCGGTGCCGAGCTGACGCTGACCGGGCCGATGGGCAGCTTCTACCTGCGTCCGGTGGCGCGTCCGGTGCTGATGCTGGCCGGCGGAACCGGCCTGGCGCCGTTCCTGTCGATGCTGGAGCACCTCAAGGCCAACGGCTGTGACCAGCCGGTGCACCTGATCTACGGCGTGACCAACGACGAGGACCTGGTGTGCGTGGCGGCCCTCGAAGCCTTTGCCGCCGAGCTGGACAACTTCAGCTTTGCCACCGTGGTCGCCAGCGACGACAGCAGCCATCCCCGCAAGGGCTATGTGACCAATCACATGGAAGGCGCGCCGCTGAATGACGGCGACGTGGATGTCTACCTGTGCGGGCCGCCTCCCATGGTGGACGCGGTACTGGGCTACTTCCGCGAGCAGGGCATTGAACCGAATTCGTTCCACTACGAGAAGTTCACCCCGAGCGTGACCGCGGTTGAGGAGAAGGTGGCATGACGCCGCGCTTCACCGCCAAGGTCATGGTGGTTACCGGGGCCGCCCAGGGTATCGGCAAGCGGGTGGCGGAACTGGCTGCCGCCGAAGGTGCCCGCCTGGTGCTGGTAGACATCGCCGAGTACGTCCAGGGCGTGGCCGCCGAACTGCGCGACCAGGGCGCCGAAGCCGTGGCCGTGCAGGCCAACCTGGAAACCTGGGAAGGCGCGGAAATGGTGATGGCCAAGGCCCATGAGCGGTACGGCCGCATCGACATCCTGATCAATAACGTGGGTGGCACCATCTGGGCCCAGCCGTTCGAGCATTACCAGCCCGAACAGATCCAGAAGGAAATCCAGCGCTCGCTGTTTCCCACCCTGTGGTGCTGCCGTGCGGTGTTGCCCTACATGGTGGAGCAGAAGGGCGGGGCCATTGTGAATGTGTCATCCGTCGCCACCCGCGGCCTGATGCGAGTGCCTTACGGCGCCGCCAAGGCCGGGGTGAACGGCATGACCGTCAACCTGGCCTTCGAATACGCCGGCCACAACATCCGCGTCAACGCCACCGCTCCCGGCGGTACCGAGGCGCCCCCCCGGCTGACCCCGCGCAATACCGAAGCGCAGGGCGAGCAGGAGAAGGGCTGGTACCAGACCCTGATCGACCAGACCAATGCCAGCAGCTTCATGCACCGCTACGGCACCCTGGACGAACAGGCCGAGCCGATCCTGTTCCTGGCGTCCGATGCCGCCAGCTATATCACCGGCACCATCCTTCCGGTAGCGGGAGGGGACTGCGGGTAAGGCAGTACAGGGACAGACCTCTGGTCTGTCCCCTGGTCAACACAACCGAAGACAACAACAACACTCGGAGCAACAGACCCATGAGAAATATCGACGTCAACGACGTTATCGATAACGCAAGCTTTAATGGTTTCCACTGGAAGGTCCTCTTCTGGTGCACCCTGATCATCATTTTCGACGGCTACGACCTGGTGATCTATGGCGTGGTGCTGCCGCTGTTGATGGAGCAGTGGAACCTCAACCCATACGTGGCCGGCCTGCTCGGCAGTAGTGCCCTGTTTGGCATGATGTTCGGCGCGATGGGCTTCGGCATGCTGTCCGATAAATGGGGCCGCAAAAAAGTCATTCTGATCTGCGTGGTGCTATTCAGTCTCACCACGGTGATCAACGGATTTGCCACCAACGCCTGGCAGTTCGGCATACTGCGGTTTATTGCCGGCCTCGGAATTGGTGGCGTGATGCCCAACGTGGTGTCGCTGATGAGTGAATATTCCCCCGCGCGCAAGCGCAGCACCCTGGTGGCGCTGATGTTCAGCGGCTACGCGGTGGGCGGCATGATGTCTGCCGGCCTGGGAATCTGGATTGTGCCCAACTTCGGCTGGCAGATCATGTTCTGGCTGGCCGCTGTGCCACTGCTGATCCTGCCGGTGATGATCCGTTTCCTGCCGGAGTCCGTGGCCTTCCTGATGGCGCAAAAGCGTGAAACCGAGGCCCGGGCGATTCTCCAGAAAGTCGCACCGGTCAAACACATCACCAGCCAGGACGTGCTGACCGTGCCGCCGGTGGCGGAAAACAAGGCGCCGGTACTGGAGCTGTTCCGCGGTGGCCGTGCCATGAGCACGATGATGTTCTGGGTGGCCTTCTTCAACTGCCTGTTGATGGTTTACGCGCTGGGTTCCTGGCTGCCGAAGCTGATGTCCGCCGCCGGCTATCCGCTCAGTTCCAGCCTGATGTTCCTGATGGTGCTCAACATCGGCGCCATTATCGGTGCCGTGGGTGGCGGCTGGCTGGCCGACAGGTTCTCCCTGCGTTCGGTCCTGGTGTCCTTCTTTATCCTGGGTTCCGGTTCGTTGATTGCCCTGGGTTACCCGAACCCGATGTGGCTGCTGTACACCCTGATGGGGATTGCCGGCGCCACCACCATCGGTTCGCAGATTCTGCTGTACGCCTATGTCGCCCAGTACTACCCCACCAGTATCCGCTCCACCGGACTGGGCTGGGCCTCCGGCATTGGCCGTAACGGGGCCATCGTCGGCCCGATGCTGGGCGGCACCTTGTTGGCGCTGGCGCTGCCGCACCAGATGAATTTCCTGGTGCTGGCCATTCCCGGCGCCATCGCCACCATTGCCATCGCCCTGGTAGGGCGTCGCTTCCGGCTGAAGCAGGCGCAACCGGAGCTCGGCATGGCAGCAGGCAACTGACTTCAGAGCGTTGAAGCGACCCCGAGGGACATCGACTTGTCTGTCATACCCCTCTTTAGCCCCGGCGCGAGCGTGCGGGGCTCTTTTTTGGCTAAGCTTGTTGCTTCGCAGATCATTAAGGATGAACTTATGACCCGTTTGTTCGGAGACCTGTCGGTGTCGGCGGTTGCCGCCGGCTTTCTGGCAGTACTGGTCTCCTATGCCGGTCCGCTGGCGATCTTTTTCCAGGCCGGTTCAGCGGCCGACATTCCGCCCCAGATGATGACCTCCTGGGTCTGGGCCATTTCCATGGGGGCGGCCATCTCCGGCATTGTGCTGTCGCTGTGGCTGCGGGCGCCGGTGGTCACCGCCTGGTCGGCACCGGGCACCGCCCTGCTGGTGGCGCTGTTTCCCGGGTTGTCACTGAACGAGGCGGTGGGTGCCTACCTCACGGCCGCGGTGATCATTTTCATCATCGGCGTGTCCGGTACCTTCGATGCCTTTGTCAGGGCCATTCCCAAAGGCGTGGCCGCCGGCATGATGGCCGGCATCCTGTTCCAGTTTGGTATCGGTGCCTTCGCGGCTATCGAAACCACCCCGGCACTGGCGATCGGCATGCTGGTGGCGTATGTGGTGTTCCGCCGGCTGTGGCCGAAATACACCCTGGTCCTGCTGCTCATGGTCGGCGTGCTGCTGGCGGTGGTGCTGGAGGGTGCCTCGCTGGCCGGGGTGCGCCTCAGCTTGGCGGTACCGCAGCTTATCGTTCCACAGTGGAATCTGGGCGCAACCCTCAGCCTGGCGATCCCGCTGGTGCTGGTCAGCCTTACCGGACAGTTCCTGCCGGGTATGGCGATCCTGCAGGGGGCGGGTTACCGGGTCAAAGCCAAGCCGGTGATTGCGGTGACCAGCCTGGTGTCCTTGCCGATGGCGCTGTTTGGCGGGATTACCACCGTGGTGGCCGCCATCACTGCCGCCATCTGCACTGGCAAGGATGCCCATGAGGATCCGGACCGGCGTTATGTGGCCGGGGTATTCAACGGGGTGTTCTACCTGGTCGGTGGCCTGTTTGCCGGCACCATCGTGGCCCTGTTCACTTCGTTGCCCGCCGCCTTTGTCGCGGTGCTGGCGGGCCTCGCCCTGTTGGGGGCCATTGCCGGCAACCTGCATGCCGCACTGGATGACGCCAGTCACCGCGAGGCGTCGCTGATCACGTTCATTGTGACGGCCTCCGGACTGTCGTTGTTCGGCTTGTCCTCGGCGTTCTGGGGAGTGGTCATCGGCTATGCCTGTTACCTGATCCTCAACGGCAACATGGCCAAAAAGTAGCTGTCGTCAGCGCGGAAGTGCCGGTCGCTACCAGCGGGCAGCCATCCCCGGCAGCAGGTAACGCAACAGGCCGGGTTTCAGCCCCAGGTGACGCAATACCTGGCGGGAGTGCCACTGCAGGTGGAGGCGGAGGTATCGGCTGTCGATATGGCGCAGCAAGCGGGCGGCGTTGCGGGCATCGTCGACGCCGCGATGGGGGCGGCCCTCGAAATCCAGCCGGTGATGGGCCAGCACGTCCGCAAAATCCATCCGGCCTTGCAGGCCGGTGGTTTTGCGCCAGGCCAGCTTGAGGTTGAGGTGAGGGCGGGCCATAAATGCCGGAGCACAGTGGTTGCGGTAGAATTCAGCCTCCAGCTGGTAAAAGTCGTAATCGCCCCAGCTGACCCAAAGATCGATGGCGGGCTTGTCGGCCAGCCAGGCATTCAGCTGCGCCACCGCCTCGCCATAGTGGGGTGCGCGATCGGCATCCTGCTGGCGGATGCCGGTAAGTTCGCGGCAGAACTCGCTGAGCCGGGGGCGCAGCACCGGCCGCGCCAGGAAGCTGGCCGAGTCCAGGACATTGCCGTCGGCAGTAGCCAGGGCGCAACCGATCTCCAGTACCTCCATGTCATTCACCGTTTGCCGGCGCACGGTGCCGGGCAGGTGGCCCTGCCAGCAGGTAGCTTCCAGATCGACGACAAGAATGTGCATGAGTGGCCCGGATCCTCTCGATCATTTGCCAGCAATGCCGGTTTAACTTAGGGTTTCAGTCATCATAACTACAGGCAGTACAACATGGCACCTGACCACTGTGACACCAGGCCAGCATGACACCTGACCAACATGACCTCTGGTTCCTGCCGCTGGGCGGCACCGGCGAGATCGGTATGAACCTGAATCTGTACGGCCACGACGGCCAGTGGCTGATGGTGGACTGTGGCGTCACCTTCCCGAAACCGGGGCGGATTGCGGCCGACGGCACCGTCCATCACCGGGGCGAGCCGCCGGTGCAGATGGCCGATCCGGAATTTATAGCCGACCGGCGTGACCAGCTGGCGGGGCTGATCATCACCCACGCCCATGAAGACCATATCGGTGCGGTGCCTTACCTGTGGCCACTGCTGCAATGCCCCATCTACACCAGCCGGTTCACCGCCGAAATCCTTCGTCGCAAGCTGGCGGAGTTTGATCTGCTGCATCGGGTGCCGATCCATGTGGTGGAGGTGGACCAGCGTCGCCGCATCGGCCCCTTCGAAGTGCAGTGGCTGGCGCTGACTCACTCCATACCGGACCCCAACGCCCTGATGATCCGTACCCCGGCCGGCAACATCTTTCACAGTGGCGACTGGAAGCTGGATGACCACCCCCTGGTGGGCCATGGCTACTCGCCCGCCACCTTCCGCGCGCTGGCGGACGAGGGGGTGACTGCCATGGTGTGTGATTCCACCAATGCGACCGTCAGTGGCCACTCCACGTCCGAGGCGGTGCTGCACGAGGGCCTGCTGGCGGCGATTGGCTCTGCCCGTGGCCGGGTGGTGGTGGCCTGTTTTGGCAGTAACATTGCCCGCCTGCACACGCTGGCACAGATTGCCCGGGAGACCGGTCGCTACATGGGACTGCTGGGGCGCTCGCTGGTCAATATGAGCGGTGCCGCCAAGGCCGCGGGCCTGTGGGACCGGGCCGATGAGCTGATCAACCCGGGCCACCTGGGCTACCTGCCACGGGAGGAAGTGCTGGTGGTGGCCACCGGCAGTCAGGGCGAACCGCGCACCGCGCTGCGCCGGCTGGCGATGGGGACCCATCCCGACCTGGAACTGGAAGCCGGTGACAGGGTGATCTTCAGTGCCCGTGCCATCCCCGGCAACGAAGACGCCATCGAGGCGCTGATCGGCCAGCTCCGCGGGCAGGGCATTGAGGTGGTGACGGCCGAGTCATCCAGCATCCCGATTCACGCCTCCGGTCATCCGGCGGAGGACGAACTGCGGGCGATGTATGGCTGGGTACAGCCGGCACTGGCGATTCCGGTGCATGGTGAAGACGTCCACATGGCGACCCACGCCCGCATCGCCCGCGACTGTGGCGTGCCGAAGACGCTGGTCGGTCGCAACGGCGACCTGTTCATGATCCGGCCGGTGCCGGGCATCCGCCGGCAGGTAACAGAAACCGGTCGTCTGGGCTGGCAGAAAGGGGAGCTGGTGCGGGTGTATTGAGGGGCGTTCCTGATGGCCTGTCAGGTGCCAGGATATTGGACATTTGTCTCATAAGTAGAAGTCGAAGGCACTCTGGTGGCGCTCCGGTGGCTGCTGTAACCTCCGCCGCTTCGCGCAAAGGAGGCCCTGCCAATGAAGATTTCCAAGAGTGATCTGGTGTTCCAGAGTTACGGTCGCTGCTGCAACCGCGACGAGTTTTTCGTGGATTTTTACAGCTACTTCATGGGCAGCTCGGATGCTATTCGCCAGCGCTTTGTGAATACCGACATGCCGGCCCAGCGCCACCTCCTGCGTGCAGGCATCCTGCAGCTGGTTCTCCATGCCCGTGGCATGTCTGACCGCAAGCTGAAGGCCCTGGGCGAGAGCCACGACCGCACCGGCTACAACATTCCGCCGGAGTGGTACAACTTATGGCTGGACGCCCTGATGACCACCGTGCGCAAGCACGACCCCGAGTACACTCCCGACCTCGACCGCGCCTGGCGCGATGCCCTCGGCCCGGGTATCGAGATCATTCGCGGGGCCTACTGAGCCCCGCCCGCCGGCATCCGCAGGATGGTGGTTCGCATGCTACCGGTATAGACTCTGCTGATTGATTCATCATTCCCCCGTTTTGCCGGGATACCCATCAGGAGAGAACAACCGCATGGCAATCTGGACCCGCACCCCGAAACTTGAAGACATGGCCGAGCGCAGCAAGAACACGGCCGTGGCCCATATGGGCATCGAATACCTGGAAATCGGAGACGACTACGTCAAGGGACGCATGCCGGTGGATCACCGCACGGTACAGCCGTTCGGTATTCTTCACGGCGGGTCTTCGGTGGTGCTGGCGGAAACCCTGGGCAGCATGGCGGCCAACTGCTGCCTCAAACATGACAACCAGGTGGCAGTGGGCCTCGACATCAACGCCAACCACATCCGTTCGGTCGCCAGCGGCTGGGTCTATGGTACCGCCCGAGCTGTCCACATCGGCAGCACGACCCAAGTCTGGGAAATCCGCATTGAAAATGAAGAGGGCAAGGTCACCTGCATCTCCCGCCTCACCATGGCGGTAATCACCCGGGGCTGAGCCCGTAACCGAGAGGCCTCTTCCCCGGCTGCCTCGGCAAAAGCTGTCGCTACCGCTATGCTTGAGGAGCAACAGGCATAGCGGACGTTCCCAGGTATGGCTTCCAAACCCGACGGCATCCCGCTCTGGTGGCTGGCGCTGGCCGCCGGGCTGATTCCCCTGCTTACCATCCACCTCACCTTCGGGGTCTCGGTGCTGGAGGGGCATATCGGTGCCTGCATTCCTTATTGGGACAGCTGTACCAGTATTAGTCGTACCGGCCGCCATGGCACCTCGTATTTTATCTTCAAGGGCACCATGCTGCCGGCGGCAACGCTGGGCATCCTGTGGTGGTGGCTGAACGCCCGCTGGCTGCGCCAGCTGGGTTGCACGACTCGGGGCATCCGCTGGCTGCCAGCCCTCGGCCTGATTGCCAGCCTGGCGCTGGCGGCCTACACCCTGGCTCTGGGCCACGGCGGTGAGGGCTTCAACCTGGTGCGGCGGATCGGGGTTGTACTGTATTTCTCGCTCACCTTCATCAACCAGTTGCTGCTGAGTTCAGCCCTGGCGCACCAGCCCCGCTGGCAACAGGCCGGGCAACGCCTGCTATGGCTGTGCCAGCTGACCCTGGGTATCGGCATCCTCACGGTAATACTCAACGGCGTTGCACCGGAGTTTTACAGCCGGCGGGACGACGCCTTTGAGTGGGTGCTGGCGCTGTTGCTGAACCTGCACGCCCTCTGGGTAGCATTGCTGTGGCGCCACAGCCGGTTCCGGGCGCGCCTGTGGACCGGCTGACTGGGGTTGGCTGGACAGGGTTGGCTGGACAGGGTTGGCTGTACAGAGTTGGCTGTACGGGCTGGCAGGACAGGGTGTGCACGGCGAAGACGTTGCAGTCCTGATAAACTGCGTCCACCGAACTCGCATGGAATGAAAGGCGACCAATGACCTCTCACCCCGATACTGTTTCCTCCGATCCTGTTCAATCCCAAACGATGCGTTGCCCCTGCGGCAGCCAGGCCAGCTATGCCGACTGCTGCCAGCGCTGGCACCAGGGCCAGCCGGCTCCCACCCCCGAAGCCCTGATGCGGTCCCGCTACACCGCCTTTGTGCTCAAGCTGGCGGACTATCTGCTCGCCACCTGGCACCCGGACACCCGCCCAACGCCGGCAGGCCACGCTACCCCGACCGGGGACAGACCTGAGGTCTGTCCCCGGGAACTCCTGGACCTCGACCACTCCCCAGCCTGGACCTCGTTGCAGGTGTTCGACAGCGCCACCACCGGAGACCGCGGCAGCGTGCATTTCCGCGCCATTTACCGAGCCGGCAGTGGTTGGGGTTATCTCGAAGAACACTCCGACTTCCTGCACGAAGCCGGCCGCTGGTACTACCTCAGTGGCCGGACCACCGAGGGCACCCTGAAACCCGGCCGTAACGACCCATGCCCTTGCGGCAGCGGCAAGAAGTACAAAGCCTGCTGCCTCTGAGCCGGGTGGCCCAAGCCGGACCGACGTTGGTCGAGGAGGCTCCGTCCCCGGCCGTGTGCTAGATTGGTGTGACCTGATGATGAGGAAGCTATGAAAAACGCCACTCCCGAAGCCACCAAAGGTGTTCTCTACGGCTTGGCTGCCTACACCATGTGGGGCAGCTTTCCGCTCTACTTCGCGCTGTTCGGGGGAGTGCCCGCCTACGAGGTGCTGCTTCACCGGGTGATCTGGTCCTGCGTGTTCCTTGCCATCGTCATCAGCGTGCTGAAACGCTGGCAACCGGTCACAACCGCGCTGGCCCACCCCGAAAAACTCGGTTACGTGCTCGGCTGTGCGTTGTTCATAGCCCTCAACTGGGGTGTCTACATCTACGCTGTGGAAACCCGCCATGTCCTGCAGGCCAGCCTCGGTTACTTCCTCACCCCGCTGGTAAACGTGGCCATGGGCATGCTGATCCTGCGGGAAACCATCAGCCGCCTGCAGGGCGTGGCCATCGGCCTGGCCACCGTAGCCATCCTCTACCAGCTGTTCCTGCTCGGCGTGGTGCCCTGGATCACCCTGGTGCTGGCCTTCAGCTTCGGCACCTACGGTCTGTTCCGCAAGAAAGTCGAACTGGACGGCCTGTCCGGGCTGTTTGTCGAAACCCTGCTGCTGTTACCGGTGGCCCTGCTGGCCCTGGCGCTGCTGAGCAGTTACGACCTGTCCCACTTCACCGGCGACACCAGCATGACCCTGCTGCTGATCTCCAGCGGCATCGTCACCGCCATCCCCCTGCTGGCCTTCGCCGGCGCCGCCCGCAGGCTGCGCCTGGCCACCGTCGGCTTCCTGATGTACATCAACCCCACCATCCAGTTCCTGATTGCGCTGCTGGTGTTCAACGAACCGCTGAGCACGGAGAAGCTGATGAGCTTCGTGATGATCTGGGTGGCGCTGGGGATTTATTCCTGGTCGGCCTGGATGGGCAGAGAGCGGCGTTCACCATGAAACAGCCCATCGTCGCCTTCCACCAGGATGAAGAACAGCATTGGGTTGCCCGGTTGGCCTGTGGGCATAACCAGCATGTGCGTCATGATCCGCCCTGGGTTAACCGGCCCTGGGTGATAACGCCGGAAGGGCGGGCGGCCATGCTGGGATTTGAGTTGAACTGCAAGAAGTGCGATGAGGAAGGCGCCGCCGGGGACGGTGGTGTGGGACCATGAACCCCTGAGCCGCCCGGATCATGGCGGCGGCGTTACCTCAGCTGCCGCTGCGGCCGGACCCTCCGGTTCGCCGTCAAGATAGTCTTCAAGATAGCCCTCCAGCTCATCCGCCAGCCAGCCCACCACGGCGCCCCCTTGCGCCTGCTCCGATTCCAGGGCGCTGAACACCTTCCACCATTTCGCGCTGCGGTGATGCACCACGGTCAGTTGGCGCTGGCGCAGGGCGTCGGTGATCAGCGGTAGCGGCAGGTCGGCCCAGCCGGCGCCGTCGATGACCGCGTCGCGGATCAGTTCGTACTGGGTGAAGGCCAGGTAGTTGGCGGTTTCCGGGGATTCGGCTACCAGCAGGTCGTCCTGCAGGTAGGCGAGGGTGACTTCGGTGTGGCGCACCAGGTCGTCCTGGGTTACCCGCTTGAGTTGACTGAGCGGGTGGTCAGGTGCGGCGACCGTAAGCATGCGGACGTCGGCCAGTTCACGGAACCACTGGTAGCCTTCGTTCATCAGTTGCGGCATCAGGCCATAGGCGACATCGACCGACTGGCTGTTGACCAGTGAAGGCAGCTCCCGCGGCGGTGCCAGGTAAACCGACAGGCTGGTCTGCGGGAAGCGGGTTTTCAGGCGCTTGAGGAGGTCGCGCCAGACCGGTTCGGGAATGGAGTCGTCCCGGGCAATGCGCAGGACCGACTCGGCGCCGCTGAGGTGATGCTGGCAGCGGGCCATGATCTGGCCGGCCACCTGGTCGAAGCGGCGGCAGTCGGTCACGATGGCACTGCCGATGGCGGTCAGGTGAAGCTGGTTGCCACTGCGTTCGAACAGCTCCACGCCGAGCTCGTCTTCGAGGGCGGCGAGCACGGTGCTGACGGTGGTACGGCTGCGGTTCAGTTCCCGGGCGGCAGCCGCAATGGTGCCGTTGCGGACCACGGCGAGGAACACTTTGATCTGGGAGGTTTTCAAGCGGATTCTCCAGGCGCCGGATTTTCCGGCGCTCACCGACTCACGCTGTCGCGTGCATGCCGCTACTATGGCCGGTAATTCACGGGAGATCAAAATGTTGAAGTTTATAGCGCGGGAAAATATGGCGCTCACCCTGTCTGCCTTTGCCGCTGGCCTGTTTGCGCTGGCCGGTATCAGCTGGGGCTTGTGGATCGATTCTCTGGTTATTCTGTTTGACGGCGCCTATTCCCTGGTCAGCCTGGCGCTGTCACTGTTGTCCCTGTATGCCGCCCGGGTGGTGCGTCGGCCCGCGTCGGATGATTACCCGTTTGGCCATGGTGCGGTGGAGCCGCTGGTGATTGCCGTCAAGGGTCTGGTGATTGCGCTGGTGTGTGTGCTGTCAATGATTTCTGCCCTGGTGTCGCTGTTTGAGGGCGGCCGCCCGGTGGATGCGGATATGGCACTGGTGTTTGCCGCGGTGAGCGTGGCCGGGTGTTTTGCGGTCTGGTTATACCTGGTGTGGGCCAACGGCCGGACCGGCTCCGGCCTGTTGCTGGCAGAGCATCGCCAGTGGCTGATGGACACCGCGCTGAGTGCGGCGGTGCTGGTCGGGTTCGGAGCAGCCTGGTGGCTGGAGCAGAGCCGCTGGTCGGCGCTGGCGGTGTATGCCGACCCGCTGATGATGGTGCTGATCTCCGGTTATTTTGTCACGGTGCCGCTGAAGATGCTGACCGGTGCGGTCAGGGAACTGATGCGGGCGGCGCCGCCCGCCGGGCTGACGGAAGAGGTTCACGAGGCGCTGACGTCAGTGGGGCTGGAACCGGAGCAGGTCAGAATGGCGAAGGTGGGGCCGGACCTGATGCTGGAGATCAGCCTCCCGGCCAACTGGCCCGGCAAGGCGGGGCGGCTCAAGCGTGAGGTGACCGGTCTGCTGGCCGGGTTACCGGTACGCCCGGCGGTGTTTATCCGCGGCTTGGCGTAACCGCCCCACGGGCTTCCTGGCTCAGCCGCCAAAGGGGGCGGGCAGTGCCCGTAGGCCCAGCAGCCCGGCACGCACCTCCTGTTTCTGGTCTTCCAGCCGTGCAATGAGTGCAACGATAGCGGCCCGATGGTCCGGGGTGATGGGCCGGGTCGCATCGGCGGCCAGGAAGCGGGTCAGCAGGTCGATCTGGACGCACAGGTCCTGGAAGTTGCCATAGGCTTTCTGGCGCTTCTTCAATTCCTTCAGCAATACCGCCGAGGCGGTGGCATCCAGCTCGGTCAGGTAGCGAATGCGTTTGAGGGCCTTGCGCAACCGGTGCAGGTCGTCGTCCGGTGAGTCCGCTGTCAGAGCGGCCAGTTCGCTGTTGTAGCGGTTGATGCGGGGCACCAGGGTGTCGCGGATGGCGCTGGCATCGATGGTTTTCAGCCGCTGGCGGAAGTCCTCGGAGACCAGCCAGTTCAGCCAGTGTTGCATGTCCTGCTGGTAGTCCTTGCCGTGGATTGCCCGGCACAGGTTCTGGTGTTCGCGGTGTTGCCAGTCGCCAAACCATGTCGCGGCACCGGCTTGCGCCAGGGCCTGGCGGGTCTCCGGCTGCAGTTCCCGATCCTGCCGGATCCATTGCTGCAGAGACAGCAGGAACACATCCAGGTCCCGCAGCGTGCTGGTGGCCCTCGCCCAGTGCTTGAGCGTAGCAAGCGGCCGTTTCAGGTCCCGGTCACAGGTGATTTCTTCAAGGGACTCCACGATGGCGCGGCTGCTCCGCAGGTTGATGCGGTACTGGTGGAGAAATTCCGGATCGAATCCGGCGGCGACGCCGGGCTCCAGGGCGCGGATCAGCTGGTAGCGGCTGGCCAGGGCTTTCGGCAGGCGCTTGTGGAGTGGCGCCTGATGGTCGTCGCACACAACGGGCGCCTTGCGCTGGAACTGGCCGTAATCCGCCACCGCCGGGGTGAGTTGCGCCTTGACCTTGCCGCAGTGTTTTTTCAGTTTGCTCCAGGAGTCCGTCGCCAGGGTCAGGTGAATCATCGTGCAGGTGGGGAGGGCGTCCGGGGCGTCGGGGGCCAGGTAACGGGCCAGGTCGAGCAGCGCCGGGTTATGACCCACCAGGGTAATCTGCGGGTAATCGCCGCCGTGCTTTTTTAACCAGGTGAGCAGGTCCTTGTGGCTGAAGCTGTAGAGGGCGTGCTGGTAGCGGACATGGCGGACCAGGTCGCGGCCGGGGAGGTGGTCCGCCAGCCCTTCGAAGGTTTCCCGTGCGCGGGCCGCGGTGCTGACAAACACCGGGCCGTCAAACGCCCCCAGGCGTGCCAGCGGGCCAGCCATTACGCCGAGTTGTTGCTGCCCCCGGTCATTCAGCGGGCGGTCCCAGTCATCCAGGTAAGGGTCATCCCAACTGGATTTGGCATGGCGGATCAGCAACAGCTGTTTCTTCATGGCCGGCTCGCTCGGGTCGGGGATCAGGCTTTTTTCAGCGCCTCCAGGACCGCTTCGGCGGTGCCTTCAGACGACGCCGGGTTCTGTCCTGTTACCAGTTTGCCATCGACCACGACGTGGGAGGCCCAGTCGTCGGCCCGACTGTACTGGCCACCGTTCTGCTTGAGCATGTCCTCCACCAGGAACGGCACCACGTCGGTCAGTTGCACTGCGTCTTCCTCGCTGTTACTGAAGCCGGTTACCGGGCGATCTTTCACGAAGGCTTCTCCGGCGCCGTTCTTGACATGGCGGAACACAGCCGGCGCATGGCATACGGCACCGATCACCTTGTCAGCCCTGGCGGCATTCTCGATCAGTGCGATGGACGTCGCGTCTTCCGCCAGGTCCCACAGCGGGCCGTGGCCGCCCGGGTAGAAGACGGCGTCGAAATCGGCCACGTTGATGTCGCCGAGTTTGCGGGTATTGGCCAGTGCCGCCCGGGCCTCGTCGTCCTGGCTGAACCGGCGTGTGCTGTCAGTCAGGGCATCTTCCGCTTCACTGTTGGGATCTACCGGCGGTTGGCCGCCGGCCGGGGACGCCAGGGTGATGTCGGCGCCGGCGTCGCGGAAGACATAGTAGGGCGAAGTGAATTCCTCGAGCCAGAAACCGGTCTTGTGGCCGGTGTCGCCCATTTCTCCGTGAGAAGTCAGAACCATCAGGATCTTCATAAACGTCTCCTCTTGCTGTGCCATGCCCTGTACGGGATAGCTTGAGTATAGCTGCCGGGCATTACACTAACATGTCGGTCGCCCGGCAGGGCAAACCAGATTCTGGCCATCCAGCGCTCCGCAATTGCCGATCCGGGATACGGCAATGGGCACTGGCTGGATTACCCCGATGCCCCGGCCGCTAGCGTGACGTTTCGCAAAACGGAACCGGGAGCGCCCGCTCGGCGTTGTTATCAGACCGATAACAACAATCACGGGTGAAACAATGAAGAACAGGATTCTTGTCTCTGCGGCGTGCGCGGCCACGCTGCTGCTGGGCGGATGCCTATCTGACAGTGGCTCCGGCGACGTGGCGCTGAGCGACCTGCCGAAACCGGCTGTTGGTGGTGACCAGCAGCTGTACCGGGCAACCCTGCGGCGGACGTCTTTTGGGATTCCCCACATTACAGCGGATGATTACGCCAGTATGGGCTATGCCTACGGGTACGCCCAGGCAGAGGACAATCTCTGTCTGCTGGCGGAGGACACCCTGACCATTCGTGGCCTGCGCTCACGGTATCTGGGGCCCGACGGCACCTACACCATTCCCGCCAATGGCGCCACCACGACTAACCTCAATGCCGATTTCTTCTGGCGTTTCGTGGCCACTGAGGAGGCCATTGCGCCGTTCAGGTCAGCAAGCGATCCGGAAGTGATTGATGCCTCGGCCGGCTATGTTGCCGGCTATAACCGCTACCTGGCAGAAATTCGGGACGGCAAGCACCCAGGCCGCCACCAGGCCTGTCGCGATGCCGACTGGTTGCTGGCGCTGGAGGAAGCCGACATGTACCGGCGTTATTTCCGGCTGGCGGTGCTGGCCAGTTCGTCGGTGTTCGTGGACGGCATTGCCACCGCGGCCCCGCCGGCCGGGCTTGATGAGGTGTTGCCCGCCGCGGAAACCCTGCTGCAACAGCTGGCGGATGCCGGTGTGGGTGGCAGCGGGGACCTGGCCTTTCCCCTCGGTGGCGAGCTGCCGATTGGCAGCAACATGTACGGCCTGTCCGCCGGGGCCAGCCGCAGTGGTGAATCGATGCTGTTCGGCAACCCCCATTTTCCCTGGGAGAAAACCGAACGGCTCTACCTGGCGCACCTGAAGGTGGGGGAGGATGCGGAGATCATGGGGGCTGCGCTGTATGGTTTGCCCGCCGTGCTGATCGGCTTCAACGAGCACTTCGCCTGGAGCCACACAGTATCCACTGCCTACCGGTTCACCTTTTACGAACTCACCCTCAATCCGGCCGACCCGACCCAATACCTGTATGAGGGGGAGTTCGTGGATATGACCGCCGAGGACATCACCGTCGAGACCCTGCAGGCGGATGGTTCGGTAGGCTCGGAAACCCGCACGCTGTACCGTTCGCAGTACGGTCCGATGCTGCAGTTCGAGGTGTCCGGCATTCCGGTACTGAACTGGTCATCGCTCAAGGCCTACACCCTGCGGGACGCCAATGCAGAGAACGCCCGGCTGCTTAACCAGTTCTTCCGCTGGAACCGTGCCGACAGTTTTGAGGAGTTTGTCAGCCTGCACGGCAGCGTGCTCGGGGTGCCCTGGGTAAATACGGTGGCCACCGGCCCCGGCAAGCCGGCCTATTACGGCGATATCACCGTAGTGCCCAATGTGCCGGACAGCAAGGTGACCGAATGCCTGACGGCGCTGTCACCGGTGTTTGGCGAGCTGGCACCCGGGTTGCCGTTGCTGGATGGTGCCCGAGCGGTGTGTCAGTGGGATAGCGATGCCGATGCACCGGCACCCGGGGTGTTCGGGCCCGGCAACCTGCCTTCCCTGACCCGGGATGACTGGGTCCATAACTGCAATGACAGTTACTGGGCGACGAATCCGGCCCAGCCGCTCACCGGTTTTGCCGCGATCATCGGCGATGAGGAAACCCCGCGCACCCTGCGCACCCGCAAATGCATGCAGCAGGTGATCCAGCGGCTTGACGGCAGTGATGGCCGCCCCGGCAGCACCGGTTTTGATCTGGCCAACCTGCAGGATACGGTGCTGGACAGCTCGCTGATGTCCGAGCAGCTGGCCCGCAACGCCGTGCTTGATGCCTATTGTCCCCTGGGCACGCTGCCCGGCAGTTCCGGCCTGCCGGTGGATATCAGCGAGGCCTGCACTGTGCTGCGCGCCTGGGACGGTCGCAACAACCTCGCCTCGGTGGGTGGTCATATCTGGCGCGAGTTCTGGCGCAACATCGACCCGTTGCCCGTTGAGTCCCCGGACAAGTGGCTGATGCCTTTTGATCCCGCGGACCCGGTCAATACCCCGGCCATGCTGAACGTGCTGAGCCCGCTGGTGATGACGGCATTCGCCGATGGCGTGCAGCGCCTGCAGGATGCCGGTATCCCGCTGGATGCAGCGATGGGCGACATCCAGGTGTCCGGCATTCACGACAAAGTCATTCCGGTCTTCGGCGGCGAGGGCTTCGAGGGCAGTTTCACCATCGCCAGCAGTCGCGGCGATGGCCTTTCCGACGGCACCTACGACGTTACCTACGGCAACAGCTATATCCAGACGGTGACCTGGGGCGACGATGGCCAGCCCCGGGCGGAAGGCTTTGTGACCTATTCCCAGTCCACCGATCCGGCGTCGCCCTGGTTCAGTGACATGACGGAGGAATACTCCGCCAAGCGGTGGATCCGCTTCCCTTGGGCGGAGGCCGACATTGCGGCCGATCCTGCGCTGATCAGCCAGCCGCTGGTGGAACTGGTCAGAAAATAACGTCGGGGCGGACGGGCTGCCAGCGGAAGGTGGCCCGGACCGATTGGCTCGGGGCGTAAGTGCCGCTATGATGGGGGTCCAATAAGAAACCAACATAACAATGGATGGCAACGTCGCTTATGAAAATGCCTAAGTATTTCCTGATGGTTGTGGCGCTGGTGTGCTCGTTTGCGAGTGCGACTGTGTCCGCGCAAGAAACCCATACCCTCCGCCTGGCGGAAACCTGGGGTCCCAACTCGCCAATCCTTGGTGAAACCACCAAGCATTTTGCCGACATGGTCGAGAAGATGTCCGCTGGCCGGCTCAAGGTCCGCATCGACTCCTCCAACAAGCACAAGGCACCTTTCGGTATCTTTGACCTGGTCCGCAACGGTCAGTACGACCTGGGCCATACTGCGTCCTACTACTACAAGGGCACCATCCCCAACGCCATGTACTTCACCACCGTACCTTTCGGCATGCTGGCGCCGGAACAGTACGCCTGGTTCTACTATGGCGGCGGTATGGAGCTGATGCAGAAGGTGTACGAGCCATACGGCCTGCTGTCCTTCCCGGGTGGTAATACCGGCAACCAGATGGGTGGCTGGTTCAACAAGGAAATCAATTCCCTGGAGGACCTCAAGGGTCTGAAGATGCGTACCCCGGGCTTTGCCGGCGAGGTCATGTCCGAGCTGGGTGTGGCGGTGACCAACCTGCCGCCGGGTGAGCTGTATACCGCCCTTGAGCGTGGCACCATTGACGCCCTCGAGTGGGTTGCGCCGGCTCTGGACTTCCCGATGGGCTTCCACCAGATCGCCAAGTACTACTACTCTGGCTGGCAGGAGCCGGGCGCCGAGGTGCAGTTCCTGGTCAACCAGAAGACCTGGGAAAAGCTGCCGGCGGACCTCCAGGAAATCCTGCGTGTCGCCATGCGCACTGCGGCCTACGATATGTACGCCAAGAGCACGAACGACAGCGCCGATGCCTGGGACCGCATGAAAGAAGACTATCCGAACGTGACCCACAAGGTGTTCCCGCCGGAAGTCATCGATGCCCTGCGTGAAACCACGCACCGCCTGCTGCAGCAGGAAGCCGAGAAAGATCCGCTGGCGAAGGAAATCATCACCTCCATTCAGGATTACCTGGCGAAGGTGCGCAAGTGGACCAACATTTCTGACAAGGCATACCTGAACAGCGTCTCTGGCGACTGATATCAGAACGGATACGGGCCTGCTCTTTCTCCGCAGGCCCGTTTCTGAAAAAATAGGCCGCTCATTAACTGGGCCCGGCCGATGAACCAGACACTGCTTTCCCTCCGTAACGTCAGCAAGTCCTTTGATGGTAAATCCGTCCTTGATGCCCTCGATCTTGATATCCGCGATGGCGAATTCATCACCCTGCTGGGTCCCTCCGGTTGCGGCAAGACTACACTGCTGCGGTTGATGGCCGGCTTCGAGCATCCCGACGACGGCTCCCTCACCCTCGCCGGAACCGACATTACCCATACCCTGCCGGAGCACCGGCCGCTGAATACGGTGTTTCAGCATTACGCGCTGTTTCCCCACATGACGGTGTTCGACAACGTCGCCTACGGCCTGAAGATGGAAAAGAGGCCAAAAGACGAGATCCGTCAGCGGGTAGACGAGGCGCTGGCGATGGTGCAGTTGGGGGACTTTGCCCGCCGCAAGCCTCACCAGCTGTCCGGTGGCCAGCAGCAGCGGGTGGCCATTGCCCGTGCCGTCGTCAAGCGACCGAAGCTGTTGTTGCTGGACGAGCCGCTGTCCGCGCTGGATTACAAACTGCGCCGGACCATGCAGGTGGAATTGAAGCGCCTGCAGCGGGAGCTGGGTATCACCTTTGTGTTTGTTACCCACGACCAGGAAGAAGCACTGTCGATGTCAGACCGGGTGGTGGTGCTCAAGGACGGCCTGATCCAGCAGCTGGGCACGCCCCGGGAGATCTATGAGCGCCCTGCCAATCTGTTCACCGCCCGCTTTGTTGGCGAGACCAACCTGTTCCCCGGCAAACTGGAGCGCCTGGGTGACGGCACCATCACGGTGGATGTGCTGGGGGTTCATCGCACCCTGCGCCGCCCGTCGTTTCCGGTCTGCGAAGGGCAGGCGGTCCATGTACTGCTGCGGCCTGAGGATATCCGGGTGCTGGCGCCGGACGCCGACCACGGCCTGGCGGGCAAAGTGGTGGAGCGGAACTACAAGGGCAGCACCCTGGATTCGGTCATTCACCTGGCGGACGGTACCGAAGTGCTTGCCAGCGAGTTTTTCGATGAGGATGACCCGATGTTCGACTACCGCCTGGGCGAGCCGGTGAAGGTGAGCTGGGTGGATGGCTGGGAGTGGCTGCTGCCGGTGGAGCCGGACGAATTGCCGGCGGGCGCGGAGTTGGCCGTTAATGCTTAAGGTCCGTCAGCAGCCATTCAAAACGGCCGTGCTGGCGCTGGTGTGGGGCTGGTTGCTGGTGCTGGTACTGGCACCGAACCTGCTGGTGGTGGGCACCAGTGTGCTGACCCGGGACGCGGGCAGTTTTATCGCGCTGCCGGTCAATCTGGACAGCTACCGCCGGCTGCTCGACCCGCTTTACCTGGACGTGTTCCTGCACTCGCTGTACATGGCGTCGGTCACCACCCTGTGCTGCCTGCTGATCGGCTATCCCTTTGCCTGGGCACTGTCGCGGCTGACCAAGCCACGGCAGACCCTGCTGATCTTCCTGTTGATCGTGCCGTTCTGGACCAACTCGCTGGTGCGTACCTACGCCCTCAAGTTGCTGCTGGCCACCAACGGTCTGATCAACAATGCCCTGATCGGGCTGGGCCTGATCGACGAACCCCTGCAAATGCTCTATACCGAGGGTGCGGTGATCGTTGGCCTGGTGTATCTGTTGCTGCCCTTCATGATTCTGCCGCTGTACTCGGTATTCGAGGATCTGCGCCGCGAGTTGCTGATGGCCTCCCACGACCTGGGGGCGGGCAAGTTACCGACGTTCATCCATGTGGTGGTGCCGCTGACCCTGCCCGGTGTGATTGCCGGGGTGATGCTGGTGCTGCTGCCGGCCATGGGGCTGTTCTTTGTAGCGGATATTCTGGGCGGTTCCCGTAACCTGCTGGTGGGTAATGTGATCAAGAACCAGTTTCTCGATGCCAGGGACTGGCCGTTCGGCGCGGCCGCCAGCATCCTGCTTACGGTGGCCATGGCGGTCTTGCTGCTGGCCCATAAACTCAGCGAGCGGCGCCTCGGTAACGGGGAGAGCAAGCCATGAACCGCTGGTTGCCCCGGGCTTACCTCAGCATAGTGTACGCCCTGTTGTACCTGCCGATCCTGGTGCTGGTGGTGTTCTCGTTCAACAGTTCCCGTACCGGTTACCGCTGGGGTGGCCTGAGCCTGCAGTGGTACGAGTCCCTGTTCAACAACCACGCCATGGTGCAGGCGATGTGGAACTCGTTGTGGCTGGCGCTGGCGGCGGCCACAGTGTCGACGCTGATCGGTGCGCTGACAGCGTTGGCGCTGCACCGTTACCGCTTTCGCGGCAAGCGGGTACTGAATGGCATGCTGTTTGTGGTGATGATGTCCCCGGAAATCGTGCTGGCGATCTCACTGCTGGCGCTGTTCCTGCTGATAGGATTGCAGCTGGGCTTTGTGTCGCTGCTGCTGGCCCATGTCACCTTCTGTTTGCCGTTTGTGGTAATCACCGTGATGGCCCGGCTCAGCGGCTTCGACGAACGCCTGCCGGAAGCGGCGCGGGATCTCGGTGCCAGCGACTTCACCATGACCCGCACCGTGCTGATCCCGGTGATCATGCCCGCCCTGCTGGCCGGCTGGCTGCTGGGCTTCACCCTGTCGCTGGACGACGTGGTGGTGAGCACCTTCGTCAGCGGGCCAAGTTATGAAATTTTGCCATTACGCATCTACTCTATGGTGCGTGTGGGCCTGAAACCGGAAGTGAATGCACTGGGCACCTTGTTGCTGGTGTTTTCGCTGGTGATGCTGATGCTTTCCCAATGGATACTGACAAGGAGTAAACGATGAAGAAACTGGCGCTGGCTGGCCTGGTGGCCGTTACCCTGACCGGCTGCAGTGGTTCCGATGAACCGCAGGTGCTCAACCTGTACAACTGGTCGGAGTACATGCCGCAGGAAGTGCTGGACCGTTTCCAGGAGGAAACCGGTATCCAGGTGGTGTACACCACCTACGACAGTAACGAGGCCATGTATGCCCGCCTCAAGTTGCTCGATGACAGCGCCCAGTACGACCTGGCGGTGCCGTCTACCTACTACGTCAGCAAAATGCGCCAGGAAGGCCTGCTGGCCGAAATTGACCGCAGCAAGATCGAAGGTTTCGACAAACTGGCACCGGACCTGGTGAATCAGGCGTTTGATCCGGACAACGCCTACAGCGTGCCCTACCTGTGGGGGACCACCGGCCTGGCCTACGATTCCGCCGATCTGGACGGCGCCGAGGTGACCGCCTGGGCCGACCTGTGGAAAGACGAGTATCAGGGCACGGTGATGCTCACCAACGATATGCGGGAAGTGTTCCACGTTGGCCTGAGGGTGCTGGGCTATTCCGGCAACAGCACCAATCCGGTGGAGATTGAGGCGGCCTACAACAAGCTGACCGAACTGATGCCGTCGGTACGTACCTTCAACTCCGATGCGCCGCGCATGCCCTACCTGGAAGGCGAAACCGACATCGGCATGATCTGGAACGGTGAAGCGGTGATGGGCAAGGAAGATATGCCGTCCCTGGAGTATGTCTATCCGGAAGAAGGCGTGATCGCCTGGCTCGACAGCTTCGTGATTCCGAAGAACGCCAAGAACGTCGACGCGGCCCACCGGTTCATCAGCTTTGTGCTGCGCCCGGAAATCTCCGCACTGATCAGCGCGGACATCGGTTACGCCACGCCGAACCTGGCAGCCCGCGAGCTGCTGGATGAGTCCGTGGCCAGTGACCGTGCCAGCTATCCTACCGAAGCGGACATGGTGAATGCCGAGTTCCAGACCGACGTGGGCGACGAAGCCATGCAGGTGTACACCAAGTACTGGGAAATGCTGAAATCTGGCCGCTGACCGGACATTGTCAAAGTTTGTCCCTGGTCAAGCTGGTGATGTCGGTAGTTGCTAATATCAATTATAATTTGCCGTCATCACCAGCCCAGCAGGTCCCTTGCCCATGGGATTACCGCGCAGCTCATTGTTTCTTGTCGGGATCCTGTTCCTGCTTGTTGTTGCCGGTCCCGCCATTGCGGTAATGCAGCCCGTTAATGAGGGCTGGGAATACCGCTGGGGCGACTCGCCGTTCAACGATAAGGGCGTGCCGCTCTGGACCCTGGCTGATGAGCCGGAGCAGTGGCAGGCCATCGGCTTTCCTTCCAATCCGCCGGATCGGGCCGGACGCAGCCACGTCTGGTTCCGGGTGACACTGCCGGATGATGAATGGCAGGCGCCGGTGCTTTACATCTACAGTGTCGACATCATCACCCAGGTCTGGTTTGACGGCCGGATGATCTATCAGTACGGCACCTTTGACGAACAGGGTCGGGGCCGTTTCGAGGGCTGGCCCTGGCATGAGATTCCGCTGCCGGCGGACTACCACGACCAACCGCTGTATTTCCGGGTCTATTCCAATTACATCGATATCGGCCTGTGGGGTGAAGTGGCGGTGATGAACCACGCCGGGCTGGTACTGCATATTCTCGGCAACTCCCTGAAGTCCTTGATTGTTGCCGGCTTCTCGGTACTCATCGCCTTGCTCGCGCTGTTGTTTGCAGTCTTGCAAAGTGACCGGAAAAGCTTTGCCAGCCTTGCCCTGTTTGCCCTGAGTTCCGCGCTGATGCTGCTGGCAGAGAGCCAGGCCAGCCAGCTGTTGTGGCATGCGCCGCTGTTCTGGGATTACCTGGCGGCCGGTTCCTACTACATGTTGCCGGTGGCCATGGCGCTGATGCTTGGCCAGTGGCTGGCCGACCACCGGCCCTGGCTGATCAACCTGGTCTGGAAAGTCCATCTGCTGTACCTCGCCGGCGCCCTTGCGCTGGCCCTGGCGGGGGCGATTGATCTGTCATCGACCTTCCCGCCGTTCGATGCCTTGCTGCTGGTGTCGCTGGTGACCATGGCGCTGGTGGCCGTGCGCCGCTTCCGCCAGCTGACGGGCGAGCAGCGGGCACTGATGCTGGCCTTTGGCGTGTTCAGTGCCTTGCTGGTTATCGACATGGCGGTGGCACACGGGGTGCTGGCCTGGCAACGGGTACCGGTCAGCTTTGGCAGTCTGTTTTTCTCCCTCACCGTGGTCCTGGTGTCGCTCTGGCACTATGCCGCCACCCAGCATGAGCTGAAGCGGCTCAATGCTTCCCTGGAACAGAAAGTCTCCGAGCGGACCACCGAACTCGAAGCCATGGCCCGCCGTGAGCAGGCCCGGGCCCGCCTGCTGGCCTTTGAGAATGCGAAAGGGCGGGTGCTGCAGGATGTGATTGCCGAGCTGCAGGGCTGTCGCAGTGTCAACCAGGGCTTTGCCGTGCTGGCCCGCGCCATGCCCGGGCTGTGCAGTCCGCTGCAGGGCGCGTTGTATCAGCACAAGGACGGCGGCTATGAACGTATCAGCTGCTGGGGCTATACGGATTCGGCAGAACCCGGGCTGTTGCTGGACACCCGTCAGGGTTTGCCGGAGCCGACCCGCCCACCCGCCGGTACCCCCGATGATCACGGCAGCCTCCGCTTCCCCCTCGAGTCGCTGACCGGTCGTTCCTGGTGTCTGTGGCTCAACCTGCAGCATGCCCGTCATGGTATCGAAACTGCCGGCTTGCTGTTTGTCACGGTGGACCCGGAGCTGGTCAGCGAAGAGTCCGATTACGGCACCACCCGGTTGTTCAGCGCCCTCGACCAGGCTATCCAGAAAATTGGCATTACCCTGTCGGGGATCAGCCTGCAGGAAGAGCTGCAGCGTTACTCCTATGAGGATGCCCTCACCGGTTTGCGTAACCGGCGGTTCTTCGACGAACTCCTGGCCCATGAGGGCAAGGTCGCCCAGCGTAACCAGTCACCGCTGTCGGTGCTGATTGCCGATATCGACTGGTTCAAGCATTTCAACGACAGCTACGGCCACGAAGCCGGCGATGCGGCATTACGCCTGGTTGCCCGCACCCTGGCCGGCCAGTTCCGTGAGAGTGATGTGGTGTGCCGCTTCGGCGGTGAAGAATTTGTGGTGATCATGCCCGGTGCGACCGCTGCCGATGCGCGGGAGCGGGCCAGCGCCCTGCTGCGGGCGGTCAGTGATGTCCCCATTATTCACCAGGGTCGTTCACTCGGGTACCTCACGGTATCCGCCGGCATCGCCACCTGGCCGGATTGCGGCAATTCCCCCATGCACCTGCTGGGGCTGGCTGACGAAGCCCTGTACCGGGCCAAGCAAAGGGGGCGGAATCGGGTGGAGGTGTGAAGCAGCGTTACGAGGTGGCAGGACGCGGCGGCACCCTTGACCTCGGGAGTGCCGCCGTCGTCGTAGTGGTGGGGCTGCTTACAGCACCGGAGTGATGACCGGCGTGTAGGACTGGGTGGAGAAATCCTCCAGCGCCGGCTTGCTCAGTGACCCCACTTCCATCACGTAGTCCACAAAGGACTGGGCGTAATCGAGGAAGGTATCCACGGCGCGGCCGTCGTCGCTGACGGCACCGAAGGTGACATAGCCATCACGACCGCCGGCGGTAAAGCTGTTGCTCACCACGTTGAGGACGTCGCTGTCGCTCAGCGCCCGCCATTCGGTGCTGTTCCGTTCCTTCACTTCGATGCCGAAGAGCCGTTCACCGGCGGGCAGGTTCATGTCCACGGTCCAGCGCAGGCCGGCGGCATAGGGGTAGGCGCCACTGGAGTCGCTGTGGGCGTAATCCACGGCTTCGTTGAGCACCTGGCGGATTTCGGCGCCGCTCATGGTGAGGTTGGTCAGGGTGTTGGCAAACGGCAGCAGGGTGTAGGCATCGCCAATGGTGATGTCGCCGGCGAACAGGTCGATACGGACACCGCCGGCATTCTGGATGGCCACATCGGCATCCTTGCTCTGGAACAGGAAGGCCTGGGCCACCAGGTTGGGGATATCGCCGCCACGCAGCGGGTCCTCACCCAGGCAGCTGGCATCGCCATAGGCCCGTCCCGGAATCCGCGCCAGACAGAGATCTTCCGTGGCAGTACCCACCACCACATTGCGGAATTCATCCAGCTGGGTGGTGTAGTTGGCCAGGGTGTTGGCGGCAACCGGGTCATTGGCGGTCAGGCTGAGCTGCGGATCGGCGGCGATGGCAGCGAGGATGGCGTCGCGCTCGGTACCTGCGGGGGTGTATTCGGTTTCGCTGGCGTCTTCGCGGATGATGGTGTCACCCAGCAGCAGGTGCGGAACACCGCCACAGGACTCCACGGTACCCTCGGCGTTGAACGCGACGTTCAGCTCACCCACCACGCGGGCATACTGCCAGGCATGGGCGATACAGGTCCGGTCGCCGTCGGCATTGGTGACCACGGTGGGGTAGGCGCCGGAGGAGCTCAGGCCATAGCTGTCAAAATCACCCAGCAGGGTGTGGGAGTCGCCGCCGATGATCACGTCCACGCCGGACAGTTTGCCGGCCAGCTCAACGTCGTTGCTGTACTGGAAGTGGGTCAGCAGCACGATCTTGTTGATGCCCTGGGACTCCAGTTCATCGATCATGGCCTGGGCGGTGGCGGTTTCATCAAGGAACCGCGTGGTGGTCAGCGGGCTGGAGCTGTTCCGGGTCTTGTTGGCGATGTCGATGCCGATGATGCCTACCTGCTCGCCGTCCAGTTCCTTGATGGTGTAGGGCTTGATGTAGTCATCCTCCGCCACCGGAGCCAGCGGCGTGCCGACTTGCGGCTTGACGTTGGCGGCCAGCACCGGGGTGGCGCAGCTGCCGCCGGCGAGCATGTCGAGGAAGCTCTTCAGGCCGGCGTCGCCGCGGTCAAATTCGTGGTTGCCGAGAGCAAAGGCATCGAAACACACCTGGTTCATCAGGTCGGCGTCGGCCTGACCCTCGAACGAGGTGAAGTACAGGGTGCCGGTGATAGCGTCGCCGGCATGCAGTTTCAGCACGTTATCCAGGGCTGCTTCCCGCTCGGCCATCTTGGCGACAACCCGGGGAAATCCGCCCGCTTCGAATTCGGTCTCCTGGCCCGCAATCATCAGGCTCTGGGAGGCCGCGTCCAGTTGCGAATGATGGTCGTTGATGTGAAGGATGTTGACGGTCAGTGGCTTGCCGGTAATGTCATCGATATTGTCATCACTTGCGGTGACCGTGTTGCTGTCGCTGTCGTTACATCCGGCCAGTGCCAGTAGCGGCACCAGAACCAGAACCCACGCGGACTTGCGGATCATGTCTTGCTCCTTGAATGATGTGTAGAGGTACTGGACAGTACCCCGGGAGCATCGCGCAGCAAGGTGACAACCCGGTGATGCTTTGATGGCGGTTTGAGGACGGTTCCGCGGGCCCGGCCGGTGTCTCGGCCGGGCCCGCGGAACCATTTGCCGGGGTTTACGTACAGAGGGTAACGTACCAGGGTTAACGCACCCGGGTTAAAGCAGCGCCTTGCGTTTGCGCAGAGTCAGCCCCGCCAGGGCCAGCGCGGCCATCAGCAGCAACGTCGGGTCAAACGGCGCCCCCGGGTTGTAGGCACAGCCACTGGAGCTGCCTGGTGCGACGGTGGTGCTGTCGTCACTGCTGGCGGCCTCGTCGGTGACGACCGGATCGCTGGTGCCGGCCGGCTCATCGGCGGTGGCCATGGTCAGGGCGACGATCACCGGGTCATGATCCGAGGCCCGGTAAGGGTCCGCTCCGTACAAGCCAGTGACCTGTTCGGCAGACTTGAACTCGGTGTTGTAGTCCAGGCCACGGGGTTCGTCGGCATTGATGTGCCACACGCCGGCATCCGCCACTTTCGCCAGCAGGCTGGCATTGGCGTGGCCGTGGTCGAGGTAGCCGGCCTGGCCATAGAACACGTAGGAATAGGCCTGCTCGCCGACAAAGGTGGTCAGCAGATCGGAATAGCCGGCGGCCGCGAGTGCCTGGACCGGATCTTCCTTGGCGTAGGCATTGAGGTCCCCGATGATCAGGATGTCCGGCTCGCCGGTACCGGTGGCATCGGCGGCCAGCCAGCTGGCCAGTTCCTCTGCCGCACGGGTACGGGTCGGGTTCCAGCAGCCCTGGCCGTCACCCAGGTCGGCCTCGGCACCTTCGGCGGAACCGCAGCCCTTGGATTTGAAGTGATTGACCACCACGGTCAGCCCATCCTCCGAGCCGGTGCGGCGGAAGGTCTGCGCCAGGGGCTGGCGGTTCAGGTCGCTGAAGGCGCTGCTGGCGAGGGTGGCGGCTTCGCCCACGGTTTCAACCCGGTCGTTGCGGTAGATGAAACCAACCGCAATCTCGTCCCCGCCCAGCGTTGCCAGCCCGGGATCGACCCACGACCAGCTGGCGCCCAGCGCGGACGCCAGTTCTGCAATGGCGCTGCTGGCGCCGTAGCCGTCATTCTCGATCTCCATCAACCCGACGATGTCTGCGTCCAGGCCGTTGATGGCGCTGACCAGCTTGGCGGTCTGCCGGCTCAGTTCTTCAGCGGTATCTGCGCCGCGGGCGGTGGGAAAGCCGCCGCCGAGGCCATCACCGTTGAAGTAGTTCAGCACGTTGAAGGAAGCAACCACCAGGTTGCCGCGATCGGCAAGCGCCGGCTGCGAGTTACGGGGGTTGCTCTGGCTGAAGGAGGGCGCTGAGGTGGGTTGCAGGCGCCATTCCGAGTAGCTGTAATTCAGGATACCGGTAAGGTCATGAACCTGATCTCCGGCCCGAACCGTGTTGCTGGCGCTCAGCCCAGGCGTCGGGTAGGGCACGGCTGCGGGATTTTGCTGGTTACTGCCATCGTCAAGGATCAGCCGGTCCAGGGCATAGAGTTCGGCCACCAGGCCGGCATCCACGCCGGGCGCTGCAATGTGGGTGGGAATGAAGTGCCGGCCACTGGCCAGGGTCAGGCTGCCATAGCGGGTCAGGTCATAGTTGTCGTTGACGGTCAGCGGTTCGCTGAAGCTTACCCGCATCGACTCATAGGCTTCCGGCGCCTCCGCGCTGGCCCAGGGCAGGCTGACCAGGGCCGGCGGCGGCAGCTCGCCGGTACCGCAGGAAACCGGATCGGAAATTGAGGTCAGCTCGGTCAGGTCGAAGTACTCGGTGACCTTGCCGGCCACCCGTACGGTATCGCCGGGGGTAACGCTTTGGTTGCCGTAAATGAACAGCCCTTCGGAGCTGGCCGGATCGCCATCGCGATCAGCGCTCTCCTCCTCGACAAAGAACCCGCCAAGGCCGTTGGCGCCGTTGAACACTCCGGTAACCACGGCTTCGATCACCACGTCGCTGCCATTAAGCGGGCTGGCGGCGGTGTTGCCCTGGATAGCGGAGATCCGGGTGGCTTCCGCGCCACAGGTCAGGTCCGGCGTGGCTGTGAAGCTCGATCCTTCAACGTACTCGCTGATAAGCAGGCTGGCCTGGGCCGTGCCGGTCAGCGTGCCGGCTACTGCGGCAGCCAGCAAAGTCTGTTTCAACGTCATGATTGCTTCCTGAATCATAAGGGATGGGTTGGGCAAGGAATTGCCCCGCCAAGCATGCGCGGGAACTGTGACGCTGGCATGAGGATTTTATGACGCCGATAGTCGGATAACGTCGCTCACGGAGCGGTGCTAGGATGGGACCATCCATGACTATCCAGACAACCACCCGACCACAACAGAAATAACAGAGGGCTTCGACCATGAGTGCATCCTTGCATGAGCTGCAGGCGTTTCTGACCGAACACTTTCCCCAGGGCAGCCGGTACGGCACGCTGGAACAGTCCGGCGATGGCTGGGCGGAAATGCGGCTGACCGTCGGCGACGAACACCTGCGGCCAGGGGGGACGGTATCCGGGCCGGCGCTGATGGCACTGGCGGACGTGGCGATCTATGCGGCGCTGCTCAGCAGGATTGGCCTGGTACCGCTGGCGGTTACCACCAACCTCAATATCAACTTCCTGCGCAAGCCGGTACCGGACCGGGACGTGATTGCCCGCGCCAAAATGTTGAAGGTGGGGCGCAGCCTGGGAGTGGGGGAGGTGTTCCTGTGCTCCGAGGGCGAAGACGATGCGGTGGCCCACGCCGTGATTACCTATTCGATACCTCCGCAACGGTAACCCGGCCGGGCCGTTCGACGGGTGGCCCGGGGCCGCCAGGCCCTGGACCACCAAGCTCTAGACCACCAAGCTCTAGACCACCAAGCCCTAGACCACCAAGCCCTAGACCACCAAGCCCTAGACCACCAAGCCCTAGACCACCAGGGTCGGGCACTTGGCCATGCTGGCCACCCGGTGGGACACACTGCCCAGCAGCATGCCGTCTTTGTCACTGTGGGTACCCCGGGTGCCCACCACAATGAGGTCGGCGCCTTTTTCCTCGGCAAATTTCACGATGACTTTTGACGGCCGCCCGCTTTTCACAAAGCCCCGCACCTTGGTGGCACCGTGTTCCCTGGCAACCTCCTTGGCATGGTTGACCACCTCCCTGGCATAGTCCGACAGCGCTTTGTCAGGGATCTGAATGTCCGAGGGGCGGCCGATCGACAAGGACGCCTCAAACAGGCTGTGGTGCTTGTAGACGCAGATGATATGGATCTCGGCGTCGGTCAGCTTCTGCAGTTCGATGGCCTTGTCCAGGGCTTTGAGTGAGGCCTTGGAGCCGTCGACGGCCACCAGGATTTTCTTGAACATTGCAGCACTCCCTATCGTGAGCAGTTAGCAGGCGGCTACAGCCTAGTCCGCAAAGGCGAGGTCCCGCAGGAACAGGGCGATTTGCGGAAAGGCAATGATCAGCGCTGCCGCCAGGATCAGCATGAAGACAAACGGCGGAGTGCCGCGAATCACTTCCCAGTAAGGCCGCTTGAAAATGGCGATGGCCGTGAAAATGTCGCAGCCGAACGGTGGCGTGGCGGAGCCGATGGCCACCTGCAGGGTTATCAGCACGCCCACCAGCACCGGATCGAGCCCGGTGGCCTGGATCGCCGGCGCAAAAATGGGAGTGAGCACCAGGATCACCACAATCGGGTCCACGAACATGCAGGCAATGAAGAAGGCGACACAGATGGCCACCAGTACGCCAACCGGGCCGGCCTCGTTGACACCGACGGACTCGAGAATGGCCTGGGGAATCTGGGCAAAGGAAATGATCCAGGAGAAGCCGTTACCCACCGCCACCAGAATGAAGACCACAGCGGTAATCAGGCCGGTGGACTTGGCGATCTTGTAGATATCGCCCAGTTTCAGGGAGCGGAAAACGATGAACTCCAGCAGGAAGGCGTAAAGCACGCACACCGCTGCCGCTTCGGTCGGGCTGAAGATGCCGCCGTAGATCCCGCCCACGATGATGACCGGAAAGAACAGCGGCCACAGGGCATCCCTTACCGAGCGGCCACGCTCACTCCAGCTGGCCTTGGGCTCGGTGGGTACCTTGTTCTTGAAGGCGTAGAACAGGCAGTACATGGAGAACATCACCAGGATCAGCAGGCCGGGGCCGATGCCGGCGATAAACAGCTCGGCGATGGAGGTCTCGGAGATGACGCCGTAGATAATCATGCCGATGCTGGGGGGGATCAGGAAGGCAATGTCGCTGGCGTTGATGATCAGCGCCAGGGTAAACGAGTCGGAATAACCCGCTTTGAGCATCTTCGGCCGCAGCGGGGAGCCCACCGCGACCACCGTGGCCTGGGTGGAACCGGAGACCGCACCGAACAGGGTGCAGGAGGTGGCGGTGCTGATGGCGAGGCCGCCTTTGATATGGCCGATAAACGCCATCACCATGTTGATCAGGCGGTCGGCGGACTGACCGCGGGTCATGATGTCCGCGGCCAGGATGAACATGGGTACCGCAATCAACGACGCCGGCCGGATGCCACCCATCATCTGTTGCACGAAGGTGCCCATCTGGCCGAAGCCGTCGAACATCATTACAAAGCCGACCACCGCGGCGGTGATCAGCGGAATCATCATCGGAAAGCCGAGCAGCAGCAGCCCGATCATGATCAGCATCAAGGTCATTGCCATGTTGTTTCTTCCTTATCCCTTATCCGGCCATGGCCGGTTGCTGTTCAGACTTCCGATTCGGTGTCCGCGTAGCCGTCAACCACACCGGTGGACAGGTACACGTCGCGGCTGGTGAAGTTCTTGATGGCGGTGAGCAAGTACTGGATGCCGGTAATGGCAAAGCCGACGGGCACCCAGACGTAAATTGTCCAGATCGGGAACCCCAGGGCAGGCAGTATCCTGCCGCGGCTCTGCAAAGTGTCCACATAACCGTAGGAGTGGTAGCAGAGGAAAAACATCACCAGCGAGGTGAACAGGGCAATGACAATCATCAGTGCCTTGCGCCCGCCAACCGGGAGCAGGTCGTAGATGGCAGACATGCGGATGTGGCGACCATGGCGCGCGGCGTAACCGATGCCGGCAAAGGTAATCAGAATGATCAGAATCCGGTTGATCTCGCCCGAAAAAAACAGGCCCTCGCCGAAGACAAAGCGGGCGATGACATTAACGCAGGTGTTGACCGCCATCAGGATGACGCCAAGGGCGAGCATCACCGCCTCGATCCTGGCTATCCACTCGTCAATCGTGCCAAGGAAGCCGGGCAGGCCAGATTCGTAGGATCCGGTATCGTCTTCGATCTCCGGGGAATTCTCGGACATGGATTCTGCTCCAGAACATGTCGCTCCCGGCCGGTTACAAGCCCCGGCGGGGCGGGGTTAACCGTGGGACCAACCGGCCTGCGCCGGTCGGTCCTGGTACGGTGTGTTTTCAGTTATTCTGAACGGCTTCGAGGTCGGTCTTGAACTGGTTCAGCAGTTCCTCGCCGCGCTTGCCGGTCATCTCGATGAACTTCTTCTCCACCTGGGGCGCACGGGCGCGGAAGGTCTCGATCTGTTCTTCGTTCAGCCGGGTGACGGTGACCTTGTCGCTGGCTTTCTGGATCTTGGCGAGGGCTTCGTCGGCCAGGCCATCGATGTGCTCGAGGATTTCCTTGTAGGCGAAGTCCGCGGCGTCCTGTACCAGCTTCTTGTCGCCGTCAGACAGGCCGTCGTAGAAGTTCTGGTTGGCCATCATGGCGGTGGTGAACCAGCCGTGGCCGGTGAAGATCAGGTTCGGGGACACCTCGTAGAGGCCGCCGGACTCGATCCAGAAAATGGGGTTTTCCTGACCCTGGATCATGTTGGTCTGCAGCGCACCGTACACCTCACCCCAGGGTAGTGGTGTCGGGGTTGCACCGAAGGCGTCGTAGGTTTCTGACAGCAACGGGTTGGTCATGACCCGGATCTTCTTGTTACTGAACTCTTCCGGAGAGGTGGCCGGCTCATCCAGGGTGACGACCATCTCGCCCTCGGGATACATTTTCAGCAGCTCCAGACCGTGCTCGGCGTACATCTGCGGGAACATCTCGTTGATCGCCTTGCTCTCGTTGAAGAACTCGACCACGGTGTCCATGTCGGTGGGCAGCAGGTAGGGGATAAAGAAAATCTGCGCTTCCGGAATCAGGGCGCCGGTGAAACCCGGGGACTGGTTAACAAAGTTGAGAATGCCCGCCTGGGTCTGCTCCATGATGTCGTCGGACTCACCCAGCTCGCCGAAGCGATAAACCTGTAGGGTGTGATCGGAATTTTCCTCGATGTATTCCTTGAACTTGTAGGCGAAAACGTCCTGCACGTCACCTTCGTATTCTTCATGGGCATAACGCCAGTTCGCGGCGTTTACGGCGTTGGCTGCAGTCATGGCCGCGAAAGCGACTGCCGAAATACCGGCGAGTTTCTTCAGTTTGCTTATGCTGTTCATGTGCTTGTCTCCGCTCGTTTTTTCGTTATGAAAATACTTCCATCTCTAAAGGTTGGCAAAACTATGAACATTTCGCAAGGAAACGGCGGAATTGAGGGTGGTCAAAAAGCGACCAATCGAGGCGTTCAGGAGGTGTCGGGACGTGCGGTTGTCGGGTAAAACAGGGCCGCGGGGTGCGTCGGGCACCCCGGGCAGGAAAAGGCTTTACGGTCAGGGCAGTGCGGGTTCCGGGTGCCGGTCGGGAGCTGTGTCCTGGCCCGGGCCGCCTTTGAGGCCGCCGAACCGCTTGTAGAATTTCTCATTGGGGCCAGGCAGGGGGCCGGACGCATTTTCCAGGTTGGCATCCAGCCAGTGCTCGGCGCGCTGGTAAATCTGGCGGTAGAGATTGCGGCACAGCTGCTTGGCGCTGCGGCCTTCCCAGTCACCGGGTAACAGTTCATCGGGCAGCAGCGGGTCCCGCAGCAGGATTTTGCGGTATTCGTGGATCAGCAGGATGCGCAGGGTCAGGCACTCTTCCGGGGTCAGGGTGTCCTCGTTCTGCAGTTCCCGCCAGATCGGCCGGAACTGGCTCAGGAAGCGGCGATAGCGTCCGCCCAGTTCGTCCAGGTTCCAGCTTTCCCGTACCTGCAGACGCAGCGCCTTCGGGCTCTTCTGGGTCATGGGGACGGTCTGCATCACGATGGTGTCTTCCAGTGCGCCCCACTCCTGCAGCAAGGGCAAAAGTTCGTTGCGGGTGAAACGGGGGTGTTCCATCACGCCGGGTGCCATGCTGCCGAAACTCAGCCACTTCAGTTCCTCACGAACCCTCTGCTTGAGTTCCGGTGACAGCTGGTTGAGGAATACCAGGCACCAGCTGCCGCTCCACTCGGTGGTGGACAGGCTGTAGACGTGCTGGAAAGCCTGCTCGAAGCGGCGTAATCCCGGGCCGGTCAGGCTGTAGTAGCTGCAGCGCCCCACCTTTTCCGTTTGCAGCCAGGACTCCTGGACCAGCCGGTACACCGAGGTGCGTACCAGCCGCTGGCTGATGCCCATGGGCTCGACCAGTTTCATCAGGCTGCCCAGCCATACGTTGCCGCCGCGGGGCACGATGGCATCGCCGTAGATGGTGATGATGAGAGACCCGGCGCGCAACGGCCGTTTCTTCTGGAAATTGGTGACGAGCAGCTCAAGCTGGCTTTTTGCGGACATACGTCAGGTGCCGGTTGTGAAAAATCAAGGGAACGAATTGAACCGTATTATGCGGTTCCTGTGTGTCACGTAAAGCATTGTGTGTCATATCGCTCAACTGGCGCGTTGGACTAAGGTCGGCTTTACTCTAGAGACCTGTCAGGAAGTCATCTAAACCGGTTGACAGGCTCGTTATGATACAATAACGTCCTTTGATATTCGTCAACGGTATCGAATTATATTGTAGGCGAACGATTAGGATGTGGATATTCACGGATGGCATCACCAAAAACAAAGCCGACAACGGGCGGAAGCACGATTCACATGACACAGAAGTCAGGAGCAGGCTTTCGATCGCTGTTTTACTTCTGAGAAATGGTTGAGGGTATCTCAGGCCCCACACAATTCGGGAGAATAAAAACAATGCTTAAGACAATGTTGCGTCGCGCGGGAAAGTTTGCAGCAATCGCTGCCGCCGGTCTGGTTATGAGCGCCCAGGCTGCCGAACCGATCAAGATCGGGTCTTTCCTGTCAGTTACCGGGCCGGCCTCCTTTCTGGGAGATCCGGAACTGAAAACCCTCGAAATGTATGTCGAGAAAATCAACGAAAGTGGTGGTGTGCTGGGGCGACCCCTGGAACTGATCCACTATGACGATGTGGGCAATGCCTCGTCTGCCCGTAACTTTGCCAGCCGTCTGATCCGCTCTGACCGGGTCGATATCATTGTCGGTGGCAGCACCACCGGTGCCACCATGGCCGCTGTGCCTCTGGTGGAACAGGCAAAGATTCCCTTCATCTCCCTCGCTGGCGCGGTGGTGATTACCACTCCGGTCAAAGAGTGGGTGTTCAAGACTCCGCAATCCGATCGTATGGCCGCAGAGCGCATCCTGTCTGACATGAAGGAGCGCGGCATCACCAAGATCGGGCTGATCTCCGGTACCGACGGCTTTGGTGCTTCCGGCCGTACCCAGACCCTCGAAGTGGCCAAGGAGCTGGGCGTCGAGATTCTCGCGGATGTGACCTACAGCGGTTCCGATACCGACATGACCGCCCAGCTGACCAACATCCGTAACACCCAGGGTGTCGAGGGTGTGCTGAACTTCGGTTTCGGCCAGGGCCCGGCCATCGTGACCCGTAACTATGCCCAGCTGGGTATCAAGCTGCCATTCTACCAGTCCCATGGCGTGGCTTCCGACGGCTTCCTTGACCTTGCCGGGGCTTCTGCTGAAGGCTTGCGCCTGCCGGCATCGCCGCTGCTGGTGCCGGACTCCCTGCCGGAAGACGATCCCCAGAAGGAAGTGGTGCAGACCTACAAGGCCGAGTATGAGGCGCGCTGGAACGCCAAGGTGTCCACTTTCGGTGCCTATGCCTACGACGGCCTGATGCTGGCGGTGAAGGCCATTGAAGCGGCCGGCAGTACCGAGCCTGAAGCTGTTCGCAAGGCGCTGGAAAATATCCAGGGCCACGTGGGTGTTACCGGCGAGTTCAACATGTCTCCGGAAGACCACAACGGCCTCAAGGCAGATTCCTTCCGCATTCTGGAAGTCCAGAATGGCGCATGGAAACTGATTAACTGATCCCTTCAAACAGCAGTCCCACGGCTGACGGTTGAGCCCCGCGTAGGGGCTGGCCGTCGGCCGGTGTCCGACCGGAACCACGGCTATGTTCTCAGAATTCTTACAGTATCTATTTACCGGGATCACTATCGGCGCCACCTACGCGCTGATAGCCCTGGGGTTCACCCTCATCTATAACGCCAGTCACGTCATCAACTTCGCCCAGGGCGAATTCCTGATGATCGGTGGCATGGCGACGGTTTCACTGATGGCAATGGGAGTGCCGATGCTGCTTGCGATCATCCTTGCTGTGGTCCTGGCCGGCGTCCTCGGTATCCTGTTGCAGCGATTCGCTATTGCCCCTGCCAAGCAGGCCGACGTGGTTACCCTGATCATCATTACCATTGGTGCCTCGATCTTTATCCGCGGCCTGGCGCAGCTGGTCTGGGGTAAGGAATACCACGTCATGCCGAATTTCAGCAGCGACGAACCGATTCGCATCTTCGGCGCGGTACTCAACAGCCAGAGCCTGTGGGTGCTGGGTATCGGGGCCATCCTGGTGGTTGGCCTGGTGCTGTTCTTTACCAGGACGCTGATCGGCAAGGCGATCCTGGCCACCTCGATGAACAAGGAGGCGGCACGCCTGGTAGGTATCCGCACCCAGCTGGTGCTGATGCTGGCGTTCATGGTGTCGGCACTGCTGGGTTCGGTGGCCGGCGTTGTGGTGGCACCGATTACCTTCACCTCCTATGACATCGGCATCATGCTGGGCCTGAAAGGCTTTGTTGCCGCCGCCATTGGTGGTCTCGGCAGCGGTGTCGGCGCGGTAGTTGGCGGGTTGTTGCTGGGCGTGGTCGAGGCCATGGCCGCCGGCTACATCTCGTCGGATTACAAAGACGCTGTCGCATTTTCGATGATTCTGGTGGTGCTGTTCTTCATGCCCCGTGGATTGTTTGGCGCCAAGGTCGTGGAGAGGGTCTGATGGTTAACCGTTTTATGCAGTCCCGCCTGCGGGACCTGGTCTTTCTCGCGATTATCCTGTTCGCCCTGCCGGCGTTCCTGAGTAATCCATTCCACTATGACCTGGCCACACAGATGGCCATCATCGCCGCCACGGTGGTCGGCCTGAACCTGCTGGTCGGCTTTGCCGGCCAGATCAGCCTCGGTCACGCCGGCTTCTTTGGCCTGGGGGCCTATTTCAGCGGCATCATGACCGGCAGCTATGGCTGGTCGTCGATTCCCGCCCTGCTGGTGGGCGCGGTGCTGGTGGGTATCATTGCCTGGATAGTCGGCCGTCCTATTCTGCGGCTGAAAGGTCACTACCTGTCGATGGCGACCCTGGCGGTGGGCTTCATCATTGCCATCATCATCAACAATGAAACCTGGCTGACCGGCGGCCCCGATGGTATGCCGGTGCCCTCGCTGGACATCTTCGGCTGGGAACTGAGCCCTTTCGGCAGCTATTCGCTGTTCGGCATGGAGCTCGATGGCAACCAGGCCTGGTACCTGTTTGCGGCCCTGGTGTTGCTGGTGGCGGTGTGGTTTGCCCAGAACCTGATTGATTCGCCCATTGGCCGCGCCCTGCGTTCGGTCCACGGCTCCGAAGTTGCGGCCCGGGTGGTGGGCGTGAACACTGCCAGCTACAAGAGCCTGGTGTTTGTCATCTCTGCCATCTACGCCAGCCTGATGGGCGGACTGTACGCTCACTTCCAGGGCTTCATCACGCCGGCGGTGGCGGCTTTCGATTTCTCCATTGTACTGATCACCATGGTGGTGCTGGGCGGTATGGGTTCAACTATGGGCGTTATCCTCGGCGCCGTGGTGCTCAAGCTGTTGCCCCAGGTGCTGGCGGACTTCCAGGAGCTGGAAACCGTGATGTTCGGTCTGATCCTGATGCTGACCATGATCTTCATGCCCAAAGGCCTGCTGCCAACCATCCAGATGGCGGTAAGCAAGCGGATGAAGAAAAAGGCAGGAGGTCAGGCATGAGCGCATTGATAGAAGTAAAGGGCCTCGACAAGGCCTTCGGTGGTGTCCACGCGGTGGAAGGGGTGAGCTTTGCGGTGGAAGCCGGCCAGGTCTATTCGGTGATCGGCCCCAACGGTGCCGGCAAAACCACACTGTTCAACCTGATTTCCGGTATTTACACCCCGACCAAGGGTGAAATCCGCCTCAACGGTGAGAGCACCGCCAAACTGGAGCCGAACCAGCTGGCTGAGCGCGGCATGTGCCGCACCTTCCAGCAGATGCAGATCTGCATGAACATGACGGCCATCGAGAACGTGATGCTGGGCCGCCACCTCAAGCTCAAGAGTAACCTGTTCAGTACCCTGTTCCGGTTGCCTGCGTTGCTGCGGGATGAACAGTCCTGCCGCCAGCGTGCGGCGGAGCTGATGGAGTTTGTCGGATGTGGCGAATACCTCGACACCGAAGCCTCCGCAATGTCATACGGTGCCCTCAAGCGGCTGGAAATCGCCCGTGCCCTGGCGGCGGAGCCCAAGGTAATCCTGCTGGACGAGCCAGCAGCCGGCCTTAACGGCACCGAAACCGCTTCGCTGGAAGAGCTGATCCGCAAGATCGCCGATCAGGGCACTACGGTGATGCTGGTGGAGCACGACATGAAACTGGTGATGGGGATTTCCGATCGCCTGCTGGTGCTCAACTACGGCCGCGTGCTGGCGGAAGGCACCCCTGAGGAAATCCGGAACAACCCGGATGTGATTGCTGCCTATCTGGGCGGCTGAGCGAGGAGACATTTCACATGACCGAGCAACACACTGAAATGGCGCCTGCCCAGTCCCGCAGTGAGCAGGCCGTCCGGATTATCGTGCAGGAACACCAGGCACTGTGGCGGATCCTCGATCTGCTGGACCAGTTGCTGAGCGATATGAACATCAATGAGCAGCGCCCGGATGAGCGCCTGTTCAGCAAGATCTTTGACTACATCCAGCACTTCTCGCAACGGGTGCACAGCACGCCGACGGACATCGAGCTGTACAGGCGGCTGGGTGCGAAATCCCCCGAATCGGTACCGCTGCTGGAGAAACTCTCCAAAGGTTACCTGGTGGGCCACGACAAGCTGATGGAGCTGCGTGGGCTGCTGGCCAGCTGCATGGAAAACTGGCCCGAGGGCCGGGAAGAGTTCAGCCATGCCCTGGCACGGTTTACCGAAGCCCTGCGCAAGCATATCCGCAAGGAAGAGGGTGTGGTGATTCCCCGTGCCCGCAAGCTGCTGAGCGAAGAAGACTGGGCGCAGATCATCGAATCCCGCGACGTGGAAAACGACCCGCTGTTTGGCGAGCGGGTGCGGGAAGAGTTCCGCGAATTGCGCCACCAGATCGTCAGCTACACGCCGGAGCAGTTCGGGGGTCTCGGCCTCAAGCATTCCGAGCGGGTCAGCGCGCCTCACGCCAAACAGGAAATGCTGGCCATCAAGGGCCTGGCAACCTCCTACGGACAGATCGAGGTGTTGCACGATATTGATGTGCGCATCAACAGCGGCGAGATCGTGTCGCTGGTGGGTGCCAATGGCGCCGGCAAGTCCACATTGCTGATGAGCATTTCCGGGCTGCAGCCGATGGACCGCGGCAGCATGGTGTTCGAGGGCAAGGACCTGGCGAAGGTTTCCGCCGACCAGCGGGTGGCCCAGGGCATCGTCCAGGTGCCGGAAGGGCGCCAGGTGTTCAAGGACCTCAGTGTCCACGACAACCTGCTGCTCGGCGCCTATACCCGTGGCCGGAGCCCGGAAGTGCTGGACGACCTGGAGCGGATGTACACCAAGTTCCCGATCCTGCGGCAGAAGCGTCATAACCTGGCGGGCGAACTGTCCGGTGGACAGCAGCAGATGCTCGCCATGGGCCGCGCCCTGATGGCACGTCCGCGCCTGCTGTTGCTGGACGAGCCCAGCATGGGCCTGGCGCCACTGATCATCGAAGAGATCTTCGACATCATCAAGGAGCTCAAGGAGGAAGGCATCACTATCTTCCTGGTGGAGCAGAACGCCTCCCAGGCCCTGGCCCTGGCCGACCGCGGCTACGTGCTGGAGACCGGCAAAGTGGTCATTGAAGGCACCGGCCGGGAGCTGCTGAGCAACGAGAAGGTTCGCGAGGCGTATCTGGGGATGTAAGGTCCGACCGGAGGGGGACAGACCCGAGGTCAGTCCCCCTCACATTCTCAAAGGGGACAGACCTTGGGTCTGTCCCCTTGCTAACTCCCGGGTTGGGGACAGGCTTAAGCCTGCCCCCTTTGTATTTCGGGTCTGTCCCTGTTCTGCTGGGATTCAGCCGATAAAAAAAGGGGGACAGGCCCGCAAGCCTGTCCCCCTTTTATTTGCCTCCGCATCAGCCCCCTGGGTCCAACAGGGGCCTTATCCGGAAACGCCCCGGGTTAGCGGGGCTTTTTGGCAACCAGCGTCAGGATGTCGTAGCTGGCAACCAGTTCATCTTTCTGGTTGCGGACTTCGACGTCCCAGACCACCACGCCCTGCGGATGACCGTCAGGTGAGGTGCGGCCCTGGTCGATCTTGCGCTTGCAAGTCAGGCGGGCCTGGATGGTGTCACCGATTGGCACCGGTGTGATGAAACGCAGGGTGTCGATGCCGTAGTTTGCCAGTACCGGGCCTTCGCCCGGGGAGACAAACAGCCCCGCCGCGGCGGACAGCACAAAGTAGCCGTGGGCAATCCGCTCGCCGAACTGGGACTGGCGGGCAGCGATTTCATCGAAGTGCATGTAGAAATGGTCGCCGGACAGGCAGCCGAAGTTGACGATGTCGGCTTCGGTGACAGTGCGGCGATGAGTCAGCAGGGACTCGTTGATCTGCAGGTCTTCGAAATGACGGCGGAACGGGTGGATGCCGGTCTCGATGACCTTGGCGCCACGCACATACTCACCGGTCACTGCCGCCAGCATGGTCGGCGAACCCTGGATAGCGGTGCGCTGCAGGTAGTGATGAACCGCGCGGATACCGCCCAGTTCCTCGCCACCACCGGCGCGTCCGGGGCCACCGTGCTTGAGCATCGGCAGCGGCGAACCGTGGCCGGTGGACTCCTTGGCAGCCTGGGCGTCCAGCAGGTGCAGACGACCGTGGTAGGCCGCCAGCAGCGGTACGATCCGGGCGGCAATGGCCGGGTCGCGGGTGCTCAGGGTGGTCACCAGTGAACCCTTGCCCTTGGCGGTAATCTCGACCGCCTGCTCAATGGTGTCGTACGGCATGATGGTGGCAACCGGGCCGAAGGCCTCGATGTCGTGGGCACCACCGTCCTGCTCCGGATTACGGCACAGCAGCAGGTGCGGTTCGAGGAACGCGCCCTTGTCGCAGCCTTCACCCTGGGGCTGGAAGTTGCCTTCGCCGCCCAGCAGGCAGTCGCTGGACTTCTTCAGCTCTTCGATGGCGGCTTTTACGTCCGCGCACTGGTCGAGAGAGGCCAGCGCGCCCATGCGAACGCCTTCCACCGAAGGATCACCGGCAACCACTTTGGCCAGCCGTGCCTTCAGCTTCTCGCTCACCGCTTCGACCTGGGCCTTCGGCACCAGCACCCGGCGGATGGCGGTACACTTCTGGCCGGCCTTGACGGTCATTTCCCGGGCCACTTCCTTGATGAAGAGATCGAACTCTTCATCGTCCGGGGTTACGTCCGGCGCCAGGATGGCGCTGTTCAGGGAGTCCGCTTCGGCGTTGAAGGGAATCGAGCGGGACAGGATGTTCGGATGGCTGCGCAGCTTGAGTGCGGTATTGGCGGAGCCGGTAAAGGTCACCACATCCTGCTCGCGCAGGTGGTCCAGCAGGTCACCGGTGCCGCCGATGATCAGCTGCAGGGCACCCTCCGGCAAGGCGCCGGATTCCTGCATCAGCCGCACTGCCGCTTCGGTCACGTAGCTGGTGGAGGTGGCCGGTTTGACAATGCACGGCATGCCTGCCAGGAAGGTGGGGGCAAACTTTTCCAGCATGCCCCAGACCGGGAAGTTGAAGGCGTTGATGTGGACCGCGATACCACCGCGGGGCACCAGGATGTGGGTGCCGGCAAAGTGGTTTTCCTTGCCCAGCGGCATCACCGGGCCTTCATGGACCACGTTGCCGGAGGGCAGGTCGCGACGGCCCATGCTGGCATAGGAAAACAGCGTGCCGAAACCGCCGTCGATGTCGATGGCGCTGTCGACCTTGGTGGCACCGGTCTGGTGCGACAGGGCGTACAGTTCCTTCTTGTGTTCCTGCAGGTAAACGGCCATCGCCTTGAGGGCGAGGGCGCGTTCCTGGAAGTCCATGGCAAGCAGGTTCTTGCCACCGGTGCGGCGGCCGTAGTCCACCGCCCGGGCAAAGTCGATCTGCTCTTCGTGGGTGTGCGCCACGATGTCGCCGTTGAGTGCGCTGGGCAGCGGCTTGGCCGCGGTAGCGCCCAACCATTCACCGGCGATAAAGCTCTTAAGCACTGACATTGGAATAGAACTCCATCAGTTGTAGGTAGGGTGGGTCCGGACGATCAGATCTGGTCGTAGTCCAGAACCACCTTGTCGGTCACCGGGTAGCACTGGCAGGACAGCACGTAACCGGCCTCGACCTCGTAGTCTTCCAGCGCAAAGTTGGCGTCCATTTCCACTTCACCTTCCACCACCTTCGCCTTGCAGGTCGAGCACACGCCGGCCTTGCAGGAGTACGGCAGGTCGGCGCCTTCGTCGTTGCCGGCATCCAGAATGCTCTTGGTGTTGCGGGTCAGGTCGAAGGTCAGCGCGCGGCCGTCGGCAATCACGGTCACTTCACTGACAGCGGCCGGGTCTACCTGGTTGTCGGCGCGGTCTTTACGGGCACGGGGAGCGCCACCGGCCGGGGTGAACAGTTCGAAGTGCACCTTGTCCTTTGCCACGCCGTGGCGGTACAGGGAGTCACGAACGGTTTCGGTCATTTCCTGGGGGCCACAGAGGAAAGCGGCGCTCAGGTGATCCACGTCGACCCAGCGGTCGAACAGGGCATCACACTTGTCGCTGTCGATGCGGCCGTTGTACAGGTCAATGTCCTGCTCTTCGCGGCTGAAGATGTAGACCAGGTTGAAGCGCTCCATGTAGCGGTTCTTGAGGTCTTCCAGCTGGTCACGGAACAGCGTGCTGGTGGTGGAACGGTTGCCGTAGAACAGGGTGAATTCGCTCTTGGGCTCGGTTTCCAGGGTGGTCTTGATGATCGACAGGATCGGCGTGATGCCACTGCCGGCCGCCACCGCCAGGTAGTTGCCGGCACGGGTCGGGTCCAGTTCCACCGAGAAGTGGCCCTGCGGCGGCATGACTTCCAGGGTGGCGCCGGGCTTCAACTGCTCGTTGGCGTAGGTGGAGAACAGGCCACCGGGGATCTTCTTGACCGCAATCCGCAGTTCCTGGTCGTTCACGCTGGTGCAGATCGAGTAGGAGCGGCGCACTTCCTCGCCATCCATCTGGGTCCGCAGTACCAGGTGCTGGCCCTGTGTGTAGTGGAATTTGTCTGCGAGGTCTTGCGGCAGATCAAAGCACAGGGATACGGCGTCTCTTGTTTCCGGTCTGACCTCTTTGAGGGCCAGTGAGTAGAATTTATTCATGATCGTATCGGCTCTAGATGCATTTGAAATAATCGAAGGGTTCGAGACAGTCCTTGCAACGATAGAGCGCCTTGCAGGCTGTGGAACCGAACTCGCTGACCTGTTCGGTGTGGTCGCTGCCGCAGTGGGGGCAGGCAATCACTTCGGACTGGCCCAGCAGGCTGAGCTTGCTGGAGCTGCCCTGTGGCGGGGCGATGCCGAACACGCGGAGTTTTTCCTTCCCTTCGGGTGTGATCCAGTCGGTGGTCCACGCCGGGGTCAGTACCTGGTTGATCTGTGGATCACGAATGCCGGCGGCCCGCAGGGCTTCGGCAATCAGTTCTTCGATCAACTCGGTGGCAGGACAGCCGGAATAGGTGGGCGTCACGTCCACCGAGACGGTCTTGCCGTCCCAGCGAACGGCCCGGACAATGCCGAGCTCCACCACGCTGACTGCCGGAACCTCGGGGTCCTTGACCTCGTTCAGGAGGTTCCAGATGTCGTCCTCGGTCAGCAACTCCGGGTGGGCGTTAGCCGGCACCCGGTCGCTGGCGATGAGGCTGTCTACTGCTGACCGCGGGTCAGGCTCACCATACTTTTGCATCGGGATATGCTCGCTGCAGAAACTGCATTTCTGCCAGGATGAACCCCAGGTGTTCGGTGTGCTCACCGCGCTTACCGCCCAGGTACATCCAGGCATCATCGGGTTGCGGCGTCAGGGTGGCTTCCTGAAGGACTTCCTTCACCAGCCCGCGCCAGTCGTTGGTCAGTTGTGCGGTATCGGGGCCGATACCGGCGGCGGCGATCTGCTGGTCGACGTCGTCGGCCTGGATCAGCTCACCGGTAAAGCGCCACAGCAGGTCGATGCCGTCCTGCATCCGGCGGTGGCTTTCCTCGGTGCCGTCACCCAGTCGCTTCACCCACTCGGAGGAGCGGCGCAGGTGGTAGGTCACCTCTTTCAGGGCCTTGGCGGCAATGCCGGCCACGCGCTCGTCACTGGAATTGACCAGGCCCTTGAGGGTGAAGTAGTGCCACACATCGTAGAAGAACTGCCGTGCCATGGTGACCGCGTAGTCGCCGTTAGGCTGTTCGGTGATCAGCAGGTTACGGTAGTCGTGGGCATCACGCAGGAACGCCAGCTGGTCGGCGTCGCGGCCCTTGCCTTCGAGCTCGGCCACGTATTCGTACCAGTTGCGGGCCTGGCCCACGAGATCCAGCGCGACGTTCATCAGCGCCATTTCTTCCTCGAGTGCCGGCGCCTTGCCGCACAGTTCGCACAGGCGCTGACCCAGGATCATGTCCGAGTCCGCCAGGCGCAGCAGATAGCTCTGCAGGATTTCCTTGTCAGTCATCGGGGACCTCCGTTACATGTGGCCGACTTCGTCGGGCAGCTTGTAGAAAGAGGCATGCCGGTAAACCTTGTCCTCGGACGGGTCGAACAGCACTTCCTTTTCGTCACCGGTGGACGCGGTGATCGCGCTGGACGGGACCACCCACAGGCTCACGCCTTCGTTACGGCGGGTGTACAGGTCACGGGCGTTTTCCAGTGCCATCGCGGGATCGGATGCGTGAACACTGCCCACGTGCTTGTGGTTCAGACCGTGCTTGCTGCGTACGAAAACTTCGTAAAGGCTCCATTCAGCCATAATCTTTTCCTCCGGTATCAGGCGGCTGCGCGCTGTTTTTGTTTTTCGGCATAGGCAACAGCGGCTTCGCGCACCCATGCACCCTCTTCAATGGCTTTCTTGCGAGTGGTAATCCGTTCACGGTTGCAGGGGCCGTTGCCCTTCAGCACGTCGTAGAACTCCTGCCAGTTGATCTCGCCGAAATCGTAGTGACCGCGCTCCTCGTTCCACTTCAGGTCGGGATCCGGTGCGGTGCAACCGAGGAACTCGAGCTGGGGTACGGTCTGGTCGATAAACATCTGGCGCAGTTCGTCGTTGCTCTTGCGCTTGATCTTCCAGGCCATGGACTGCTGGGAGTTGGGGGAGTCGTCGTCGTGGGGACCGAACATCATCAGTGACGGCCACCACAGGCGGTTGATGGAATCCTGCACCATCTGCTTCTGCTCTTCGGTACCACCGCGCATCATGTCCAGCAGGATCTGGTAGCCCTGGCGCTGGTGGAAGCTCTCTTCCTTACAGATGCGGATCATCGCCCGGGAGTATGGGCCGTAGGAGGTGCGTTGCAGTACAACCTGGTTGACGATGGCGGCGCCATCCACCAGCCAGCCGATGGCACCCATGTCTGCCCAGCTGATGGTCGGGTAGTTGAAGATGCTGGAATACTTGGCCTTGCCGCTGTGCAGCTTTTCGATTTCCTCATCGCGATCGGCGCCGAGGGTTTCCATGGCGCTGTAAAGGTAGAGACCGTGGCCGGCCTCGTCCTGGATCTTCGCCATCAGCTGCAGCTTGCGCTTCAGGGTGGGGGCACGGGTAACCCAGTTGCCTTCCGGCAGCATGCCAACCACTTCGGAGTGGGCGTGCTGGGAAATCTGGCGGATCAGGGTCTGGCGGTAGCCATCAGGCATCCAGTTCTTCGGTTCAATCTTGATTTCGGCGTCGACCCTCTCCTGGAACGCGCGCTCTTCGGGCGACATCTCTTCCAGGGTTCTGACGCGCTTGGCTCCGGTTTCGACGAGCTGGGCGTACATGCAATACCTCCGGTTCGGGCTTGTTGTTCTACTGGTCTGTGATCAGGGTGCCCTTAATGCTGTTATAGGGCTATGTACCTAATACTATATGATACTGAATAAATATCAAGGTTTCGGTTTGTGTGTCATGTCTAGATAAAAGGTTGCCTGAGATAGGCCGATGCCTTTGATTTAAAACAACAAAAAAGTGATACGCGATAAAATTCTATTGAGATCAGCTTTGGCAGAGTTAATTTAAATCAGTTTTTTGACCGGGTGAGGGGAATGCCGGTCGCAAGACGTGGGCAGCGAGGCCGGGGAAGGTGGCCCCGCTGCCGGTCAGGCCGGATTACTTGCGACGGTCAATGACCCGCTTGGCCTTGCCTTCGGAACGGGCCAGGCGGTTGGGCTCAACCACCTCCACCCGGGTGCTGATACCGATGTAGGACTTGATGTGGTGCGCCAGTTCCTTCGCGGCCTTGGCCCGTACCTCGTCACCCATGCCAGCTTCGGGCTTGAGTTCGGCGCGGATGTTGACGCAGTCCAGGTTGCCTTCCTTGTACACCTCGATCTCGTAGTGCGGCGCCAGCGCCTCGCACTTCAGCACCTGCTCCTCGATCTGGCTGGGGAACACGTTGACCCCGCGGATGATCAACATGTCGTCGCTGCGGCCGGTGATCTTGTCGATGCGGCGCATCGGACGGGCAGTGCCCGGCAGCAGGCGGGTCAGGTCCCGGGTGCGGTAACGCAGGATCGGCAGGGCAACTTTGGTCAGCGAGGTGAACACCAGCTCGCCGTACTCACCATCCGGCAGCACCTCGCCGGTATCCGGGTTGATGATCTCCGGATAGAAGTGGTCTTCCCAGATGGTGGGGCCATCCTTGGTTTCAATGCATTCCATACCCACGCCCGGGCCCATGACTTCTGACAGACCGTAGATGTCGAGGGCCTGGATGCCGAGCCGCTCTTCCAGCTCGCTGCGCATGCTGTTGGTCCAGGGCTCGGCACCAAAGATGCCCAGTCGCAGTGGCAGCTTGTGGGGATCGATGCCCTGGCGGTCGAGCTCGTCGGCGATGTTGAGCATGTAGGACGGCGTGACCATGATGATGTCGGGCTGGAAGTCCTTGATCAGCTGAACCTGCTTCTCGGTCTGGCCGCCAGACATCGGAATGACCGTACAGCCCAGACGCTCGGCGCCGTAATGGGCGCCGAGGCCGCCGGTGAACAGGCCATAGCCGTAGGCGACGTGGACCTTGTCACCCCGGGAGCCGCCGCCAGCACGGATACAGCGGGCCACGATGTCGGCCCAGGTGTTGATGTCGCTCTGGGTATAACCCACCACGGTGGGTTTGCCGGTGGTGCCGCTGGAGGCATGCACCCGCACCACGTCGGACATTGGCGTGGCGAACATGCCGAACGGATAGTTGTCGCGCAGGTCAGCCTTGGTGGTGAACGGGATCTTGGCCAGGTCTTCCAGGGAGTTGATGTCCATCGGCTTCAGGCCGATGTCGTCAAACGCCTTACGGTAGAACGGGACGTTGGTGTAGGCATGGACCACGCTCCAGCGCAGGCGCTGGAGTTGCTCGTGACGGAGTTCGTCAATGCTGGCGGTTTCCATGCGGTCAAGTTTGCCGATTTTTTGTAGTGGTAAGCTCATGATTCTGTCCTGCGTTGTTCTTGTGCCGTGATGTCAGTTGGTCTGTTAGCGGATCTCAGAGGGCGCCGTCAGTGCGCTCGATGATCAGTGCGATGCCCTGGCCAACGCCGATGCACATGGTGCAGAGGGCATAGCGGGCCTTCTTGCCGGCCTGGTGGCGGCGTTCCAGTTCGTTCAGTGCGGTGGTCACCAAGCGCGCACCACTCATGCCCAGCGGGTGGCCGAGGGCGATGGCGCCGCCGTTCGGGTTCACGTGCTCGGCATCGTCCGGCAGCCCGAGGTCGCGGGTTACCGCAAGGGCCTGGGCGGCGAAGGCTTCGTTCAGCTCGATCACATCCATATCGGCCAGTTCGAGGCCGGCGGTTTTCAGCACCTTACGGGTGGCCGGTGCCGGACCAAAGCCCATGATGCGCGGCTCAACCCCGGCGGTGGCCATGGCAATGACCTTGCCGCGGGCCTTGAGGCCGTACTGGCTGAGCGCTTCGCCGCTGGCCAGCAGCAGTGCGCAGGCGCCGTCGTTTACCCCGGAGGCATTGCCCGCGGTCACGGTGCCGTTCTCGCGGAACGGGGTCGCCAGTTTGGCCAGTTGCTCGAGGCTGGTTTCCCGCGGGTGTTCGTCGGTATCCACCACCAGCGGATCCTGCTTGCGGCGGGGGATGGTGACCGGGGTGATTTCGCTGGCAAACAGGCCTGCAGCCTGGGCGGCCGCGGTGCGCTGCTGGCTGCGCAGGGCGAAGGCGTCCTGGTCCTCGCGGGAAATATTGAACTGCGCCGCGACGTTTTCAGCGGTTTCCGGCATGGAGTCGATGCCGTACTGCTTCTTCATCACCGGGTTGACGAAACGCCAGCCGATGGTGGTGTCAAAAATCTCGGCCTTGCGGCTGAATGCACTGTCGGCCTTGCCCATGACAAACGGTGCGCGGGACATGGATTCGACGCCGCCGGCAATCATCAGGCTGGCTTCGCCGGTGCGGATGGCGCGGGCAGCGCTGCCAACGGCATCCATGCCGGAGCCGCACAGGCGGTTGATGGTGCTGCCCGGTACGTCGACCGGGAGCCCTGCCAGCAGCAGCGCCATACGGGCCACGTCACGGTTGTCTTCGCCGGCCTGGTTGGCACAGCCGTACAGCACGTCGTCAATTTTCGACCAATCCAGTTCCGGATGGCGCTCGACCAGTGCCTTGATGGGTACCGCGCCGAGATCATCAGCACGGACGGCCGCCAGGGCTCCGCCGTAACGCCCGATAGGGGTGCGGATGGCGTCGACGATGTAGGCGTCTTGCAGGCGATTGTCAGTGCTCATGAATTTTCCTCCGAGTTACGAACGGTTCCGCGCACTTCATAGGAGCGGCCACGGAACAGGGCCACGGTGCGGCCATTCTGGTTGGTCAGGGTGATGTCATAGACGCCGGTCCGGCCACCGCGGGAACGCTCCTCTGCGGTGGCGGTCAGCAGGTCGCCTTCCCTGGCGCCGTACATGTAGTCAATGCTGCAGCCGGAGGCCACGGTAGCCCGGTCGTAGCTGTTGCAGGCAAAGGCAAAGGCGGAGTCCGCCAGGGTAAACAGGTAGCCACCGTGGCAGGAGCCGTGGCCCTGGATCATGTCCGCCGTCACCGACATGGTGAGGATGGCCTTGCCCGGCGCCACACTTTCGATCTTCATGCCCAGCTTCTGGCTGGCGCGGTCCCGGGCGAACATGGACTCGGCGCATTCTTCGGCCAGTTGCTGCGGGTCGGTCACGCTTTGTGGTTCGATTGTGCTCATGCGTAAAACCCCTTGTTGGCAAAATGGTTCTTGCGCAGCAGCAGCGCCGGACGGTAGCGGTCCTCGCCGTAGCTGTTCTGGATATGGTTCAGCACGGTGAATACCCGGCCGTTACCCAGGCGGTCACTCCAGCTCAGCGGGCCTTCCGGGTAATTCAGGCCGGCCTGCATCGCCAGGTCGATATCGGCAACGGTGGCCACGCCTTGCAAGTGGGCGTCGGCCGCTTCGTTGGCCAGCATGGCCACGGTGCGCATTACCACCAGGCCGGGGCGATCGGCAATCCGGCTGACGGCAATGCCGGCTTTCTGTAACAGGGCGCAGGCATCCTGCAGTGCCCGGGCCGAGGTCTGGTCAGCGGCAGCCAGGGCCAGCCGGCCGGCTTTGCGGTAATCGAACGCCAGGTCAAACAGCACCAGGTTGGCAATGCCGTCGACGGCGGCCCGCTCGGTGGCCATCCGGCCATCGGTGAGTGCCAGTACTGCCTGGCCAAAACGCAGCTGGCCGGTGCCGTCCCGCTCGATGACGGTCAGGCCCGCTTCCCGCAGGCGCTCGACCAGAGCCTGGGCCGGGCCCAGGTCGCCTTCGGCGATGACCACCTGTTCGGTGCTGTCACAGTCAGGTTCGGTCTGTGGCGCGGGGCGTTCATCCCCGTCGCGGTAGCTGTAGAAACCCTGGCCGTTCTTGCGGCCGAGGCGGCCGGCTTCCACCAGTTCCTGCTGGATCAGCGAGGGCAGGAAGCGGGAATCCTGGAAATAGGCGTTGAATACCGAGTTGGTCACCGCGTAGTTGACGTCGTGGCCGATCAGGTCGGTCAGCTCGAATGCGCCCATGCGGAAATTGCCGGCCTCGCGCATCAGCGCGTCGAGGGTGGCCGGGTCGGCGGCCTGCTCCTGCACCAGGCGCAGGCTTTCGGCATAGAACGGTCGTGCGACCCGGTTGACGATGAAACCGGGTGTGGAGGTGGCGTACACCGGCTTTTTGCCCCAGTTACTGGCGGTGGCGTGGACAGTTTCGGCCACCGTCTTGTCGGTTGCCAGGCCCAGTACGACCTCCACCAGTGCCATCAGCGGAGCGGGATTGAAAAAATGCATGCCGACCAGCCGCTGGGGCCGCTTCATCTGCGCGCCGAGGGCGGTGATGGAAATCGAGGAGGTGTTGGTGGCGAGAATGGTGTCATCGCCACAGAGGTCTTCCAGGTTGCTGAGCAGACCGCGTTTGATGTCCAGGTTCTCGACAATGGCTTCGATCACCAGGCCAGCGCTGGCCACCTCGGCAAGGGCGCTGACCGGCTGGATGCGGTTGATCAGGGCGTCCAGCGCCGGTTGTTCCATCTTGCCCTGGTCGACCCGGCGCTGCAGCTGTTTGGCAATGCTGGCACGGCCGGCTTCGGCGGCGCCTTGGCGCTGGTCATGAAGGAAGACCGGATGGCCGGCCTGGGCGGCCACCTGGGCAATCCCGGAGCCCATGGCGCCGGCGCCGATTACGGCAATGGCGATCTGGCTATCAAGTGCCGGCATGACTTACTTCCCCTTGAACGACGGTGTGCGCTTTTCCATGAACGCGGCGACGCCCTCACGGTAGTCCTCGGTCCTGCCCGCCTGGCGCTGCAGATCCCGCTCCAGGTTGAGCTGTTCTTCAAAGGTGTTGCTGGCGCTGGCATGCAGGGCACGCTTGATCAGTGCCAGGCCCTTGGTGGGCTGGCTGGCGAAGTGGCGGGCCAGCTTCATGGTCTCTTCCATCAGCTGGTCGTTGTCGACACAGCGCCAGATCATGCCCCAGCTCTCCGCCTGTTCTGCGCCGATCTTGTCACCCAGCAGTGCCATACCCTTGGCGCGGGCCATACCGGCGAGGCGCGGCAGTGTCCAGGTACCACCGGAATCCGGTACCAGGCCCAGCTTGCAGAAGGCCTGCACGAAGCTGGCGGAGCGGGCGGCCAGGGTAATGTCGCAGGCCAGCGCAATGTTGGCACCGGCGCCGGCGGCTACGCCATTGACCGCGCACAGCACCGGCATCGGCAGTTCACGCAGGCTGCGCATCATCGGGTTGTAGTAATTCTCGAGGGAGGCGCCGAGGTCCGGCACTTCCTGACCCGGAGCAACACTGCGGTCAGACAGGTCCTGGCCGGCACAGAAGCCGCGACCGGAGCCGGTGATCACCAGCACGCGGACAGTCTCGTCCTTGCGCACGGTTTCAATGGCGTCGCGCATGCGCTCGTGCATGTCTACATTGAAGCTGTTGAGGCTGTCCGGACGGTTCAGGGTGAGCAGGGCGATGCCCTGGTCGATGTCTAGAAGGATGCTCGGCTGGGTCATGGTGTTATCCCGTTGTTGGTAGCAAGGATGACTGGAAGGGCGCGGGTCAGGCTTCGGTGACGAGAGGCTCGGGTTTCTTCCGGTGCATGTGCTGGCGGCCCTGTGTTGTTGGTTTGTCAGGGTAGTTTTGAGAAATGAGTATATCCCAGAATTGATACCCGTCAAGGTTATGGGGTATCGACTTCTGTATCACGTTGGCCGGGGGTACGGGGTGATCAGGTGTATCTTATTGATAATTGGTAAAAATCAATATCAGCTATAGATTAGTCTCGGTGCTGGGGACGGATTTTGACGTTTATTAAGCGTAGTCCGGTATGAAATTTCTGCCAAAAAAATATAATGTGATACAGAAAATCAATCACAATAAGTTTTTGGGTCCCATAACAGTTGCGCGCCAGGGAAGGTTTCGTCCCCGGTGGGTGTTGGCGGGAAGCCCGTTCTGCAGGAGAAGGTTATGCCCAGTTACAGCATTGAAGGTGTCATTCCGGTTGTTCATCCCTCTGCCTATGTTCACCCCAGCGCCGTGCTGATCGGCGATGTCTGGATCGGCGCCGATTGTTATGTCGGCCCGGCAGCGTGTTTGCGGGGAGATTTCGGTCGCATCGTGCTGAAGGAAGGTTCCAACATCCAGGACACCTGTGTGATGCACGCGTTTCCCGGAATGGATACGGTGATCGAGAAGAACGGCCATGTTGGCCATGGCGCCATCCTGCACGGCTGCATCGTGGGGGAAGATGCCATGGTGGGAATGAACGCGGTGGTGATGGACGAGGCCCGCATTGCGCCCCGTTCCATTGTGGGTGCCGGGGCGCTGGTCAAGGCGAAGTTCAGCTGTGAACCGGGTTCGCTCATTGTTGGCTCGCCAGCGAAGGTGCTGCGTATCCTGAGCGAGCAGGAAATAGCCTGGAAGAAAGCGGGCACCGAAGAATACCAGCGGCTGACCCGGCGGTCCCTGGCCAGCCTGCAGGAGTGCCAGCCGCTGAGCGAAGGCGAGCAGGACCGGCCGCGGGTCGATGCCGGGGCGTACCAGCCCAAGCACCAGTCCTGAACAAGGTTAGCCGCCGAGGGAGTCCCTCACCCGGGCCAGGATGTCGAGCCCGGCGCGACGTTGCTGTGGATCGTATAGATCGACGGTAAACATCAGCTCGTCCACCTCGACCGTCGCCAGCAGCTTTTCGAGCTGCTGGCGGATCCCGTTCTCATCCCCCAGCAGTTGCAGCGCCAGAAAATCCCGCACACCGGCTTCTTCTGCCGGGCTCCACAACCCCGTCATCGTTTCCACCGGCGGTCGCAGCCACAACGGCTGGCCGCGGAACAGTGCCAGTACACGCTGGTAGCTGGTGGTGGCGAGGATGCGGGCGTCCTCCTCCGTTGCGGCCGGAATCGCGGGCAGCGCAAGCATTGCGTAGGGGCTGGCGAGCTGCGCCGAGGGCTGGAAATTTTCCCGGTAGATCCGGATTGCTTCGCGGTACAGGCGCGGGGCGAAGTGCCCGGCAAAGGCGTAGGGCAGGCCCCGCATCGCTGCCAGCTGCGCACTGTAGAGACTGGAACCCAGCAGCCAGATCGGCACCTCGGTGCCGGCGCCCGGGATCGCCTTGACCGGTTGCCCGGGTTGCAGGGGGCCCAGCAGCTGTTGCAGGCGGGCAACGTCTTCCGGGAACTGTTCCGCGCCGAGGCCTTCCCGGCGCAACGCGCGGCTGGTGATCGGATCGGTGCCGGGGGCGCGGCCCAGGCCGAGATCGATGCGACCCGGATACAGGCATTCCAGGGTGCCGAACTGTTCGGCAATCACCAGGGGCGGGTGATTGGGCAGCATGATGCCGCCGGAGCCCACCCGCAGGGTTTCGGTCTGGCCGGCAATGTGGCCGATCAGCACCGCCGTCGCCGAACTGCTGATGCCTTCCATGTTGTGGTGTTCGGCCAGCCAGAAGCGGCGAAAGCCCAGGCGTTCGGCATGGCGGGCATAGGCAACACTGTTCGCGAGGGTGGCGCCGACGGAGTCGCCTTCGCGGACCGACGCCAGCTCAAGGAGGGAGAAGGGACGTAGTTTGGCCATAACGGGGTTCCGGATGTAAGGCTGGATTTACTCCGCCATCCTAACCTGTTCGGGCCGAAGAATAAGCCCCTGGTCGAGAAACGATTGCAGCCGGATGTCGTAGGTGCCGTCCGGGATCTCCCGGGCAATCCGGCCATCCAGGCCGGGGGGCAAGCTGGTTTCGCTGCTGAGGTCGAGGGTGATTTCTTCGGCGAGCGGCTGCTTGCCGGCATCGCGGACCAGTTTGATGACCGGTTTGCGACGGTTGCGGGGATTGGACGCAAGGACAATTCCGACCTCTCCACTGGCTAGTTCGACCAGCGAACCGGGCGGGAAAATCCCGATCATCCTGATGAATTCCAGGGTCAGTTCGGGGTCGAACTGACGGTCACGCATCCGATAGAGAATCTCCAGGGCTTCGAGGGAGGAGCGGGCGCCGTCGTAGCAGCGGGTACTGGTGATGGCGTCATAGGTGTCGACGACGGCGACCACCTTGGCAAAATGGGGAATCTGGCTGCCGCGAAGACCGCGGGGGTAGCCTTTGCCGTCGAGGCGTTCGTGGTGATTGTAGGCGACATCGATGGCGGCATGGTTGACGCCGTTGACGTTGATCAGGATGTCCCGGCCAAGGCCGGCATGGCTGCGCATCAGTGCATGTTCATCCGGAGTCAGGGTGCCGGGCTTGTTGAGGACGGTGTTCGGGATCCGCATTTTGCCGACATCGTGCAACAGGCCGCACAGCCCGAGGGTGCGGATTTCCTCCTCCAGCATGCCCAGGTGCTTGCCGAGGGCCGCCGCCAGCACCGAGACATTGATGCTGTGCTCGGCCGTATAGTGGTCCTTGTGTTTAAGCTTGGTCAGCAGCAACAGGGCATTTTCATTGCGCAGCAGGCTGTCGACGCAGTCGTCCACTACCGCCCTGGCACGGTTGATGTCCAGTGCCCGGCCGATTCGCACGCCGGCCATGATGTCTTCTGCCAGGGTTTTGGCCTGGGTATAGGCCCGGCGGGCTCTGGAAAACTCGGAACCGACATCCACCTTGTTGATGTAAGTGACGCGCGACCGCTGGCGATTGCCCGTTGCGGCGTTGGCTGCCGGCCTGGCGCTGACGTTGCGGCGGCGCGGCTCGGGCTTTTTGCCCAGCAGGCGTCCGAGCATGGAGGGTTGTTTTTCCTGTCGGCCAGGGGGCGCAGGGCGGGGTCCATTCCGGACCTTGCCTTCAATGGTTACCGTGTGGCACTGGGCCCGCAGGGCCTGGATTTCATCACGGTCGCGGACGACAAAGCCCTGCAGGAGAAAGTCAGTTTCTTCCCACGGTCTGTCCAGGCGAATAACGTGCATGCCGATTCGCAGTTCGGAGGTGGGAATTTCCAGTTCGGTAGTCTCGGTGTACATGGCGCAGCATACCCTTGCCTCAGCCAGCTACCAGAACGTTAGTTCAGTGAGCCCCCTTCAGGCCAGTTGCCGCGGCCATGTTTGACAAGGTTTGACAATTTTGCCGGTGCGCCAGCAGATTGCCCATGGTGCGGAAAAAGATCGCTTTCAGGATGGCAATGTCGGTGCTGTAGAACGCGGTGCCGCCATCGGGGGTGGTCTGATAGAGACGGTGCAGCCGGTCGAGCGATACCGGGATGGAGCGGATGCCGATGGCAGAACCCTGATTGACGGTGTGGAAGACCAGGCTGTGATCACGCAGGCGGACGCGGGTGGTTGCCGGCTGGAAGTCCGAGCGGGGCTGCCAGCGAACCTGTTGGCGGAAACGCTCCTCAACGAGGTGAAGCTCGCCATCCTCGGCCTGGCTGTCCAGCAGTTGCAGCAGCGTGTCGCTGATGGCAATGGCGGTCCACAGCGGGCGCGGAATCCGTGCATCGCACACCGTGGGTAAGACCAGATGAATTGTTTTTGTCATTGCCCGTTCTCCCTTGGGTTCTTGCCTTGTTCTGCCATGGATGCAGGGCGCACTTGTCAGCGCACTTGTCAGATTGTGCCCCGCGGTACTGATAAGCACGCAGATCGGGCCAAAAAGGTTTCATGTTCACCGCAAGAAAATTCAAGTCGCCCTCCCGGACCTCCGGCAGGTCGAAGGCGGGCCCGTCACCCTGAGGGTAGTGTTGGCCGTCGCAGCGGAGCTGATGGTACCTTTACGCCTTACGCTCTGATTCTCCTGCGCGCTGATCCGTCACCGTTCTGCCTGAGGTTTGCTGCCAGCCATGATTGACTCCCGTCGCGGTCGCCATCCGCTGTCGCAGCCGGTTGCGGCCTCTCTCGATAACCCGCTGTATTATCTGGAGAACTTTGACACCGTTGTTAGCTGGGTGGCGCATCTGCACGGTGACTTGCTGACTCCGCAGGAACGGGAATTACTGGTTGGCCTGTCGTCACTGGGAAAGGCTCCGCGGGCGTTGCTGGCGCGCCTGGTGATGCGCAGCGGCAGCCTGTTTCGCCTCAGCCGGCTGAAGTATCCGGAGCTTGGGGTGACCGATGCGGTGAACACGCTGGCCGCTGCGGGCTGGGTGGTGACCGATCCGCCGCTGGACTTTGCCGGCTTCTGTCGCCTGTTCACCCTGGCAGAACTGCGCCAGGCCCTGGCCGGCCCGCTGGCCGCCGCCGGCCTCAGCCCCGGTGTCACCAAAAAGCAGCTCACCGAAGCCCTGGCGCCGCGCCTGCCAGCGGCGCAACCGCTGCGGGACTGGTGGCCCGAGGCGCCGGATGCCGTACTTGCGCTGCAGCACATGGCCCTGTTTGAGCGCCTGCGGCTGATGTTCTTCGGCAACCTGCGCCAGGGCTGGTCGGACTTTGTGCTGGCGGAACTCGGCATCTATCGCTATGAGCCGGTCCGGTTAACGGCGGAATCCCGCGCTTTCGGTAGCCGCGCCGAGGTGGATGCCTACCTGCACCTGCACGGCTGCCGTGAGGCGCTGGATAACGGCGAGACCCCGCAGGCAATCTGGCAGCTTGTCACCAAGGACGTGGCTCCGAACCGCTGGCTGGAAAGCCGCCGTGGTCGGCTGCTGTTTGAACTGGGCCGCCAGGCGGAGCGTGGCGGCGACCGCGAGCTGGCCCTTATGGCCTGGGCCATGAGTGGCCATCGCGAAGGCAGGTTGCGGCAGTTACGATTACTGGAGCGGATGGGCCGGCTCGATGAGGCCTGGCAGCTGGTGCGGGAAGCCCGGCGGGCGCCACGCAACGCTGCCGAAACCGAGGGGCTGTTACGCCTGGAGGCCCGGCTCGCCAAAAAACTTGGCCAGCCGGTGCCGGTGGCACCGCAACCTCACCAGCCGAAGGAATACCCGTTGACCCTGGCTCAGCCTGCCCATGGCACGGTCGAGGCTGCCGTGGTGAAGTCCTGGCAGGACGATGCTGCGCCGGTGTTCTACGTGGAAAACACCCTGTTCAACAGCCTGTTTGGCCTGTTGTGCTGGCCTGCGCTGTTTGCACCGCTGCCCGGCGCCTTCTTCCACCCGTTCCAGCAGGGCCCGGCGGACCTGTTCCGGGAAGACTTTGTGGCCCGTCGCCGTGAACAGTTCGACGCCTGCCTGGCGCAGCTGGCGGACGGCCGTTACCGCGAGACCATCCGCCAGGCCTGGCGCGACAAGCAGGGTGTCGCCAATCCGCTGGTGACCTGGCCGGTGTTATCGGCAGAGCTGCTGGAGCTTGCACTGGCCTGCCTGCCGGCCGAGCACCTCGCGGCAGTGTTCCGGCGCATGCTGGAGGATCTGAAAGCCCACACCAGCGGACTGCCGGACCTGGTCCGTTTCTATCCCGCAACCCGTGCTTACGAGCTTGTCGAGGTGAAAGGGCCGGGGGATCGCCTGCAGGACCACCAGCGCCGCTGGCTGGCTTTTTTTGCCGGACAGGGGATGCCGGCGGCGGTGTGCTATGTGCGCTGGCAGGAGCCCGGGGCATCGTGAGCGGATTGCTGAAAGTGACGGTCCGCACGCTGTGTGAGTTTGCCGCACGCGCCGGGGACCTCGATCATCGCTATACCCCGGCGCCGTCGGCCGAAGAAGGCATGGCCGGTCATACCCGGGTGCAGGAGCGGCGCCCCCTCAGCTATCAGAAGGAAGTCCCGCTGGCCGGTATCTGCGAGGGCCTGCAGGTGTCCGGCCGGGCCGACGGCTATGACCGGGTGGCCGGGCGGCTGGAGGAGATCAAGACCCACCGGGGCGATCTCAGCCGCCTGTCGCCGGCTCAGCAGGCCCTGCACCGGGCCCAGCTGCGGGCCTATGGCGCGTTGCTGTGCCGGGAGCAGCAACTGAAACGGTTGCAACTGACCCTGGTGTACTACGACGTCAACCGGGACAAGGAAACGCCGGTGACCGAAACCGCCACTGCAGACGAGTTGTGGCAGGAGCTGGTCGAACTTTGCCGCGCCTACGCCGAGTGGGCGAAACAGGAAGCCCGGCACCGGGAATACCGGGATGGCGCGCTGGCGGAGCTGGAGTTTCCGTTTGGCGACTTCCGCGCCGGCCAGCGGGAGCTGGCCCGTACCGTGTATGTCAACGCCTGCCGTGGCGAGTCCCTGCTGTTGCAGGCGCCGACGGGGCTGGGCAAGACCCTGGGCACGCTGTACCCGGCGCTGATGGCGCTGCCGAAAGCCGGGCAGGACCGGCTGTTCTTCCTCACCGCTCGCAATACCGGGCGGCGGCTGGCCCTGGATGGCCTGGCCATGCTCGCATCCGCACAGCCCGCGCGTTTGCCGCTGCGGGTGCTGGAGCTGGTGGCGAAGGGCGATGCCTGTGAACATCCGGACAAAGCCTGTCATGGTGAGGCCTGTCCGCTGGCCCGGGGGTTCTTTGACCGGTTGCCGGCGGCGCGGCTGGCGGCGGTTAACCAGGCTGGCCCGCTCACCTCCGGGACCCTGCGTGAGGTGGCGCTGGCGTATCAGATCTGCCCCTATTTCCTGGCCCAGGAAATGGCACGCTGGGCCGATGTTGTGGTGGCGGATGTCAACCGGCTGTTTGATCAGTCGGCCATTCTTCATGGCCTGACCCGGCAGAACGACTGGCGGGTGAGCCTGCTGGTGGATGAGGCCCACAACCTGATCGACCGGGCCCGTGCCATGTACTCGGTCACCCTCAGTCAGCAACGGCTGCTGGCGCTGCGGCGTTCCGCGCCCGGCGAGCTGAAAGCCCCGCTGAACCGGCTGGCACGGGCCTGGCAGGCGCTGGTACGTGACCAGGGCGCGGTGTCCTTCGACACGCCGTCGCTGCTGCCGGTGATTCCGGGCAGCTTTACCGGCGCCCTGGGGGGGCTGGTGTCGGCGATCACCGATTACCTGACCGAACAGCCGCCGGATTACGCGTTGCAGGAACTGATGTTCGAGTGCCTCGGTTTCGGGCGGCTGGCTGAGAGCTTCGGTGACCACTCGCTGTGCGAGCTCACGGTGCGGGGGCGCGGCCGGGCAAGCCTGGCAATCCAGAACCTGATTCCGGCGGATTTCCTGCAGCCCCGTTTCGCAGCCATTCACAGTACGGTGTTGTTTTCCGCCACCCTGGCTCCGGGGATCTATCACCGGGATCTGCTGGGCCTGCCGCAGCACACCGGCTGGAAAGAGGTAGCCAGCCCGTTCAGCGCTCAGCAGCTCACGGTGAATATGGTCGGTCACATCAGCACCCGCCAGGCAGACCGGGAGCGCTCCTGCCAGCCCATTGCCGAACTGATCGCCCGGGAATACCAGCGTCAACCCGGCAACTATCTGGCCTATTTCAGCAGCTTTGCCTACGCCGATGCGGTGCGGGAAGTGCTGCAGCGCGAGGCGCCGGGAGTGCCGCTGCGCTACCAGAAACCGGGGATGTCATCGCAGGAACGGGCGGCTTTCGTCGAAGGGTTTACCGAAGACAGTGAAGGGGTGGCCTTCGCAGTGCTGGGCGGCTCCTTTGCCGAGGGTATTGACCTGCCCGGCAACCGCCTGATCGGTGCCTTTGTGGCGACCCTCGGCCTGCCACCCTTCGACCACTGGCACCAGATCCTCAAAGCCCGCCTCGACCAGCGCTTCGGCGCCGGCTACCACTACGCCTATCTGTATCCGGGTATCCAGAAAGTCATCCAGGCCGCGGGCCGGGTCATCCGCACCGAGCAGGACCGGGGGCGGATCTGGCTGATCGACGACCGCTTCGGCAAGCCCGAGGTAAGACGCCTGTTGCCCGGCTGGTGGTTTGCGGACAAGGCGGCTGGCGGGAGTTAACCGAAACGGCCCCGGGTCGGTGGGGACTTACTTCATCTCAAAGCCACGCCTGCGGAGGAATTCCCGCATGTGGGGGCGCAGTTTGGCGGTAAACAGCGGCTTGAGCTGTTCGGACCAGGTGGTGTCCTTGTTGTTACCGGTGCGGGCGCGGTAGTACAGCCGCATGGTTTCATCGAAGGTGGCGACCTGCTCCTCGTCGTCGGAATCGTCGTAGGCATCGGTTTTGAGGATGGTTTCCAGGGGCAGTCGGGGCTTCACCTCCGGCTCCTGGTCCGGATAACCGATGCACATGCCGAACACCGGGTAAACCTGGTCCGGCAGTTTCAGGATGTCACTGATCTCGGCGGGGTTGTTGCGGATGCCGCCGATGTAGCAGATACCCAGGCCTTCGGACTCGGCGGCAATGGCGACGTTCTGGGCCATCAGCGCAGCGTCTACGGTGGCCACGATGAACTGCTCGGTCATGCCGTCAATCACTTCCGCTCCGGCGCGGTCGGCGGCTGCCAGCGGGCGTTTGAGATCGGCGCAGAACACCACAAAGTGGGAACATGTCGAAATATACTGCTGATTGCCGGCAAGTTCGGCAATTTTGTCACGATTTCCCTGATCTTTGACGTGAATGACCGTGCAGGCCTGGATGTGATTGGAGGTCGCGGCACCCTGGCCGGAGCGGATCAGCTGGTGAAAGAGATCCTCGGACATCTTCTCGTCGGTGAATTTGCGAATTGAGCGATGAGACTGCAGGAGTTCGATAATCGGGTTCACGGGGCCTCTCGGGAATTGTCTGGCAAATGATTGGGAGACCGGCGCCTGGCCAGTCTTGTCGCAGATCGTCAGCAGTTATATGGGGCTGGAACGGGATCGGTTCAATGTTGCCATGGTTCGACCTTGGTCGGTAGCCTGTGCGCGCCTACGAAAAAAGCCCCCGAAAGGGGGCAGCAAGGGGTACAGCCTGTTCGGGTGCCGCACATGAACCGGTGCGATGGTTACACCGCGGCCTTGAGTGCGCTTTCCAGCTCCGGCACCGCCTCGAAGAGGTCCGCCACCAGGCCGTAGTCGGCCACCTGGAAGATCGGGGCTTCTTCGTCCTTGTTGATCGCCACGATCACCTTGGAGTCGGACATGCCCGCCAGGTGCTGGATGGCACCGGAGATGCCCACCGCGATGTACAGCTGCGGAGCCACGATCTTGCCGGTCTGGCCAACCTGCATGTCGTTCGGTACGAAGCCGGCGTCAACCGCCGCACGGGAAGCGCCTACGGCGGCGCCCAGCACATCAGCTACCTGCTCCAGCATCTTGAAGTTGTCGCCGTTCTGCATGCCACGGCC
>Ga0207716_100065_pt1 | contig 154448 bp, 149 predicted proteins | sample TtaePargueraPR_FD_187739 | JGI IMG/M metagenome (GOLD analysis project Ga0207716, IMG submission 187739) | Aerobic enrichment media microbial communities from Bioluminiscent Bay, La Parguera, Puerto Rico - Tt and P2 (5) (SPAdes) | ecosystem: Environmental > Aquatic > Marine > Unclassified ... | reverse complement strand
ACATTTTTTTATTCTAAAACTAATTTTAAAATAAATATTTTTACTCCCTCTTACTCTAGCTTTTCAAATTAACTACCCCGCTCAAAAACGGGAGCGCAAAGGTAACGCAATTTTTTGTCGTGAGACTCTATTCTCATGAATAATTCTAAAAAATCTCACAAAGCACTAGAAAACAGCAACTAGCAATAGAGAGGCATAATCACAATTAAAGTCGACGCATACTTATCATTCCCTTTTATGTAAATTTATGGCATAAAAATATTGCAGATGAACAACAAAATGGTAGTAGACGAGCGTCAGCGTGACCTCGGCAACTTTTTAGTAGGTAGACTCCTGCCCTTTCGAAAAAAAAAGAGTGTAGGTCCTTTTGTATTTATCGACCACATGGGACCGACAGAACTTAGCAACGGAAAATTCTTAGATGTCGATCAGCACCCTCACATTGGTTTATGCACACTCACTTATTTATATAAAGGAGAAATTGAGCATAAAGACAGTACCGGCTCTGTGCAAATAGTAAAGCCGGGGGATGCCGGATTTATGACCTCCGGTAAAGGTGTTACGCATACTGAAAGGACACCAAAGTCATTAAGAAATAAAAAAAGCCAACTCATTCATGGATATCAAATTTGGGTAGCATTACCTTTGGATTTAGAAGAATCTGAGCCAAGATTTGACTACTATCCTGCTCAGTCTCTCCCGCAATGGGAAGAGAAACAACTCAAGTATACATTAGTGGCAGGTGAAGCCTTTGGCAAATCATCTCCTTTAAAAGGTTACTCTCCGATGTTTATGGTTTCAATAGAAGCAAAAGAGGAAAGCACAATTAAATTGAAGGACGAAGTAAATGGCGAAGTTGCCATTGTAGTGGTTGAAGGAGAAATCACTGAAGCTAATGAAAAGGTTTCTGCCGGACAGATGTTAATCAGCAAAAGTGATGAAGCCTGCGAAATATGCATTCCGAAAGGGACAAAACTATTGCTTTTTGGGGGCGAAGCTTTCCTGGAAGAAAGATATTTATTGTGGAACTTTGCTTCTTCATCAAAAGAAAGGTTACAAAAGGCAAAAAGTGATTGGGAGAACAAACTGTTTCCAAAAATAGCTGGAGATGAAACTTATATTCCAATACCGGTATAACTATTAAATACAAGTAAAAAATGCGTGTTCACTTTATCTCAATTGGCGGTAGCGCCATGCATAACTTAGCTATAGCTCTTCATAAAAAAGGATATCAAGTAAGTGGTTCTGATGACGAAATTTTTGAACCTTCTAAGAGTAGACTAGCAAAATATAGTTTATTACCGGCTGATATTGGTTGGGACCCTGACAAATTAAACAAAGAAATTGATGCAGTTATTCTTGGAATGCACGCTAAAGCTGATAACCCGGAGCTGTTAAAAGCCCAAGAGATGGGTCTGAAAATATATTCATACCCTGAATACATCTACGAGCAGTCAAAAAATAAAAAACGAATTGTTATTGCCGGCAGTCACGGTAAAACATCGATCACCTCAATGATTCTACATGTTTTAAATCAACAGGAAAAAGATTTTGACTACTTAGTTGGAGCACAGTTAGAAGGCTTTGAAACGATGGTAAAACTTAGCGATGCACCTATAATTGTTATTGAAGGCGATGAATACTTGAGCTCTCCTATTGATAGAAGGCCTAAGTTTTTATGGTATAAACCACAACTTGCTGTAATTAGTGGAATTGCTTGGGATCATATTAATGTGTTTCCAAACTTCGAAAATTATGTAGAACAATTTGAGCTATTTAGTAATTCAATATTGGATCAGGGAACGCTTATTTATTACAGTGGTGATGAAGAGTTAAGTCGTATTGCTCAAAAAAATGGCAAACGTTTATCGATTATTCCCTATAAAGCGCAAGAAAGTAAAATTATTGATGGAAAAACTATCTTAATTGACAAGAATGCAACTTATGAAGTAGAAGTTTTTGGCGAACACAATCTTCAAAACATTAAAGCGGCTCATCATATATGTAAGGAAATAGGAATTTCTTCGGAAGATTTTTATCAATCCATTCAAACATTTAGAGGAGCTGCTAAGCGATTGGAAAAGATTGCCGAAAGTGAAAATTTAGTCGTTTTTAAAGACTATGCGCACTCTCCTTCAAAATTAAAAGCGACTACTGCTGCGGTAAAAAAACAATTTCCCGATAAGAAGTTAACGGCTTGTATGGAGCTTCATACTTTTAGCAGTTTAAATAAAAAGTTTCTTGCGGAATATTCAGGATCCATGTCTACTGCCGATGAAGCTTTTGTTTACTACAATCCCAAAACAATTGTTCACAAAGGACTTGATTCCATCTCAAAGAAAGATGTTAAAGAGGCTTTTTTGCCCTCTAAGGTTAAAGTATTTGACAGTAGCAAAGAAATTATTCAAACACTTAAACAGAAAAAGTGGAGTAATTCAGTTCTTCTGCTAATGACTTCCGGTAACTTTGATGGAGTAGATTTAGATGAGATGGGCTTAAAGTTAGCGAATTAATTTTATATAACAGCTGTTGTTTAAATTTGGATATATATTTTAAGTAATGTCCCCAAAGTATAAGAATCCTGAAATTCTAGCTACCACAAACCTATTAAAAAGTCTTTCACCAAAAATAACTTCGGTTTAACTTATAGCAAAACTCATTTAATTACAACTGCAAATACTTTCCTTAGTTACCCAATAGCTTATTTATTTCAATATGAACCCATTTAAGTATTTCTCCTGTAGTTTCTTTACCCGACTTTTAGTAATATGTACTCAACATAATCATTAATATCAACATAAGAAGTACTTTTATCTAAAAATACAATGCTTTCTCATCAATAGACTCTCATGCAGTTTTATTAATTTGATTCTTTAAATGCCAATCTAATACCAATTTAGTTATTAAATACTTCCAAATAATGTTAGTTACTGGCAATTGACTTTATAGTTAATTTCTCCAATAAGACTTATTACAAACACTACTACAAGGGTTTAGACTTCATTGGTATATTTTACAATAACTTGTCTATCAACAAACTTCCTTGCTGTAAATTTTTATGCTATTTTTGAGGGCAAATTTATTTTTTGTCTTTATGAAAATCCTAGTAACAGGGGGATGTGGATTTGTTGGTTTTAATTTGTGTAAGAAGCTAAAGCAAAAGTATAGTTCCTATCATATTATAGCATTTGACAACCTTAGAAGAAGGGGGTCTGAACTGAATACACAGAGACTTAAAGATCTTGATGTTGAATTTATTCATGGTGATATTAGAAACATTGAAGATTTTGATGGAATTGATGGGATTGATTTAATCATAGATGCATCAGCAGAGCCTTCAGTCTTGGCAGGACTTGATGGCGGGTTTAGTCAGTTAATAAATATTAACTTAAATGGAACCATTAACATTATACAGCTTGCATTAAAACACAATGCAAAGTTTATTTTTCTATCAACCAGTAGGATATATCCAATTAAGCCATTAAATCAAATTGAATATTCTGAAGGAGAAAGTAGATTCAATATAGAAGATAACTTAAATCAGGTCGGTATTTCCAGGAAAGGAATTTCAGAACAATTTACAAAAGAAGGCTATAGGTCTTTATATGGAGTTTCAAAGTTATCTTCTGAAAATATTATTACAGAATTTAATGAGTTTTATGGTCTTAAATCTATTGTTAATCGCTGTGGAGTACTTGCAGGCCCACATCAAATGGGTAAGGTAGATCAAGGTGTGGCAGTCTTATGGCTTGCAAACCACTTTTGGAAAAAGGATCTGGCTTATTTTGGTTATGGAGGGAATGGGAAACAAGTGAGAGATATGTTACATATTGATGATTTTTTTGATCTTATTGATCTTCAAATACATTATTTTAACAAATTTTCTGGGCAAGACTTTAATATAGGAGGTGGGTTAGATTCTAGTGTTTCTTTGAAGGAGTTGACAGAAATTTGTCAAGAAGTTACAGAAAATAAAATTGAAATAAAAAGTATTACAGAAGATAGGTTAGCCGACATCAGAATATATGTTACTGACAATACAAAAATAACAAACCTTTCAGGTTGGACTCCCAAGAGAACACCAACCAAAATCATGACAGATATTTTTGAGTGGGTGAAGTTGAACCAAAGTGAACTAAAACAAATTTTAAACTAATTATGGAAGTAGCTATTATAACAGGGTCATCGGGTTTAATTGGAAGTGAAGCAGTAGATTTTTTTTCTCAGAAGTTTGACTTAGTTGTTGGAATCGATAATAATATGCGATCTTATTTTTTTGGTGAAGAAGCATCTGTAGATTGGAATAAAGTACGTTTAGAGACTAAATTCTCTAATTACGAACATCATAATATTGACATTAGAAACTTTGATGATTTAAAAGTGCTTTTCGAAAAGTACGGTAGGGACATAAAGCTAATTCTTCATACGGCGGCACAGCCAAGTCATGATTGGGCTGCCCGTGAGCCTATTACTGATTTCACAGTGAATGCTAACGGTACGCTTAATCTTTTGGAACTTTCTCGTTTATATTGCGAAAGGTCAGTATTCATCTTTACTTCTACTAATAAAGTTTATGGAGATACCCCAAATCGATTACCTTTAGAAGAAAATGAGACTCGATGGGAAATCTCAGAGAGCCATCCTTATTTTAAGAATGGCATAGATGAAACGATGAGTATTGACCAAACAAAGCACTCATTATTTGGAGCTTCTAAGGTGGCTGCTGATGTTCTTTGTCAAGAATACGGTAGATACTTTGATATGAATGTTGGTATTTTCAGAGGAGGCTGTTTGACAGGGCCAAATCATTCTGGAACAGAACTTCATGGCTTTTTATCCTATTTGATGAAATGCGCAATTACAGGAAACCACTACACCGTATTTGGATACAAGGGAAAACAAGTTCGAGATAACATTCATAGTTGGGATCTGGTAAATATGTTTTGGCATTTTTACCAGAATCCAAGACAGGGTGAGGTTTATAATGCAGGTGGAAGCAGGCATTCAAATTGTTCAATGCAGGAAGCAATTTTAGCTTGCGAAGAAATATCAGGAAATAAAATAGAGCACTCTTATTCTGAAGAGAATAGAAAAGGAGATCATATGTGGTGGATAAGTGATGTTTCTAAATTTAAGTCACACTTTCCACAATGGGAATATAAATATGATTTAAAGGCAATTTTGACGGAAATGCACGAAAATATAATTCGCAGAGTATAGAATCGAACTTCACTAATGCACTTGTAATGAAACTAAGCGTTGTTATTCCAGCCTATAACGAAGAAGAGTCACTTCCAGAGACAATACAATCTATTTATAAGGCATTGACTAAAAATAATATTGAACATGAACTTGTAGTCGTGAATGATAACTCAAAAGACGAGACGTCAGAAGTGTTAGTATCCTTAAAAGAGAAAGTTCCTTCGCTGGTATCAGTATTTAATGAAGGCCCGAATGGATTTGGCTATGCTGTTAGAAAAGGATTGGAAAACTTTTCAGGCGATTGTGTTGCTGTTATGATGGCAGATTTATCTGACTCACCTGAAGATCTTGTTAGATTCTATAATACTATGTTGGAAGGCAAATATGATTGTGTTTTTGGTAGTAGATTTATTAAAGGAGGAAAGCTAGTGGATTATCCTATTTTAAAAAGAGTTATCAATAGAGTAGCTAATTTTATTATACAGATAAGTATTGGGATTAGGTATAACGACACAACTAACGCATTTAAACTGTATAAGAAAGAAACTATTGATGGTGTGAAACCAATCTTATCTCCTCATTTTAATTTAACAATTGAATTACCATTGAAAGCTATTATTAGAGGTTATTCATATACTGTAATACCAAACACGTGGACTAATCGGCAATATGGGGTCTCTAAGCTGAAGATACGAGAAATGGGGAGTAGGTACTTTTTCATTTTGCTTTATTGTTTAATAGAAAAGTTTTTTTCAAAAGGAGATTTTAAGAAATCCTAATCTTCCATTTTTATGCTTCTAACTTTAATCCAAAACCAGTTTAATAAAATAATTTCCATAACAAATACGTTTGTGGAACAACCAAGATGGAGAATTAAGCTAACATTTGCTGTCTTCTTCCTTTCCTTATTTTTTACTTTTCCAGCACTTGATTCTTATGAAAAGTTCAATAAACAATGGGAACATATTGAGAACCAATCAAAAAACCCCTTCGTTATGAATGACTATGAGTCTGGGTCTCATGCTTCCAAATTACCTTTTAGACTAACTCCGGCACTATCAATAAGAATGTTAAATTTAGGAAAGCCTGGATCTATTTTTTTACAATACTTGAGTTTGTTTCTTTTTCTAATTGTCTTAGTATTCAAAGGAGGGAAAGTTATTCAAGATGATGTTAGCTTAGTCTTTGTGGTTCTTGCATTCAGCTTTTCATTTGTTTGCAGTGTGATTGTCTCAGATTCAAGAGGGATATTTGATGGTTTAGCTTACTTTTTAATCTTATTAACATTACTCTCAACTTCTTTCTTTTCTGTAATGATTTTTCAGTTTCTGGCTTCATTTACTGATGAAAGAGCACTGATTGCCTCCTCTTTAGTAATAATATTCTTCCAGCTTCGAAAAGTGAATCCTACAAATGTTTCAATAGTAAAGTTCTTAAAGCCTACTATTCAAACTTATGGAATTATAGTATCTTGGGTTTTATATTTTGCTATTCGCTTTTATTTACATTATGCACATGGTTTAGAAACTGGCACTGGAAGAGTTCTTTTGATAAAGGAACACTTTCCTATTTTATATATTGGCCTATGGACAGGACTTGAAGGACTTTGGGTTATTATTGGTGCTGCTATTATCTACCTTGTACATTATAAGAAATACTTTATTCTCTCTAGTATTATATTTTGTTCATCCATACTTGTATTCGTTGCAATTGGTGTTATTGACACGACAAGAAGTATGGCATATCTTTTTCCTTTATTTTTTATTGGTTTTATGATTTTAAGGAATAATGAATCTTTAAAGAGCATAAGATATTTATGTCTTATATCATTTATTATATGCCTAGTACCAACAATTTACGTTGAGGGCAAAAATGTCATTTGGCATTTCCACTCATTTCCACTGAGACTTATTGGTTATTATTTAAACTAAATATTGCCTTTATGTATGGAAACATCTATGTAATGTGAAATTATTTGGTATTTAATTCCCTGAATTACTACTAGCTGTATTTTTAACAATTACCGGTTAACCATAAACAATCACCTTTGTCTTCAACTTTGTATACTTATACCATATATATTTACTAAGCAGTCCAATATAGGAATGGCAAAGCATATTCAAAAGTTATTGTTTGGATAGTGTCTGTACTCAACACTTTGTAAGATTTATAATGAACTTTGAAACTTCATCTAGCGATTTATATGATTTAGTAATTTTTAAGTGTTTTTTACCAATGCTTTAAACTAAAAAATATACACAGCATCATTAACCTTAATTACTATTATTTCAGCAATTTATATAGAATAATTCCCAAATTAGGATATTGAATCATATCTATTTACGAAATGGACATTCAGATATTCTATCCTCATATTTAATTTTCAGCATTTGCTCCCCTCATTTTTCTTACTAAGAAAGTTATAATTCCCGAGTAAAAACTTCCTAAAAGCAAAAAGCCAATTAAAGTAATCGTGCTCTGAAAAAATGGAGAAAGGACAAACTCGCCGGTTTTCTTTACTTGCTCTAAATCCATTTCATTCTCACTGGCGATTACCAATTGATTTTTCAGTTTAATATCAAAATAGGTTGGGTCAATGATTGAGTAATAAGTATAAACAAAGGCAGTCATAAGTATTGCATACATAGCTGCTGTTCGCATTCCTGCTTTAAAATCATCGAAAAAAGTAGTTTTATCTACTGCTTTCCTTTTAAAAAGACGAATTCCTAAAAAAACGCCAGTCATTAAAACGAATACATTTCCAAAAATCGCTACTCTTTCGTAGTCGGTAAACTGCCATTCATTAACATAGGTAATCATCTTCAGCAAAACTGAAACAACCATCATCCAAACGGCAATAGAAAATGTCGACTTCATAATTTGGAATTATCCGTTCATTGAGGTAAGAAACTCTTCATTGTCTTTTGTTTTTCTCATGCGATCTTTCAAGAAATCCATTGCTTCCACCGGGTTCATGTCAGCTATATGATTTCTCAATACCCACATGCGTTGAGTAACATCTTTACCAAGCAACAAGTCTTCTTTTCGAGTTGAAGAAGATACAATATCGATAGCCGGATAAATTCTTCTGTTAGAAATCTTGCGATCTAATTGAAGCTCCATATTACCAGTTCCTTTAAACTCTTCAAAAATCACTTCGTCCATTTTAGAACCGGTATCCGTAAGTGCAGTAGAAAGAATAGTTAATGAACCACCATTTTCAATTTTCCTTGCCGCTCCAAAAAAGCGTTTTGGCTTGTGTAAAGCATTTGCATCTACTCCACCGGAAAGCACCTTGCCAGAAGCTGGTGAAACAGTATTGTAAGCTCTAGCTAAACGAGTAATAGAATCTAAAAGGATTACTACATCATGACCACATTCTGTCATTCTTTTGGCTTTTTCCAAAACAATGTTTGCCACTTTTACATGTCGATCTGCAGGTTCATCAAAGGTAGAAGCAATCACCTCAGCGTTTACACTTCTTGCCATATCAGTTACTTCTTCAGGACGTTCATCAATTAACAAAATCAATAAATAAACTTCAGGGTGATTAGCAGCAATGGCATTAGCCACCTCTTTAAGAAGTGTTGTTTTACCTGTCTTTGGCTGAGATACAATTAAACCTCTTTGTCCCTTACCAATAGGTGTAAATAAATCAATTACTCTAGTTGATAAGGTTTCTTCTTTGTGTCCGGTTAGCTTAAACTTTTCATAAGGAAAAAGTGGAGTTAAATAGTCAAATGGAACTCGATCTCTTACAAATTCAGGATCTCTACCATTAATTTCTTCCACTTTAATTAGTGGGAAGTACTTTTCCCCTTCCTTGGGTGGGCGAACAGTTCCTCTTACTGTATCTCCGGTTTTTAAACCAAAAAGTTTAACTTGAGACTGAGAAACATAAATATCATCAGGTGAATTTAAATAATTGTAATCCGATGAACGTAAAAAGCCATAGCCGTCGGGCATCATTTCCAGAACCCCTTCTCCGGTAATTATTCCGTCAAAGTCAAACTCTTTCTTATTGGGCTGTCTGCGCTCATTCGTATTATTATTTGAAGTATTACCTGTGTTTCCATTATTCCCGTTATTACGGTGATTATTATTGTTATTAGAGTTATTTTCTCTTTTCTTGTAAGCTACTCTTTTATCAGCCTCTTGCTCCTTTTCCTTTGTATTAGAAGGCTTAGGCTGCTCCCTTGGTGCTTCTTTAGTTTTAGAAACATCACTCGATTGACTCTCGTCATTACTTTGGTTTTGCAGTCGAGGTCTTATTTTTCTTTCAGAAGGCGCTTTTTTAGGATAAGCTACTTTCTTTTCAGTTTCTTGAGGTTTTGGTGCTTCTTTTTTCTCAGCTTTCTCTTCATTCTTTTCAGCTGAACTATCCGTTTTCTCTTTCTCAGAAGATTTTGAGTCAGTAGTGCTCTTTTTTGGCGGCCTTCCTGGTTTCTTTTTACTTTTATCCTTGGCAGATTCTGTTTGCTTTACAGCCGAGTCTACTTTTTTGGGAGCAATGGCCTGCTGATCAAGAATGGTATAGATTAAATCTTCTTTTTTAAGCTTTTGGTATTTGCTAATTTCTAGCTCTTTAGCAATTTCTTTTAGTTCAGCAACCGTTTTTTGGTTAAGTTGAAGGATATCGTACATGAAAAAATTTAAATAGTGATTTTGTTTTTACTTTGAATAAATGTCAAAATGAAAAATATTCGCTCTCGTATTCAGAAAAGAATTATTGAAAATACGATTGTCTGAGAAATGATTAGACAGGGCAAGTTTACACAAAAAAACCGATTTACACCAAATTCTATTTTTCTTTATAAATATTTTCAATAATCTCAACTACTTTCAAACCTTCTAAGCTATTTGTGGTCAATGTTTTATCATTAATTAAAGTATCAACAACATTTTGAATCACAAATTGATGATTTGCTGCACTCCCCTTATATTTTCCATAGTCATTTGGAGGAAGTGTTTCTTCCAATTCAGGCATTTGGTAATCCTTAATGTGGCAATAAACAATCTCATTCATATACTGTCCACCAACTTTCACTGCTCCTTTTTCGCCTACGATTGAAATTGAACTCTCCATATTTTGATCGTAAACTGCAGTAGAATAATTTAAACTCCCGGCTCCACCATTTACAAAATCAAATTGAACAATGCCTGAATCTTCAAACTCCGTAGTTTTTTGATGATTGAAATCGTAAAAACTTGCTTTAATGTTTTTTATATCCCCAAACAACCAATACATGGTATCTAAAAAGTGGCTGAACTGAGTAAAAAGCGTTCCTCCATCTTTTTCCAACTTTCCTTTCCAATAATTAGGATCGCCACCTTTGTAATAGTCATCATCTCTGTTCCAAAAGCAATTGATGTTCACCATATAAATTTCACCAAGCAAATTACTACCTACTACTTCTTTCAGCCATCTTGATGGCGGACTATAACGATTTTGCATTACACAGAACACTCGCTTATTCACTTGAAGCGAATAGTGAATTACTTTCTCTGCGTCTACTTTAGTTAGAGCCATAGGTTTTTCAACTACCACATGACATTTGTGCTGAAGTGCTTCTATAGCTTGAGGGGCATGTAAATAGTTTGGCGTGCAAATATTTACCACATCCATTTCAATTCCTGCTTTGTAAAGTGCTTCAGATAAGGTAAAAAAAGGAACATTAAATTCTTTCTCTAACTCTTCTTTTAAGCTTTCGTCAGTATCAACAATAGCTACTAATTCAGCATCTTTATTCAGCTTAACCATACTTGCATGACGCTTCCCGATTCTTCCTGCTCCTATTACGGCAAATTTTATTTTTGTAGACATAAGTAATCAATCTTAATTTCGCTTGCAATTATAACACTATTTCAGGCGATTTTCGCATAATTAGGAGAGAAAAATAAGAGATGAAAATATTAGTTACCGGAGGTGCAGGTTACATTGGATCTCATACTATCGTTGAATTAGTAAATGCGGGCTATCAATCGATAGTTTCTGTTGATAATTTCATTAATTCTTCAGCGGAGGTTTATGATCGAATTGAAAAAGTTTCCGGTCAGAAAATAAAATATTACAATATTGATTTAAGTAAAAGAACTGAAACAACTGCTTTTTTTAAGCAACATCCTTTTGATGCAGTCATTCATTTTGCAGCCTTAAAGTCAGTTCCTGAATCGGTGGAGCAACCTGAGCTTTACTATCACAATAACTTAAACTCCTTATTAAATGTTATGGAGGGAATGAAGTTGAGCAACTGTAATCAACTCATTTTTTCAAGTTCTTGTTCTGTTTATGGCAACCCCGATAAATTACCTGTAACGGAAGACACTCCTTTTGGAGAAGCTGAATCTCCTTACGCCCGTAGTAAGCAAATGGGCGAGAATATCATTTCCGATTTTTGCAAAAGCAGAAAGAGTTTCAAGGCATTATCGTTAAGGTATTTTAATCCGGTGGGGGCACATCCTTCAGCGCAATTAGGCGAGGCACAAAGTCAGCGACCAAATAATTTAGTTCCCATTATTACTCAAACAGCAGCGGGAATTAGAGAAAAAGTAACGGTGTTTGGTGATGATTATAATACCCGAGACGGAAGTTGTATTCGCGATTACATTCATGTAATTGATATAGCTAAAGCTCATGTAAAAGGAGTGGAATTTTTGAATGAATTAAGCAAAGTAGACAACAATTACGAAGTAATTAATCTTGGAAGCGGAAATGGGACTACTGTTTTGGAAATGGTAAAAGCTTTTGAAGAAGTTAATCAGTTAAAGCTAAATTACGAGATTGGACCAAGACGAGCAGGAGATGTAGAAGCCATATATGCCAACAACAGCTATGCAAAAAAGAAACTAGCTTGGGAGGCAAAGTACAGCTTAGAAGATATGTTGAGTTCTGCGTGGAAGTGGCAGAAGGCTTTGAAAAATCAGTGATGATAGCTCTCGCCTTTTAGGATAGTAAAGGCTCTGTATAATTGTTCCACAAAAATCAATCGAACCATTTGGTGAGTAAAAGTCAGCTCTGATAAAGCCACTTTTGAATTGGCTCTGTCGTAAACAGATTGGTCGAACCCAAAAGCACCGCCAATGCAAAAAACTAAATCTTTAGGCGCAGCATTCATCTTCTTTTGTAAAAAACCGGCAAACTTTTCAGAGCTAAAGCTCTTCCCTTTCTCATCCAATAAAATTAAAACCGACTGTTCGCTTAGGGAGTTTAGAATCGCTTCAGCTTCTTGCTTTTTAAGTTCAGTATCATTAGCTGACTTTTTTTTGCCTTTAGCCTGAACAAAATCCATCTTAAAATTACAATAATGTTTCAATCGTTTAAAATAATCGTCTATTAACAGCTGCATCGTATTATCTGCCGTTTTTCCTACAACTAAAAGTCGAATTTGCATAATGCTATTTTGTTAAATCAGAGCGTAAAACTATCATAATCCATAGAATTGTTTACTTTTAGGCATGCGTTTTTTTATTTCACTTACTTTAATACTGACATTTTCTGTGCTTAATGCACAAGATCAGCTTATCGCAAAAGCTTTCAACAACCCTGACCACACAAGCATTACCCAATACTTTGACGCCAATTTAGAAATTGTAACTGCGGATGCCAATGGAATGTACAGCAAGCAGCAAGCTACGCAAATTATGAAATCATTTTTCGCTGCTAATCCCCCCTCCAATTACACTCAAAAGCACAAAGGAGGTTCTGCTAGTCGCTCCTATTTTGAAATAGGTGAGTTAGTTTGTGGTGAAAGAAAATTTAGAACCTACTTACTTTACAATTTAGTTCAAGAAAAGCCTCAAATTATCGAACTTCGCATCGAAATCGAAGACTAAGAACATTGAAGACAATTGAAGATTTAGTAAAGCAAGCATTAGCAGAGGATTTAGGTGATGGTGACCATAGTGGTTTAAGCTGTATTCCCTCTGATGCTGTTGGGAAAGCAAAACTTTTAATTAAAGATGATGGCATAATTGCCGGCTTAGAAGTAGCCAAAATAGTTTTTAATCAAGTTGACCCTGAACTTCAGCTTAACTTTTATAAGAAAGATGGCGATGAGGTAAAAAAGGGTGAAATTGCTTTCGAGGTAGAGGGAAAATCCTTGTCAATCTTGAGAGCAGAGCGGCTGGCATTAAACTTTATGCAACGCATGAGCGGAATTGCCACACATACTTATCGGCTAAAACAATTATTAAAAGGCTTGCCCACGCAAATATTAGATACTCGAAAAACAACGCCCAACTTCAGAATTTTTGAAAAAATGGCAGTTAAAATTGGTGGAGGCAATAATCATCGCTTTGGCTTGTATGATATGATTATGATCAAAGACAATCACATTGATTATGCAGGCGGCATAGGCAAAGCAATTGATAAAGTTTACGAATACTTAAAAGACAATAAATTAAACATCCCCATAGAAGTAGAAGCAAGAGACTTAGGTGAAGTTAAGGAGATTTTAAGCGCTCAAAAAGTAGATCGCATTATGTTAGACAACTTCACTTATGAAGATCTGCGAACAGCCGTTGAACTAATTGGAGATTATGCAGAAACAGAAGCATCGGGTGGAATTACGGAAGAAACCATAAGAAATTACGCCGAATGTGGGGTAGACTTTATAAGTGTGGGTGCTCTAACTCATCAAATTAAAAGCCTAGACTTAAGTTTAAAAGCTATTTAATATGGTAGAAAAGCTGAGGCAAAAGGTTGAAAACTTACCAATTGTTAGAAAAGTTCGTCGCTTGTCTAAAATCATTGTGCTGCCCGGCTTTGATGGCTTACCTATTTACTATGTTGCAAAGTTTTTTATAGTAGGAATTCAAAAAGGTTTGATCGCGACCAAAGCCTCCTCAATGGCATTCAAATTTTTTATGGCATTGTTTCCCACTGTAATCTTTTTATTAACGCTACTCCCCTACATTCCCATAGATAATTTTAGAGAGGAATTGCTTGCTATTTTACAAGACTTATTGCCTCAAAGCGGTTATGAATTTGTAGAAGATTCCATTGTTGAGCTAGTTACTCAACCGGATGGCGGTTTACTTTCTTTTGGTTTTATTTTCGCCTTATACCTCGCTACTAATGGGATTGACGGAATGTTTGAGGCCTTTAAGGAAAGTTATAATACATCCTTTAAAAGAAACTTCTTTACTCAAAAAGCATTGTCTGTTCTATTGCTTTTCATTTTAACTTTATTGATTATTATTGCTATTGCAGCGCTAATTTTCTCTGAGTATGCTGTAAATAATATTTTAGAAAAAGGGAGCATTGCTTCAATACTCATAAGTGTTGGAAAATGGATTATTATTGCCACTTTGGCCTTTTTTGGAATTTCCTTTGCTTATTATTTAGGTGGTAGCCGGAGTTCAAAATGGCGATTTTTTTCTGCCGGTTCATCTTTGGCCACCTTTTTAGTATTGTTGGTTTCCTTGGGGTTTGGTTTTTACGTCGACAATTTTGCTAACTACAACAAAATTTACGGATCCATTGGTACCATTATCGTGTTAATGTTGTGGATCTACTTTATTTCTTTTGTCCTGCTCATTGGTTTTGAACTCAACGCTAGTATTCAACAAGCCGGCTCAATCGAGAAAATTGAGGAGAAAATAGAAAGTGAAGAGATAAAGTTGGAGATTTAGGTTTTACTTTTTTTTCAATAGTCTCAAGTGTTTTTCTATAAAAGCATTAATATCATCTGAAACCCTTAGAAAGTATGCAGGCAATGCAATCAAAACACCTAATATCAAACTTCTATAAACAGTATCAAAGTAAATATTTTTCCAAAATGGCAAGAATTCATTTACCCCAAAAGCAATAGCGAGTATAAATAACACCAAGATTGTTTTCACACTAAAAGGTTGTATTTTAAGTTTAATATAAACAAAAATAAATCTAATCAAATTAAAAACTACAATAGTTGAAGCCGTTGCAATTGCTGCTCCTTCAATTCCCCAAATCGGGATAAAAAGTAAGTTTGTAGTTACAGTTAAAACACCAAGTATAATTGCAGTTGTTGTATCAAATCTATAATACTTTGAAACATTAATAATCTGACCATTAGCTCCAAAAAGTAAGTTAATGAGTTTTGATAGTGCAATTATAAAAAACACCCACTTCCCTAGGTAATAATCCTTACCTTGAATTGTATAAAAGTTATCTAAACTAGCCCAAACAAGAATAAATACAGCACCACCAAGTAAAAATTGAGTAACTGATGTTTTCTTATAAATTGATTCTATTTCGCCTATTCTTTTCTTTTTCCAACTTCTAGAAATTAGTGGGAGAGATATTCTAGAAATTGATTCCCCGGGAATATGAATCAACATTGCTAAATAAAGAGCATTTCCATAAATTGCTGTAGAAGCCAATCCCAACAAGCTAGAAATCATTAAAGCATCAATTCTATTAATCAAAACCGAAGAAGCACCTGACAAGATAGAAAAGGAGCTATAATTATAATACACCTTACGTACTCGTTTATTAAAAAGCTGCTTATTTAACCTTAAGTTAAACTCGTTTCTTTTCACTAAATAAAGAATAAACAATAAAATATTTAAGGCGTAACTAAAAATAAAGAGTACAATAAACCAAAAGAAGTCGATAAATTGCAAGTAATACAAAACAAGTAGAACTGTGGCTACTAAACGGTTAAACACCGTTCTTATAAATACTGAAAAAGCGGTGTTTGCTCTGGACTGTAAGTAGCTTTCGAATACATTGCTGTACATGAAAAAAAAGAGCAATGGAAAAACAAACCAAAAGTATTCTACAAACAGTGGGCTCTCATCAATGTACTTACTTATAATCAATGGCTTGAATAGCACCATTAACAACCCTACAACCAAAAAACCTATAAATGGCACTATTAAGCCGATCGCAAGCAAGCCATTATCACTTTTCTCGTCTCGATTAAAAAATGGAGAAAACTTTACCAAACTCCTAAAAGTACCTAAGTGAGCTATTTGTGAAGAAAAAACGGCAACACTTAAAAGTGTTTCTCTTAAACCAAATTGTTCTTCTGTAAACCACTGCGTCATTAGCAAGGTTACATTTACAAAACCAATTAAAACACCGGTGTAGCTAAGAGCTGCAGAGATGGAGGCTTGTTTAGAAACGATGCCCAAAATTATTTAATTGATAATTGGTCTGTAATATGATGCAATAATAACGAGTGACCTATTTCAACAATTCCATAATTAGAACTATCAAGCCAAAAGTTAAAGTCTCCTTCTTTTCTTAAAGGATTGCCTCCTTTAAACCCTGAAAAAGTCACAACCTTTGCACCCATAGATCGAGCGACTTTACAGGCATTAACAATATTTTCAGACTTTCCGGAGCTACTAATTGCTATAACTGCATCTCCCTCTTCTATTAACGTTTTAAATGGCTGTGCAAAAACATTTTCATATCCATAATCATTTGCAATACAAGTAAGCATACTATTATCAGTCAATGCTCTAGCTTTAAAACCGCAAGCATTTAGAAAATCAATTGCTCCGTGAGAGACAATTCCACTGCTTCCACCATTTCCAATCAAATATATATTTTTCCTGTTATTTTTAACAACATTAAAAAGCTCATTGACCTGACCAAAAGCTTCGTCCAAACCAATCGAATTTTCTTGATTATTGGTGGCTTCAGTTTGCCCTAATACAGTATTGAATTTACTTAGATAAGTTGAAAACATTGAATATTATGCTAAAAGGGTTTTTAAATATTTTAATAAATCTACTCTTCGAATGTACGATTTATTTCCCATTATTTTTACTGCCATTGCACCAACAGCATTTCCTACAAAAGCAATTTCTTCAATGCTAGCCCCAGACTCTGCTAACAATGAAGTGATTGACAAATAGGCGTCGCCAGCTCCAATCGTATCAACTACATCAGTATTAAATATTGGTGCAGTAACTTGATTTCCATTCGCCCCCATTACAGAGGTTCCATTGATCCCCAAGGTTATGGATGACACTTTAGCAGCAGTCATTTTATTCAATTCATGATGAATCATGGAAATATCATCGAACTTTTTATGCAAAGCCAAGTGTGCTTCTCCTTTATCAATCGAAAAATAATCGCATTTTTTGTATTTAGTCAGTAAGTTATAGCCCAAGTTCGCACTGTTAGTTTGTGCGTTTACCGCTAAAAAAGACGGACTATCTTGAAGTTTCTCGATTAATTTTGGAGTCAAAACTCCGTGTCCAAAATCTGCAATCAGGCTGATATCAACCGATTGATCCAACTTTTCAATTTCCTTAATTAGTTCTTGCTCAACCTGATCATTTAATGGCTGGTCATTGATTTCAATTACTTCAAAAAGCTTATGTTTAAAAACTTCATCTACTATTCTAGACTTTAAAACAGTAGGATGGTTGGACGTTTTAACCGTAATAAGCTTCACTTTTTCGTGTAAATTTTCTTGGATTAAATCCCAGTATTCCCGATCTCGATTTTTGCCATAAGTAGTAACTAAAATCACTTCATCAACAAAATCTGCTACATGATTGGCAACTGCTAAAACTCCACCGGCATAAACCTCAGATTTCCCCCTAATTGAAGTTATAGTAGGAGACTTAGATGCTTTACCGATCGGTTTTACAAATTGGTATTCATCGAGAATAATATCTCCAACGATCAGTACTTTTTTCTTAGAAATTTGTTCAAATAGCTTCTCAAAATGACTAAAATTGTACTTCTTTTTAATTTGCTTTAGAAAATGCTTGGCATCTTCACCTTTTTCGTCAAAAAACTGATTAATTAAATTCGATGAGCTGAATTGAACTTCTTCCGTAAAAACCAACTTTCCTCCTACACTTTCAACAGCCTGCTTTTCGACTAAAATACCACCGGTTACATCTTGTTCGCTGACTTTATAATCTTGTCCTTTGACATAAAAATCCGGACAAATTTTTTCGATTGCAGGGATTGCTGTAGATGCGAAATTGACAGCGACAAAATCAACTACTTCTAAAGCAGATAAATTTTCAGCTCGTATGTGCTGATTAAAAAAAGGACGATCCGGACCTTTATTTACATACTTATCCTCTGTAACAGTTACCACAAGTACATCACCAAACTTTTTAGCTGCTTCAAAATGTTTTATGTGACCGTGGTGGATTAAATCAAAACACCCATGACAATGAACAATACGCTTGCCTGCTTTTTTTAGCTCACTAAGCCGTTCTTCAATCTCTGTTAATTTTACTATTTTTTGTTGCAAAATCTTCTCTTTTGATTAACTGTATCTTTTTATTTATCGATAAATAAAAGCTTACTTTAGGTACTTGAACCAATCTTTTGTTGCTTCTTCAATCGACTTACTGTCCCAAACCGGAGCCTCTCGCCAATAGTCAATGTTATCCAACATATTTTGAACACCTTCTTCAATGGAAACTTTAGGCTCCCAACCAACCATTTTTCTGATTTTAGAAGTATCGGCAAAAGTGCAATCCGGCTCACCGGGTCTTTTAGGAATGTATGTTTTCTCGCCACCCAACAATTCGACCAGACGGTTAATTGAATAGTGGTCGTTACTTCCTACATTAAAAACTTCGCCAATTGCCTGATTAGATTCCGAAGCCGTTACGCAAGCATCTACAACATCTGTAACGTAAGTAAAATCGCGCGTTTGGTTTCCGTCTCCTACAATGGTGTAAGGCTTTCCGGCCAATTTTTGCGCAAGAAAAACTCCAAAAACAGCTCCATAGGTTCCACTGGTTCTCGAACGCGGACCGTAAACATTGAAGAATCGCATGGAAGTTATCGGCAAATTGTAAATTTTATGCCAATGTAAAACGTATTCTTCTCCAAGGTACTTCGTTAATGCATAAGGATATTGTGGATTAATCGGTGTATCTTCAGGTGTAGGATAAGTATCCGGGATACCATAACATGAAGATGAGGCCGCATAAATAAAGCGTTTAATGTTATGCTTACGAGAAGCTTCTAAAACATTTGCCGTCCCATCAACATTCGATCGATGGTATTTTAATGGGTTTTGAATTGAGGGGACAATGTCAGCTAAAGCAGCAATGTGAAAAACCTTATCCACTCCTTCAAAGTATTTTTCAATTGAATCGTATTCCGAAATATCGCAAATATAAACATCGAGCTTTTGATTGCCTTTATGATGTTCTAAATTTTCTATTCTGCCCGTTGAACAATTATCGAGCACCACCACCTGATGTCCTTCATTTAATAATCGATCTACCATATGGCTCCCAATAAAACCACAACCTCCTGTAACTAATACTTTCATTCTTGTATTTACTTTTTGAAAAATTCAGTAACCTTTTCAATTACATAATTTACCTGCTCATCACTTAGTTCCGGATAAACTGGTAAACTTAAAATTTGATTTATTTGCCTCTCTGTTTCAGGGTAAGCTTCTGAGGAAGAAGGAATATTTTTTGCAGCTTCTTGCTGATGAATGGCTATAGGGTAATGCACTTTAGTATCTATTCCCCTTTTAGCTAAATATGCTTGTAACTCATCTCTATCCTCTGTTTGAATTATAAAAGTATGATAAACTGATTTTATATCAGAGTTGTCTGTCGGCACTTTCACATAATCTGACAAGGCAGAAATATATTTAGATGCAATTTCCCTTCTTCTGTTTGTCCACTCATCTAACCTTTTAACTTTAACATTTAATATAGCTGCTTGCAAGGCATCTAAGCGAGAGTTTAAGCTCCAAAACTCGCACTCATCTCTACTTTTCATTCCGTGAGTTCTTGCTTTTAACAACCACTCGTATAAACTCTCATCATCAGTTGTTATCATACCTGCATCACCTGCAGCGGCTAAGTTTTTTAATGGATGGAGGCTAAAACAACCTAAATTTCCTAAACCGCCAACCTTTTTTCCTTTATACTCAGCACCAATTGCCTGAGCGGCATCCTCAATAACTACTAGATTATACTTATATGCAATTTCATTTATCTTATCCATTGAAGCAGGTCGTCCAGTTAAATGAACTGCAATAATAGCTTTTGTATTTGAAGTTATTTTTTTTTCAACTTCAGCGGGATTTATATTAAAATCATCTCTCACATCAGCAAAAACTGGAGTTGCTCCACAAAGTGCAATAGAAGATGCCGACGCCAAATAGGAGTTTGGGGCAGTAATTACTTCATCCCCTTCACCTATTCCCATTGACTTTAGTGCAAGTACCAAGGCATCAGTCCCATTTGCAACACCTACAGCATATTTTGTTTGGCAAATTTGAGCAAATGTTTCTTCAAATTGCTTTACTTCTGATCCAAGAATAAACATCCCGCTATCAATCAAATCAGCAACTTTCTGAATAATTTCTGCTTTATCCCCTTGATACTGCAAGCCCAAATTAATATAAGGAACTCTCATTACTTTAAATTAATGTTTTGCATTAGTTTCACATTAAAATATTTTTCGTTTTCAAAAGAGTTCTTAATTAAGCCGTTTTCAAAAGCATTTTTTAAGTCCCTTACAGCATCTTCAATACTGTGTTTTGGTTCAAAACCAACTTCCTTTTTAATTAAGTCAGATGAAATATGGTAAGATCTGTTGTCATCTGTTGGCTCTGTAATAATATCGACTTCTCCAACAACATTTTTTACCATTTGAGCAATCTCTTTTACTTTAAAATTCTCATAACCTGCATTGAACACCTTTCCTTGAATTTTCTCCGATGGTAACTCTAAAAGTAAGCAGTACAAATCAGTCATATCCTGAATGTGTATATTAGGACGCTTTTGCTCTCCTCCAAAAACTTTAATAAATCCTTTATTTACCGCAAAGTTTGTTAAAATATTAACTGTCAAGTCAAGTCGCAACCTTGGAGAATAACCGCAAACTGTTGCCGGTCTTACTGTCATCGCTGTAAAGTCACCAGATTCGTATTTTTTCAAAATTTTCTCACATTCAGCTTTAAACTTTGAGTAATCTGTTAATGGCTCCAACTCCATATCTTCAGTAACGTTAGGTTCATCTTTTATGCCATAAACTGAAGAAGATGAAGCATAAATAAATCGTTTAACTCCTGCTTGTTTAGAGATTTGAACCATTGGCTCAAAGGGGTCTAAGTTAATTGACTTACCTAAATCTGGGTTTAGCTCAAAACTAGGATCGTTTGAAATACATGCTAGATGAATGACCGCATCATGTCCGGGAATCAATTTCTTGAGCAATTCAATATCTCTAATATCACCTTTTACTGCACTTAAATTTTCGTGCTTTGGCAAAACGTCTTCGCCATAGATCATTAAATCCAATACAGTTACTTCATACCCTTTATCTAACAATTTAGGCACTAAAACAGAGCCTACATAGCCGGCACCTCCTGTAATAAATATTTTTTTCATTAACTATTTATTTAAATGTAATTGTAATTTTTTAACTCTGAAAAAGCAACTTCCTTAATCAGCTTCTTATCCTGTTTACTAACCTTGAGACTAGTTCCCTTTCCCCATCTCTCTTTTATTTCAGACACCATTTTTTCTTCATAATCTAGTTGTAAAAAACTACAAATCTTACTAACCTCTCTTTCTGTATCTGATAACAAATCCTCGTACCTAACGATTAAATATTGATCCTTTAAGTGTACATTTATTTCAAAGAAAGTTCTAATTTTCGCATTTAAAGCTAACCAACTACCCGCTACCTTTACCGGATCATCATCAAGTTCATGTCGAACCTTAAAAGAATTAAATGAACTTACAGGGTTTCTAACAAGATGGATTAGCTTAAAATTTGGGAATGCTTTAAAAACTCCCTCTACATCAAAGTATTTAGGTATAGGAGACCCCATACACATCTCTCCAATAATATGAGTTTTATCTTTTTCCTCATCAAAATAGGTAGTATATATTTGTTCAAAGTAACTTTTAATTCCTTGAATTCGTCCAAAGTCAGTGCTTACTTTTAATGCATTCAAATGGCTTTTCAATTCAGGTAAAGACCTGGCTTTATGAACTTGTGCTGTGATGTCCATGTCAAGCATAACATCAGAGGAATTGAATATCCAAGGGTGAACTAAAGATGTCTCAATTACAGATGAATTGTTCTTTAGTATACTTCTACACAACCACCTTCCACCTGAGTGTGGCCACCATGTTACACCTGCTAATACTTTATTTTTCATTCATCAAAAATACTAAAGCCTACTTTCAATTCAATTTATAAATTAACATTTCTTAGTCGCTTTGTAACTGCTTATATAATCTAGCCGCCCTTGGGATTTGATTACTCAGCCGAAGTCTTTCTCTTTGGAAGTATAAATTATCAATTATTGCTTCATAATTATCCATATCAACCCTTGAGCGAACATTGTAAAAATCACTTTTACTCATGCTATATGCCATACCATAGCGCTCCATTATCCACCTTTGATGTCCCATGTCTTCTGAGATTAAAATTGGCAACGATGATTCAATATAATTAAATATCTTTAAACTAGAAGAATAATACCGTTTTTCTTTCGCTCTTCCTGTGTCTTCATGAAAAAAAGGTACCAATCCAAAGTGGTATTTAGAAATTTCATTATTCATCTCTTTTGGCGAAAGAGGAGAGTGCATGTGAAAATGTTTTTTTTCCTTTTCTATTTGGTAATATTCCTCATAAACACCTCTTGACAATGAAGGAGATGGGTAAATATGAAAATGTACTTCCTGTTCATCAAGAGCCTCTATTAACCAATGCATTTGAATGTTACCGTGATCAGTTTTCCTATCTTGAATTCCCCTTATCCCCCCAACATATACAAAATGTAATTCATTTCTTGGAAGTTTTTGCCCCCTCTCAACCATGTTATCATCATCACAATAATTCGGAAAATAAATACGATTTTGCTTACTATTAACTCTCAATATCCTAGATGCATGACAGACTTCAAGGCTTTCTGCCAATACTGCATCAGCGTGTTTTAAGGCATACCTTTCAGATGGTATCTCTTTTCTAAGGTACCAACGTGGAGGGTTTAAACCAAAAGAAGCAACAGATGTATCTTTAACACTTATAATGCACTTTAGGTTAAAATCTTTTTTAACTATCATCGCTAAGTAACATTTTCTACAAAAAGAGTGTACTAAACAAACTTTCTTGTGCTTAACGATCTTTCTCCTAAAGTCCCAATGATTATTAAAAAAAATAACCTCTTTAAAACCTACTTTAAGAAAAAGATCGTCCAAAGAACTGTGACTAATAAAAAGTACAACATTTTTGCTCAACTCATTTCTTAAAGACTTGTAATACCTTACAATGTCTATACGAGGGTCTTCAGTTGCAAAAATAATATCTCCACTTTTGGATTGATCAATCTTTTTCTTTGAGAAAAAAATATACAATATGTAGTCGATAGCAGACGTAGAATAAAATATAAAATGATTCCAGTATTTAGGAATATTTGCTTTTATTTTTAGTTTTAAGATGTTTAAATAATTATTTAACTTCATTTCTATTTTTAACTAAAAAATTAACCTTTCTTAATTCATGTTTCGAGACTAATGTTCCATAATAGTTTTGAATTATTTACATGATTTGTTATCTTGTTATATTCCTCACTGTGCTTAAATAAAAACTTCAAAGCTTGATCCTTTTCTTCACTTGTCAAATACCTCTTCCATTTCCTTAATGGATCTCCTTCAGTTGTTGTGTTTTTCACATGTTTATTATTTCTTATTATTTTACGCTCAAATTTTTTATATTTCTCCTTCAACTGGAGCATTTGAAAAACAGATTTCAAGCACTCTCCTCTATTCAAAACAAAGTCTTCATAAGCAAAAACGACCTTTCTGCTTTCATCTACTTCCTTTAATTGATTAAATATTATTGTGTTTAATCTTAACCAAGCTTCAGGAATTAAAGAAAAATTTTCGGGAAATAAACGTTCAGAAGAAAACTTACTTATTTTACTTTCAGCTACTTTACCCCAACACGAATATCTATCATCTGGGAGGTAAAAACGAATACCTCGTTTTTTATAATTATCCAAAAAATGCATTTTCTGGCTTGCTGCCTGACCAAAAGGAGAGCGAACGATAACTACAAATTTTGCATTGGGATACATTGCATTAATGTAACTAATCTTATTAGATAAATGAGGGGACTTGTTCATTAAAAACAAATTGTCCCAATCATAAAAAACTCGACCGGAGCCATAATACTTTTTTTGTGACCACCGACTTAAATGACGAAGCAGTGACTTTGAATTTTGAATATAACGCTCAAAGTAAGCTGTCACATTATTTTGATACTTTGCTTGTAAGTCTGAAGCTAAGCGCAACTCGCATTTCTCAGAGCAAGGTGCTCCACCTATTTCCGTCCACATATTATTAAGCTCGAAACCCGCTTTCAATAGTTGAGGGTGTGCACTAAGTGTATTCATTAGTAAAGTAGTTCCACTTCGCATTAACCCAATTAGAAAAACCGGATCTTTAAAGTTTTTAGTTGGAGGTTCTGTTGGAACATTTAAAAGTTTTGCAAAAAATGCACACATGGGGTCTCAATTTCTAAAGATTGTTAAACACTAAAACAACTCCTTATATAAAAGTCAAAAGTATTCATTTCAATCTATATTTATAAATGTAATTTCAGCTCTTTTAAAGTTTCTTCTTAAGATTAAAATCTATTATTCTTTACCTTCGCAAGAATCTTTAACGAAAAGTTAGAATGAATGATAAAGACAGAAAAAAAGTTTTAATAATTAGCTATTATTGGCCACCTGCCGGCGGTGGTGGTGTAATGCGATGGTTAAAAATGAGTCGTTATTTATCACTAAACAACAACTGGGAGCCAATTATTTACACTCCTAAAAATGCAGGCTACATTGTAATTGATGAAAGTGCAGTTTGTGAGGTACCCAAAAACATAAAGGTCATTCAAAAACCAATACTTGAGCCTAATAATTTCCTTGAAACCTTAGGTTTAAACAAGCTCAAGAAAAACGTTTCTGCCGGTGGTGTTGGGAAGAAAAAAGGAAAAATGAGCATCAGTGAAAAGTTAATGCTTTGGATTAGATCAAATATATTTATTCCGGATCCTCGTTTCCTATGGATAAGACCTTCAGTTAAGTTTCTTAAAGAAGTGATTAAAAAGGAGAAGATTGACACTATTATTACTACCGGTCCACCACACTCTATGCATGTCATTGGACTGAAATTAAAAAAAGAGTTAGGCATTCCTTGGATCGCTGACTTCAGAGACCCTTGGACTTTTATCGATTTTTTTGATGATTTAAACCTAAGTAAACGTTCTTTAGAAAGACATATTAATTTAGAAAAAAGTGTACTAAAAAACGCTGACCACTTAGTTACTGTTAGCCCCTATATTGCTAATGAATTTAAAAAGCGATTTAATGCTGACTTTGATGTTATATATAATGGATTCGATCCTATAGATTTTGAAGGAGAGACTCCAAAATTAGACGAAAAGTTTACGATCTGCCATATTGGCTCATTAAACAAAGACCGTAATGCGGAAGTTTTATGGGAGGCAATTTCAGAAATCACAAATGAAAACAAGGAGTTTAAAAGAGACATAAAAGTTCAACTAATTGGTTCTGTAACCCCTGAATTAATGAGCTCTATTGAAAGCTTAGCGCTAAAAGAAATCATCTCAATTCAAGAACACATGTCTCATAAAAAAGTAATTAAACGAATTAGAAAGTCGCAGTTATTACTTCTACTTATTAATAATACGCCAATCGCGAAGGGAATACTACCCGGCAAGTTTTACGAATACTTGGCTGCAAAACGTCCAATATTATGTATTGGGGCTCCGGACTCTGATGTTGCCAAAATTATTAATGAGTGTGATGCAGGAGATGTGGTTGACTTTTCAGATAAGGAGCGTATGAAAAAAATACTTTTATCTTCTTATTTAGAGTTTAAAGAAAGCGGAAAGGTAAGTTGTAAAACCAACAATATTGAAGCCTTCTCTCGAAAAGGAGAAGCACTTCAATTTGCTAAAATATTATCAGGTATCACATCAAAGTAAAATCAATCTAACTATTCATTTTATTATACTTTCTGTAAGCAACAAATCCAATTAGCAAGAGGATAATTACTGAACTCACCCAAGTTGCCAATACTCCAAACTCATAAGAATCCGGGTCAAAAACAAACTTCACTTCCCCTGACCCTGCAGGTAGCTCTAAGCCCCTTAAGGTATAATTAACCCTGTAGTGAGGCACTTCTTCTCCATTAATATAAGCTGTCCAACCTTTATCGTAAAATATTTCTGAGAAAACAGCAAAAGCATTATTTGCAGACTGGTAAGTATATATCAACTCATTAGGCAAATAGGACTCTAACTTGATGTAATCAGTACTTCCAACTGAGTAAGATAATGATAGGTGATCTTTATAACTTTCTCGAACTATAACACTCATAGAAACATCTGTATTTTCGAATGCTTTTATCTCTTCATTTGCATCTGCAACAAATTTAACGTTATCTACTAACCAAGCATTGCCTAGTGCATGAGGGTTTTGAATAACCGCCAATTGCTGCCCCTGTCCTGCCTGAACAGCACCGATTATGTACTTTGCATTAAGCATATTAGTTACATTCATTTGAGGTAGTAACTGCTGAGCATAATCCTTACCACCTTGCAAGAATGCTTGTCGCAATTGGAAATGCTCTCTACCCAACTCAAAGTCAATAAGCTCTTGATATTTCTTCATTTTCGCAGCATGATATCCTCCCAGAGTTTTATGGAAATAAGCTGTTTTAGCGTCTTCATCCATTTTTGCTGTAGAGTTTAAAACTCTATAATGGGTATGTCGCATTAATTGCAAAAACTGTATTTTTTCTATATCTCTTTGATCTATTCTTCCTTTTTCTGCTCTAACTTCTGCAATTTTCTGTTCAATTTGTTGTGCAAGTTCTGCATTCTGATTCAACTCGTTTTGAAGAATAGTTTTATCTACAGGACTTGCTGCATAAGGAGCTAGTTTTTGTTCTTGAGGCTGATAAGCCAAAAACCTATCTGCTGCAGTTTTAGAAACCCCAGGTTTTTCTTCATTATTAAGAAACTGTTTGTTAAGCGACCATAAATCGACCAATACAAGTGCACCTATCCCTAAAACAAACACCTTTTTATTTAGTTTTCCATATAAATACAGTAATAAAACGGCAAGCGCTAGGATAATATACTTTAGTGAGTTCATCAAGTCAGACCTGAATAAGTCAATTCGATAATCCTTTATACTTTCAAATCCTGCATAAATAACATTTGATTGTTGCTGGTTCTTTTGCAGCTGCTCATTCATATGTTGCTTCTCATCTATACTTAAGAAGTCGAAAAATGTATCTGGAGTTATCCAAAAAACCAACAATACACCTACAAAAACTCCACTTATGGTAAAAAATTTTTTCTTTTGTTTTAAAATGTTGTCTTTATTTTGATAAAGTTCAGACAAAAAAAGAACTGCAAAAATCGGGAGCACCAACTCCACAATTACCAAAATCATAGACACCGTTCTAAACTTATTATAAAGTGGAATGTAGTCTATAAAAAAATCGGTGAACCACATTAAATTTTTACCCCAAGAAAGAAGTAAAGCTAAAATGGCAACCAGCCCTAAACTAATTATCAATCGACTTTTTACAAAAAATAAAGCTAAAACAGCTAAGAAAAAGACTATTGCACCGGCATATACCGGTCCTGATGTAAATGGTTGATTTCCCCAATAAGTATTAACTATAAATTGCTCATTTTGATACTGATTGACCATAAAGTTAAAAAACTGAGGATCTGCTTGCCTCAATCTTTTAATCTCTTCTTCGTCTGCTAAAATAGCACCTGACTTTCCACCTTTTGCATTTGGAATTAAGAGTGTAATGGTTTCTTCGATACCATAACTCCACCTAGTAATATAATCTTTGTCTAAGCCGGTACTCTTAATACCTTCGTTCGAAGACCCATCAGGGTTTATTGTTAATTCAGATGGGCTTCTAGTTGAGAATTTAGAATATTCATAGGTTGTTAATATGTTTCCAATGTTTGGTAACACTCCTATTAGCACTGCTAAAATTGTAATTCCGGCTCTTTTAAAAAATTCTTTTGAATTTCCGACCCTCACTTGGCGAACCAACTCATATACCCCGTAAACAAAAATCACAAAAATTAAATAATAAGTAATTTGAAGGTGGTTTGCATTTAATTGTAAACCTATAAATACGGCTGTTATTAGAACTCCAACCCATATTCGCCCTCTTAAAATACTAATAATTCCTCCTAACAAAGCAGGCATATAGGCAATGGACAATGCTTTACTATTATGTCCGGCCTCTATAATTACCAAAAAGTAAGATGAAAATGCAAAGGCTATTGCACCAACAATGGAAAGCCATGGGTTAATCCTTAGGCACATTAACAAGATATAGAAGCCAAGCATATACAAAAAAAGCAAATTAACCGGATGCGGCAAACCGAACTTTAGCACATTGTCAATTACCTTTATTATATTTCCCTTAAACTGTGTAGCAGAAACCTGATAGGCCGGCATTCCTGAGAACATATTTCCCAACCAAAGTGGTTCTTCATTTAAGTCAGCTCTATGACTTCTTACTTCATGAGCCATCCCTTTATGCTGCTTAATATCACCTTGTTTTAGGCGATAACCTAAAAAAGTCGGATAAAAGTAAACTGATGCAATAGCTGTAAATAGTACTAGCGCTACTATATGCGGAAGAAACTTTTTAGAATCAATAGATTTCATCTGAAGTGTTTTTCAATAATGAATATTAAAGTAAAAAATAATGCTGAAAAGTACTTAAAACTGTTCATGCATTCCAAAAAATATAAGCTGAAAGTAGGAGAAAAATTACTTGTCGTCTTCTGATACTTCTTCGTAGTCGACATAGTCGCCTAGCTTTTCTGTTGTTGACGACTTTTTCTTTTGACCTTTTATGTGGACTTCTCCACTTTTTTGATCTTCATTAAAAGAAGCATTTCTATCATATTGCTGATAGTATTTCTTTTGTTGCTTATTGATAAAGCGCTTTAGCAAATAGGGAATTAACACTCTAAATATTAATCGGAATGCAAAATACACTCCGACTAATATTAAAAGTGTGCGAAGCAATGATATTAAACCGGCTTCAAAAATCATTTTACTTACTCAAGTAAAGGTTTCTTTCTGAATAAACCTCTCTAAAGAATTTATCCTTTAAATCATCAATAAAGCGTATGGCTTCACCTGTTGATTTCATTTCAGGTCCTAACTCTTTATTCACATTTGGAAATTTATCAAATGAGAATACGGGTATTTTAATCGCATAACCTTTTTGATAAGGTTGGAAGTTAAAATCTTTCACCTTTTTATCCCCCAACATTACTTTTGTTGCATAATTTACATAAGGTTCTTTATATGCTTTAGCAATAAAAGGTACTGTTCTAGAAGCTCTTGGATTTGCCTCAATAATATATACCTTTTCGTCTTTAATCGCAAATTGGATATTAATTAACCCTTTAGTCTCTAATGCAACAGCAATCTTTTTGGTGTACTCTTTAATTTGATTCAATACATTTTCACTCAAATCAAAAGCAGGAAGTACAGCATAAGAGTCACCTGAGTGAATACCCGCCGGCTCTATATGCTCCATAATTCCAATTATATAAACATCTTCTCCATCGCAAATGGCATCAGCCTCTGCTTCAATTGCACCAGATAAAAAGTGATCTAAAAGAATCTTATTTCCGGGCAAATCTCTTAGAATGTTTACAACATGTTGTTCCAGCTCTGTTTCGTTGATTACAATTTTCATGCTTTGTCCTCCTAATACATAAGACGGACGAACCAATAGTGGAAAGCCAATTTCTCGGCTCAACTCAATAGCCTCGTCTGCTGTTTCAATTGAGCCGTACTTAGGGTAAGGAATGTCATTGGCTTTTAGCAAATCGGAGAAACTACCTCTGTCTTCAGCTAAGTCAAGTGCCTTATAACTTGTTCCAATAATATTTATACCATATCGATCAAGCTTTTCAGCTAACTTTAAAGCAGTTTGTCCGCCTAACTGAACAATTACACCTTCCGGCTTTTCATGCTGAATGATGTCGTAAATATGCTCCCAAAACACCGGTTCAAAATAAAGCTTATCTGCTGTATCAAAGTCAGTAGAAACCGTTTCAGGATTACAGTTAATCATGATGGTTTCATAACCGCACTCTTTAGCCGCTAAAATTCCATGAACACAGCAATAATCAAACTCAATACCTTGACCAATTCTATTAGGCCCTGACCCCAATACAATAATTTTCTTTTTGTCACTTACCTCTGACTCATTTTCTTCTTCGAAAGTACTATAATAATAAGGCGTTTGTGCTTCAAACTCTGCCGCACAAGTATCTACTAATTTGTATACTCTATTAATACCTAACTCATTTCTCTTTTCATATACTTCACTTTCTAAGCAATTTAACAAATGAGCAATCTGTCGATCGGCGTATCCTTTCTGCTTTGCCTCTAATAAAATGTCTTTAGGCAGCGTTTTAAGATTAAACTTTTCAATTTCATTTTCTAAACTAATCAACTCTTCAATCTGACGTAAAAACCACTTATCGATTAAAGTAGCTTTATATATCGTTGTAAGAGGAATTCCCAACTTAATCGCATCGTATAAATGGAACAATCTATTCCAAGATGGGTTAGCTAAACTCTCTAAAATAGCATTTTGGTCAGTTAACTCTTTCCCATCAGCGCCTAAGCCATTCCTTTTAATTTCAAGTGACTGACAAGCTTTTTGTAGTGCTTCTTGGAAAGATCTACCAATTCCCATAACCTCACCTACTGACTTCATTTGCAAGCCTAGCTCCTTCTCAGGACTGTCAAACTTATCGAAGTTCCAACGAGGGATTTTTACAATTACATAATCAAGAGTTGGTTCAAAGTAAGCTGAAGTATTTCCGGTAATTTGATTACTTAACTCGTCCAAGTGGTAACCAATTGCTAATTTAGCGGCTATTTTAGCAATCGGGTATCCGGTAGCTTTTGAAGCTAAAGCAGAAGATCTAGAAACTCTTGGATTAATTTCAATCGCAATAATTTCTTCTTTCTCGTCATTACTCACTGCAAACTGAACATTACACCCACCTGCAAAGTCCCCAATTGAGCGCATCATCTTAATGGCCATATTGCGCATTTTCTGATAAGTAGTATCAGAAAGTGTCATCGCCGGGGCAACAGTTATTGAATCTCCAGTATGAATTCCCATAGGATCCATATTCTCAATGGAGCAAATAATAATCACATTATCATTGGAGTCACGAAGCAATTCTAATTCATATTCTTTCCAACCTAGTACAGCCTTATCAATCATTACCTCATGAATAGGCGAAGCATGAAGCCCACGGGTGAGCTTTTTATCAAACTCTTCAGCTGTATGTACAAAAGAAGCCCCGGAACCACCTAATGTGTATGAAGGTCGAATTACAAGTGGGAAACCAATTTCTTGTGCAAAGTTTTTACCTTCTAAAAATGAATTGGCAATTTTTGATGGAGCTACTCCCACTCCAATCTTCACCATTAACTCTCTAAACTCCTCTCTATCTTCTGTGATATTAATCGCAGCGATATCTACCCCAATCATTTTTACATTGTACTTCTCCCAAATTCCAATTTCATCACACTTGATAGCTAGATTAAGCGCTGTTTGTCCACCCATCGTTGGAAGTACTGCATCAATATCCGGGTGCTCTGTTAAAATTTTCTCAATTGACTCAGGCTCCAATGGCTCTAAATAAATGTTATCGGCCATTACAGGATCTGTCATAATCGTCGCCGGATTGGAGTTAATTAAAGTTACTTTAATTCCCTCCTCTCTTAATGAACGAGCTGCTTGAGATCCTGAGTAGTCAAATTCACAGGCTTGACCAATTACAATTGGTCCGCTTCCAATAATTAGGGTATGTTTAATGTTTGGATTTTTAGGCATAGGTAGGCAGTTTTGAAGTGCGAAATTACATTACAATAAAATATTCAGAAAATTGTTTGATGAGTTTTTATAAAAAAAAAGGACTGTTTTTCAACAGTCCTTTTCAATTTAAAATATATTTATTGTTTAATAAACTTAGTACTAAACACCTGGTTCTGATGAACCGCACGTATTATATACGTTCCTCGATCAAGATCTGAGAAGTTTAGTCTTCTTGTATTCTTTCCATAATTCAATCGACTTAACTTTTCTTCTTTTACTTTTTGACCTCTAATATTGTAGATATCGATTAAAACCGGAGAATTTACATCTTCAATTTTAAACTCAATACTTGCAATATCCTGAACAGGATTAGGGAACATTTTCATGGAGTTTTCGAAAGTTTTACTTTCTACAACTTCATTAATCCCTCTGTTATTTAACCCTACTAATTGATCAGCTCTATACACACCTCTACCATGAGTAGCAATATATATAGCACCTGAGTTTTTAACTCTTGGGTAGTATTCCTGAATTTGCTTGATTTCAAATACCGGCACTTGACCTAAGCCTGTATTTTCCTCTGTCCACTGAACAGCTGATGGATTAGGATCAAAGGCGTTATCTGAAGCAAAAACACCAAAGTCATTTCCAATTAACACCTTATTTGGATCTCTGTAGTCAATCATTACAGCGTATGCTGGTGCAAGAGGAAGAGCAGTACTTCCATTACCCTGAATGTAATCAAAATTACCAGTAGGGTCAGTAATAGTAGTTGCATTGTAAAACCTTGCAACCTTTGCTTGATTATTGTAATTACCCAGAGCCACAATGACATTGTCTGAGTTATTTGGGTCAATCGCTATACTAGTTACTGCACGATTAGGGAAGTTACCAATTCTATGACACTTTCCTGCTAGCTTTTGCGTTACCACTTTATTCAAATTCACTCCCGAAGATTGTTTTAAACCGGTTGGAACACTATCATTTAAACTTGAGACTCTATATAAACCACCGTCTCTTGTTCCTACAAACATGTGATTACCGTCTGGAGTAAACTTGATATCTAAAACGTCAGATGTAATTGCATGAGGAGTTGACAACTCACCTGCTATATAATTCCAAACAATATCAGTATTTCCTTTTAACAGATCTCTAGTCATCATTATATTTCTGTCAGTTCTGTCAGATTGAGCACCAGACCACCAGTTAGCCGATGCTAACATAGTTTGAACACGATCTTGTACTTTAAAAGAATATCTGAAACGAACATTCATCTCTTCCACTATTAAATAAGCAGTTCCGGTTTCACTACCGAAAGTAAATGTATCTACTTCATACCTTACATCATAATCATCACCAATTAACAAATTGGTATAATCATACTCTGTTCCAAAAGTATAGTTTGTACTAATAGTTGAGCCCGAATCAGCTCTTCTATTTAAGTAGATTATCTGACTATTAGCATCCACAGTAAAGGTGTCGAAATTGACAATAAGTTGATTATTTGTTCCATTCAAAAGCAAAGTATCAAACCTACCGGAACCGGCAGAGACTGTATCAAAGGGATAAATCCCTGTTCTAATAGTATCAATGTATCTAAATTGAATGTTTTTATTCTCTAACGCTAAATAATGAGCACCTGAATTTAATGTATCAACAGTATAGTCAACTAATGAATTAACACTAAGTAAGAAGTTTCTATAATCGTCAAGTGTCCCTAACGTATAAGAGCGATTAATAACCGATGGTACATTCGCTCTTCTCTTTATTTGAATTGTCTTATTTATTGTATCTACTGTTAATGTATCTAAATTGACAATGAGCGGACTACTTACTTCGCTTAACAAGAATGTATCTAAATTAGTAAACTCTGAAATGGTGTCAAATGGGTTTCCAACTTGATAAGCCGGAGTAATTGTATCAACATTTACTATACTATCCCAATAACGTACTACATCCGGCCAGTACCAAGAAGCATCCACCTTTCTTTTTTGTAATATTCTAGCATTGTTATTGCTTTCAAACTCTACTGAATCTCCCCATGGAATTGGCGGCAATACTTCTGCAACGGAATCAATAGTAACATAATCAGTCGAAGCTAAGTGATTAAATGACTCCCAAAGCTCAATAGTACTATAAAACACAGGTGAACACCCTGTAGGTGTACCACAAGCTGCTGACATATACAAGTTGGTATTTGTAATATTAGCGCCTGACAAGTTTGTATTTCCTGATGTTGTACCAATTCCCTGAACTCTTGTTAGTGAGTTAAACTGAGATGTTGAAACCCCAACAGATGTATCAATATTTGATAGCGCTGCATCAAATCCATCACCTCCGGTAGCTAAAATAGACCCCAAATTATTATTGAATTTTATGCCCATTAACTGAGACCCGTTGTCTTGAGCTCCGGCTAAAATAACGCCTTGACCATTTACATCCATACCATAAAATTGAGTTACCCCATATTTATAGTTATTTGTAGTAAAGCTAGGCAACTCGTCATTCATATTAACTGATTTGCCAATCCCCCCGTCTGAAGCGATATACGCTATATCAGAATTTGTTGGATCAAACTCAATGGCATGCTTGTCTGCATGAACATATTGAGGTGACAAGTTTTCATTAAACATTGAAATAACATCAATTTGTGACCAAAGTCCATTTGCAGGTTCTGGGTCTGTAGTACTTTGCACCCATTTATATAATGTAATACCACCAACAATAATTTTGCCCGGATCATCAGGATACACCTGAATGGTATTGTCCCAGTCACCTTGACAGCCACTACCCCCACTTGGCTGGGCATACATATCAAAACCTGCTGCTCCTCCAGGACCAATCACTTCCCAAGTTAGACCTGCATCTCTAGAACGATATATATTGTCTAAACAGTTATTAGGGCCCGCTGCGGCAGCATATATAATATTATTATCTGAAGGTGCAATGGCTATCTCAACCCTTCTGATATTACTATTGGAAGGTGTGGTTTCTGTAAAAGTATTTCCACCATCATGAGAAACAAAGATTTTACCTGTATTCGACCCAAACCTTCTACCATAAGTAACTACAATAACACTATCATTATCTCCTATCTTAATATCATCACATCTTTGATTTAAACCAATCGGATCAGTGATAGATGAGTCAGACATATCTATTTTGCGCAAGCCATTATTCATGGCTACCCATAAAATATCATTATCAACTTTAGAAGCCGCAACTTCTCCAATGGTAGTATAATCAATAAAAGCATCCCCCCTATATGTTGGAGCAACTATGGTTTCAAAGTTTCCATCGCCTGTTAACTTATGAACTCCTGAACCGATAAAAAAGTAACCTCTATCTTTCGTGTTGTTATAATTTTCAAAGTGTCCACCGGTACCTACATAAACACTTCCATCAACCCCTTGAGTAATTGAAGAAATTAAATTAACCTTAAAGTCAGGATCGTAAGGTTGCCAAGATTGGGCACCATTAAAAGATTCAAAAACTCCACCGGCAACACCACCAGCATAAATATGATCTGGATTATTTTTGTCTACTAAAAGAGCCCTCGTTCTTCCACCAACATTATCCGGCCCTTGAAACTGCCATGCAAGCCCTAAAGAAGCTTTTGCCTTGGGCATTCTTGAAACTTGTTTTTCTGCAGCAAAAACATACTGAGGGTCAACCTCTCCTGTTACTGGATCTGCCTTAATACTTTGAATATATTCTAAATAGCCCTTTGCTGAATTAGAATAATCTTCTCCAAACTGTCTTGGAAAATATTTAGCTTCTTTCGAACTACTTAGTGAAATGTATCCGATAGCAAGCGCTAAAACAGGGAGTGTCAAAAGCGTAAATCTTTTGATTTTCATATAACTAACATTTTAAATTAAACTACAGTAAGAAGCCACAATTTACGAATAAATTTACATGACCAAACTTTTATTGAAATTTTGTTAAACATTATTCATTAGACAAACATTGGAGGAGAATTGTTGCCTGGCATAGAAATTATTCTTCTCTGGCTCCAAATAAAATTGTTAAATAAACATTTAAATATAATTGACGGTTTCCGGCAAAGGCCATTATAGGTATTTTTTCAAGAAACAAATCGGCTTTAAGTCCAAGTTCAATAGCTCTCAAAGTTTCTCTATCGTTCCCATAATCAAAGTGCAAACCTGCTTTAAAAAAAGCACCCGGATATAGCCTTATTTCATCTATCCCATTAATAAAAGAGGCTTTACCATATATTTCTCCTTGCTGGTGCTCGTCGGGATCATACCTTTCTCTAACTATGATTGTATTGTTTCTTTCATCAACTTTTTCAACATTCAGATATATGGGCTTTGCCAACCCTAATGACATTCCTATATGAGTAACATAAGTAATAGAAACTCCGCTTATCGACTGTTTAGGAACAAAAACATTATGATATCCAATGCTAGGCCTAATTGTATAGAGAGCATTCTTTTTTCCATATACATACCCACGCATATCATCATCAAAAGGACTAACACTTTTTATTTCTCTTGGATGACGAATATTGGCAACTTCGACTTCATAAATTTGCTTTGTATAGCCGGAAGTATATTTACCCCATCGATAAGCAGCGTGAAAGCCATTGGTGTGCATCCCAATTCCTCCCGACTTCTCTGATGAAAAAGTAGTTGTCTTTTCTTCAAAGATGGTTTCTTGAGCATAATTTTTAATGCTCAAGAAAAAACATACTATAATTAATGGATATATTTTTTTATACATTCCTTAATATAAAGGGCAAAAATTTACTTTTGTTCACTGTTTAATTTAGAAAACATTACTTACAAAAATAATCAATTTCTACTATGAACAAATACAAAGGCACTTATCTGGAAAACTTAAGGTGTAAGGTTGAACATATTGAGTCAGGCAGCATCATTAATACAGATGCACCAAAAGACAATCATGGAAAGGGAGAAATGTTCTCACCTACTGATCTTTTGGCAGCAGCTCTTGGAACATGTATGGTCACCATAATTGCTATTCGAGCCAATACTAAAAAAATTAATTTAGGAGCTGTAGACTTTGAGATTGAAAAAGTAATGGAATCTTCTCCTAGAAAAGTAGGTGAATTAAAACTAACTATTAAAATGAACAAAACACTCTCATTAAAAGATCGAGAGTACTTAGAAAAAGAAGGTTTAAACTGTCCGGTAGCACTAAGCCTGCACCCTGAGCTAAAACAGCAAGTTAGTTTTGAATATATTTAGCAGCTTTTTCTGCGCTAATCGACAAATGAGAAGAATGATAAACTACTTCTCCATTTTTTAAAACTATTAATTGCGGGGATTGATGTGTCACACCTGATTTTTCGGCAATTTGATTACTCAAAGAGCGATTAGCTAGCAAATCTAAGTAGTACACCTCTTGGTCAGCATTGTATTTCTCCCATTCCATTTCTAATCTGCGCTTGGCTGCTGCACTAACAGGACAAGAAGTAGAATGTTTAAAAAAGACGACGACTTTTGATTGTGCATCATTCAATGCACTTTCTAAAACATCAGAAGAATCTAATGTTCTCCAGTTCACTTAGGAAGGTTTTTGAGTATTTTCAACGTCTGCTTGACTATAAGCAGCACATCTTTGATGAGACTTACAAGAGGACAAGGTTAATGCCGCAGCAAAAACGATTAATAAACCAAGTGATAATTTTTTCATTGTTCTTTTTTTTCTGTTCAGATTCTACAAAAATAAATAATTGTCAATTACTTTCTAATAAAGTTCTTCAACTTTGTAAAAGTAGTACGAAAAAGTTTTACAAATGTTCAAAAAGATTTTTTCATTAAAAAATACTCATTTTTGACTATTTTCAAATTTTGGTCTTGTTCATATACTAACATTTATTTTTGAGTGTTATAACCCCATGTCAACTTACTGTTATACCCTATTTTTTATTTTTTTGTTGGTCTCGACTCTAAGTTTTGGCCAAAAGAAAGAATTAGAAGTTTATGGAATAACCGACCTAAAAACTGAATACAATACTTTTGTTATCGACAGTATTGAAGCTAAAAAAGAATCGAATAAAATTCTTAAGCAGTTATATGCTGCCTCTTACTTATCTGCAAGATTAGACTCTATTGTCCGGGGAAAAGAACTCTTTAAACTCTTTTTTTATCAAGGGAAAACCTTTAAATGGCTTAACTTAAATAAAGGGAACTTGCCTACTGAACTAATAAGTAAAGTAGATTATAAAAACCACCTATTTTGGAACAAACCTTTTAATAGCGAAGACTTAACTGCTCTTTTTGAAAGAACTGTTCAATATTATGAAAACAATGGCCACCCTTTTGTAAGTGTGGCTCTAGATAGTGTAATAATTGACACTAACCAAAGTATTGAAGCCTCATTAAAGATTCAAAAAAACCAATTTTATCGATTGGATAGCCTAGAGATTGAGGGGAATGTTGAAGTTTCTAAAAAGTTTATCATCAAACAACTCGACATTAAGCTAGGCGAGCCTTACAATGAATCAGTTGTCAAAAAAATTTCAAATCGCATTGAAGAAATCCCCTTTTTAAGAGAAAAACGCAAACATAAAGTTCTCTTCTTTGAAGAAGGTGTTAAGATTGTTTTAGATCTAGAAAGAAGACAAGCAAGTAGGTTTGATGGAATCATAGGACTACTAACCAACGAAGAAGATGGAAAAATTGAGCTTACCGGGGATGTAGACCTCAACCTCATCAACTCTTTTAACCGCGGAGAAAACATAGGTTTACAATGGCGAAAACTAAAGGGTAACAGTCAAGATTTAAATGTATTATTCAATTACCCCTATTTTTTAAATACAGACTTTGGCTTAGACTTAAACTTTAAGCTCTACAAAAGAGACACTACATTTTTGGACCTAATCAGCAGATTAGGAATTAGCTACAACTTTAGAAGAGGTGAGTTTTTGAGTCTATTCATTGAGAGCAAAAGATCATCTCTGCTTTCAAGAAATCAATACATTAATTCTGAAAGCAACAACCTCCCTCCTTTTGGAGACATTAACGTAAATATGTTTGGGCTTGCCTATCGACTTGAGCGCTTTGACTATCGATTTAACCCTATGAAGGGAATTGGCCTCAATACAAGCTTTGCAGCCGGTAGAAAAAGTTTTCGAAAAATGGCTGCGTTGGAGGAGGAAAATCCCGGGATTTACGACAACATACCACTTCAAACCAACCAGTTTGAGGGCTCATTATTCTTGAGGTATTTCATACAAATTGGCAATCGTTCAACCATATTGTTGGCAAACCGCTCAGCAAGTATTTATGCAGAGACAATTTATGAAAATGAGCTACTTCGAATTGGAGGCTTAAAAACGCTTAGAGGCTTTGATGAAGAATCAATTTTTGCTTCTACCTACTCCATTTTCACTTTTGAATACCGCTTTTTACTTGACAGAAATTCCTTTTTTGCAATATTTTCAGATGGAGCCTACTATGAAAACAACAGTGTTAACGATTATATAAGTGACACTCCCATTGGTATAGGTGCCGGTCTAAACTTTGAAACCGGAGCGGGAATTTTTTCTTTTAACTATGCCATTGGCAAACAATTTAACAACCCATTTGACTTAAGGTCAGGCAAAATTCACTTTGGTTTTATCAGTCTCTTCTAATTTAGCTGATGCTTTGCTTAATTTAGCGGAATTGAATCGCACTAATTTATGGATTTTAACGCTTTACTTTTTTTATTGATTGGACTCTTTATTGGCTTTGGGCTTGCTTATGTTCTCTCAAAAAAATTAGATAAAAGTAAAGAGCTCCAAACTCAACTTAACACTCTTCATGAAGAAAATACTGCTTTACTTATTGAACAAAGAACAGCTTCGAGCAGAGCTGATGAAATTCAAAAGTATTATAATCAGCTAAAAATTGATTTTCAAGCACTAGAAAAAACCAAAAATGATTTAAGTAATGAGCTAAGTGCTTTAAGAGTTCACAAAAGTAATTTAGAAGAAAAGCTGGAAAATCAGCTTAATGAAATGCAGAAATTACAAGATAAGTTTACACAGGATTTTGAACTGATTGCTCATAAGATATTGAGACAAAACAGCAGTGATTTCTCTGAAAGCCACCAAAAAGAACTTGCTCAAATACTAAATCCGCTTCAGGAGAAAATTCAATCATTTGAAAAAAAAGTAGAAGAGAAATATCAGCTCAATCGTGATGAACAAATCTCGCTTAAAGAGCAAATTAAGCAGTTAACTGAACTGAATGGAGAGCTTAATGAGCAGGCACAAAACTTGACAAAAGCATTAAAGGCAGATACTAAAAAACAAGGGAATTGGGGCGAGGTAATCTTAAGTAGAATTTTAGAACGTTCCGGCTTGACAAAAGGCTCAGAATATGAATTGCAATACAGTGCTACTACTGAGGACAACAAACGCTTACAGCCGGATGTAGTCATACACTTACCCGAAGAAAAGCACTTAATTATCGACTCCAAAGTTTCTTTAGTTGCTTACGAGCGATTTGTGAATGAAACGGATGATGTAAAACGACAAAACCATCTAAAAGAACACATAAGCAGCGTAAAACAGCACGTTAAGGGCCTAAGTGAAAAAAATTATCAGAACCTATCCAAAATAAACAGTCCTGACTTTGTTTTATTGTTTATGCCCATAGAGCCTGCTTTTAGTTTGGCGATGCAAAGTGACAACGATCTGTATGCTTACGCCTGGGAAAAGAAAGTGGTTATTGTTAGCCCTTCTACGCTTTTAGCTACCTTGCGAACCATTGCTTCCATCTGGCAACAGGAAAAACAAACGAGAAATGCTATTGAAATTGCTCAGAGAGCCGGTAGATTATACGATAAATTTGTTGGCTTTGTAGACGATATGGCTAAAATTGATCGAGGTTTAAACTCTGCTCAAAACGCTTATGATGATGCGCTTAATAAGTTGAAAAACGGAAGAGGAAACATTATCGGAAGATTAGAACATCTACGTGAACTAGGTGCAGAAAGCAGTAAAAGTATTCCAACTCACTTAATCGAACAGGAGGAAGATGAAAACTAATATTTTAATATTTATATCATCAATATTCCTATTCGCTTGCACTGTTTCAAAGACTAGCAGATACGATTACACTTATTTATACGATGAAGATCAAAAAGCGATTAAACCGTCCTTTAAAGTTTTTCATCACCAAAATGACAGCTCAACTTTATTTTTTAAATTAAAAAGCGATGATGTTTTATTTGGAAAGTTGAGCAATGATTCCACATTAACAGCTCGAATTCTTTGTAAATATAGAGTATACCATCCTGAAGGTCAAAAAACCATACTTGACAGTACCACTATGGCATTCCATAGTTTTGGTGAAAACTCTAATCAGAATATACTTCAATCTCACTTCAGTTTTAAGTTGGCAAGTGGTTCTATTTATCCAATGGAACTTCGCTTTAGAGATCAGTATAGAGACTTGAATGTAGTTTATTATTTATGGTTAGATAAAAGAATAAATGGCAACGAACAGTTCTATTTAATTAGAAATGAAGAAGAGGTGATTATCGATAAGCAAGTTAACTTAAGTGAGTCGATCATCATAGAAAAAAGTCCGCTTTTACCGGAAGGCTTATACACTTTGTATTTTTCTGATTACTCCTATTCAATGACTCCTCCTCCTTTTGCTGACCATGCAACTGAAAGAGAAAAACTAGAATATGACAGTTCAAGAAACATCATTTTTGTAGACAGTGAAGCTAGAGTAGAAAACTGGTCAACTATCAATCAACTTATATGCAACTCAGAAGATAGTTTATTACCCTTTTACTTTTACGATTATTACCCTGCCTTTCCTGACATTAGTGAGTTCAATCAAATGATAGAGCCACTTCGCTATATTACTACTACAAAGGAGTACAACCAACTTAAGAATGCGGCTAACATTAAAAGAGAAATTGACAACTTTTGGCTGAAAATTGGAGGTAGTGCAGAAAAAGCTGAAAAAATGCTCCGCTTATACTACAAAAGGGTTCAAATGGCGAATGAAAAATTTACTTCCTACAAAGAAGGCTGGAAAACAGATCGAGGAATTATTTACATTGTTTATGGTCAGCCCACCAATATTTATAAAGGAATAAGCTCAGAAACTTGGGTTTATGGAGAAGAAAACAACATATTATCAATCAAATTTCAATTTAATCGAAAAGCTGATGCAAGAACTAACAATCGTTTTGACTTAATTCGCAATCCGGATTTTAAAAACAATTGGTATAGAGCTGTGGATCAGTGGCGACAAGGAAAAGTATTTTAATGGCAAACGAAAACTACATTTTTGGCATGCATCCGGTGATGGAAGCCATAAAAGCGAATAAAGAAATTGACAAAGTATTTATTCAATCAGACTTAAGAGGTCCTCACGTAACTGAATTGCGAAAGCTGCTTAAAACACACAAAGTCAGTAGTCAAAATCTACCTTTGGGAAGAATGAATCATTTGTACAAAAAGAATCATCAAGGTGTCGTCGCTTTTTTGTCGCCTATTGATTACCAACCATATCAAGAGGTAATTTCAAATGCATTTGAATCAGGAAAAATGCCCTTGGTCTTAATTCTCGATCGCGTAAGTGATGTTGGAAACTTTGGAGCAATTTGCAGAACTGCTGAATGTACCGGAGTTGACTGCATTATTATCCCTGTGAAGGGTTCTGCTCAAATTAATGGAGAAGCTGTTAAACGATCATCAGGAGCTTTATTAAATGTAAACATCTCAAAGGAAAGAGACTTAGCTGCCGTTGCTGAAGACCTAAAGAGCATGGGACTGCAAGTGGTAGGATGCACGGAAAAAACAGAAGAATTAATTTACTCAGTAGACTATAAAATGCCAACGGTCATTGTAATGGGCTCGGAAGAAGATGGAATTAACTCTCAGTTAATGAAAACACTGGACGCTAAAGTTAAAATCCCAATGATGGGAAACACAGAGTCATTAAACGTATCTGTATCAGCAGGTGTAATTATTTATGAAGCCATTCGACAAAGGATTTAATCTAACCACTATTTCTAGAAAAAATAATGAATTCCTATCTTATAGGTATACGTAATTTTGCAGACAGTGATTACAACTATTATTAGCAAAGCGTTCAAATAATGCTCTACAGAATCCTAAAGTTTATTGTAGCTCAAAGCTTAAAAATTCATTACAAAAACATTAAGTCTTTTAACGTTGGGGCTATTCCTGAAAAAGATCCGTTAATAATTGCGCCTAATCATCCCAACTCATTTTTAGACGCTTTAATAATTGCTGTACAAGTTAATAGACCGCTTTACTTTTTAGCTCGATCTGACGTTTTTAATAAAAAATGGGCTGCTTTTCTGCTAAAAAAAATGCAACTTATTCCCATTTATCGAATTTCTGAAGGAATAGATAAGTTACACAAGAATCAAGAAACTTTCGATCATTGTCATGAAATACTGGCAAATGATGGCGCTTTATTAATTTTTCCGGAAGGGCTAAGTAAGCAAGAAAAACGACTACAAGAATTAAAAAAGGGTTTGGCACGCATTGTCTTTAGTTTTGTTGGTTCGCATCCTCAAAAGCGACTCTCTATAGTTCCTGTCGGAATAAATTATGATAAAATCACCGCCTTCAACAGTCATATTTTAGTCGGCTTCGGGCACCCTTTCACCCTTGATCCTTGGATGAAAGATTACAATGACAAACCTAATTTAGCTTATCAAGCTTTTAATATTTATCTTGAGCAAGCCCTAAAAAAACACTTAATTGAAATTACTCCAGAGCATGAGGAGGTTTTTCATGCTTTCAGCGAAATTGACCCCTGCTTCGAACAGAATTCTCTCGACCGGAAGCATTTAATTGCTGAGGGCATTTTAAAGTTGAGCGAGAAAGACAAAAAGAACTTTAATGAAGTAGAAAGTCAAAGTCATAAAGCAGAAGCCTTACTTACAGATTACGGCCTAAGTTTTAAACACTTTAAGCACAAAGTAAATGTAAAAGCAATTGATCTTATCATCTTAATCACACTGTTACCTTTTACATTAACAGGCCTAATATTTAACTGGTGGATCTATTTTGTAGGCAAAGGATTTGCCAAGTTACTACCAAGAAAGCATGAACAATTCTACACATCAGTTAGATTTGGCTCAGCAACATTACTTTGGATAATTTGGGCGATTGTTTTAACCGCTGTCTTAAGTCCAATTTCACCTTGGTTTTTACTCAGCCCTATTGTCCTTTTTATTGCTTTAAAAACACTCATAAAAACTAAACGTAAATTACTTAAAATAAAGCGACTGTTTGCATTGCGTAGATTAAATGCCGATGCCAAGAAGCACCACGAGCTAATTGAGAGTATTAAGGAACTCATGAATTACCGAAATAAGAATGAACTAATACCTTAAACTATGAAACTTCCCATACTGATACTTTCTTTATTCTTTTTATTAAGTAGTTGTGATTCTTCAAAAAAGCAAAGTGAAGAGCAGTTTACTGCAAAAAAACAATCAATCGACTCAATTGCAGTTCCTCTTTCTAAGCAACTTATCAACTCTATTTTAGCGAATAAAGAGACACAACAAACTGTTGACAAGCTCAAAAACCTAGAGTTAAACACATTACTAACGGAGCTCAATACAGACCTTAAAAAGAAAGTGTTTTGGATAAATATCTACAATTCTTTTATTCAAATTATTCTTGAAGAAGATGACAAGGGTTTTGAAGATAAAAGCGATTTTTTTAGCAAAAAGCAGATTGAAATTGCAGGAGTTCAGTTCAGTTTCGACGACATAGAGCACGGCATAATAAGAGGCACAAAGTTTAAATACGGCTTGGGATATGTTGACAATCCTTTTTCTGATGAAATCATAAAAGCGCTAAAGTGCGATACACTGGATGAGCGCATTCACTTTGCTTTAAACTGTGGCGCAGAAAGCTGCCCACCGGTTAGAGTTTATACACTTAGTAATTTTGAAAAAGTGATGGAAGAAAACACTAAAACTTTTTTAAACTCAGAAACCACTTTTTTAGAAATTGAAAATAGGGTAATTACCACTAGACTTTTTCAATGGTATAAAGGCGACTTTGATTTAAGTGTAACTGAGTATTTAAAAAAATATAATATTATTCCACAGTGGGTTGAGGCTGATGTTGAGTACAGTGAATATAACTGGGAGAAACGATTGGTGAAATAGTAGATCATTCTCCATCCACCATAATTACCGCTTAACAACAATCATTTTATTTAATAAAAGCTTTCAATTACCTTTGGAGCTTGAAAAAAATCAGTAAATATTTATCATGAAGAAAATTTTAATATTAATTGCGGGTTTTATGCTCGCCTTTGCGCCGGTTAGAGCCGACGAGGGAATGTGGCTTCCAATGTTAGTGAAGCGCCTAAATTATGTAGATATGCAAAAACAGGGCTTGCAATTAACCCCTGAGGAAATCTACAGTGTTAACAACTCCAGCTTAAAAGATGCAATTGTTCGCTTGGGAAGAGGCTTTTGTACCGGAGAAATCATTTCTGACCAAGGTCTAATGCTAACCAACCACCACTGTGGTTTTGGTGTGATCCAAGAGAAAAGTACAGAGGAAAACAATTATTTGGATGATGGTTTTTGGGCAATGAACAAGTCTGAAGAGTTGCCTGCAGGCTTCTCAGTTTCATTTTTAGTTCGCATGGAAGATGTGAGCGAAACTATTAATGCAGAACTAAATGAAGAAATGAGCTTGCAAGAGCGCACAGCTAAAATCCGTGAACTAAGTGACTCTTTAGAGAAGTTAGCAGTTGGAGAAACGCACTTTGATGCTCAAGTGAAAAGTTTTTATAATGGAAACGAATTTTATCTTTTTGTTTACGAAACTTTCCAAGATGTACGTCTAGTAGGAGCTCCTCCGTCATCTGTAGGGAAGTTTGGTGGCGATACCGATAACTGGATGTGGCCAAGACAAACCGGAGACTTTACTCTTTTCCGCGTATACGCTAACAAAGACAATAAGCCTGCAGAATATAGCGAAGATAATGTACCTTACACTCCAAAGCACAGCTTACCAATTTCATTAAAAGGAGTAAAAGAAGGAGATTTTTCAATGATTTTTGGATATCCGGGATCAACTGATCGCTACTTAACTTCTGCCGGGATTAAGTATGAACTAGAAGTTCGTCAGCCTTCTTACGTAAAACTTAGAAGAGAAGTATTAGACATTTACGAAGAGGAAATGGCAGCTAGCGACAAAGTGCGTTTGCAATATGCTTCAAAGCATGCAAGCATCAGTAATTATTGGAAATACTTTAAAGGCCAACAAGCCGGTTTGAAACGTTTGAAAGTATATGACAAGAAAAAGGCAAAGGAAGATCAGTTAGCAGAATGGATTGCTGCTGATGAAGAAAGACAAAAACTTTACGATGGCGTATTAGAAGGCTTTGAAACAGGATTCAACAACCTAAGAGAAGTAAATAAAGTAAGAATTTACTTAGGTGAGTCAATTTTTAGAATTGAGGCAGTTCCTTTTGCTCGTGAATTTTCAGGTTTAAAGAACCTACTTGAAGCAGATGAAGTAGATCAAGCAAAAGTGGACGAAACGGTTGAAAGTCTAAAAGCTATGGCAAAAGAACACTTTAAGGATTACAGCAAGAAGATCGACCAACAAGTTTTTGCTGCCATGGTTCGTGCTTATTACAATGATCTTCCTGAAGATAAGCAGCCTGAAGAGTTCCGTTCTTTAGTTGAAAAATATAAAGGCGACTACAAGAAAATGGCTGAAAAATACTATGACAAAACCATTTTTGCTTCTGAAACTGATGTAATGGAATTCTTGGAAAAGCCAAAAGCTAAAACGATTGACAAAGATCCTATCTACAACTTAATGAAAGTAGTTTTCAATCATTATTTAGAGCACATTAACCCTGTTATTCAATCAGAAACTGAAGGTTTAGCTCGATCTGAGAGACTATTTGTAAAAGGATTGCGTGAAATGGACAAAGATAAAACTTACGCTCCTGATGCCAATTCAACCATGCGTTTTACTTACGGTCAAGTGAAAGCTTATGAGCCTAGAGACGGAGTTTCATATCACTATTATACAACTGCTCAAGGTATCTTGGAAAAAGAAGACCCAACTAACCACGAGTTTATTGTTCCTGAGAAATTAAAGGATTTAATCTTGAAAAAAGATTACGGTCAGTATGCCAATAAAGAAGGCGAACTTGTTGTCAACTTTATTACCAACAACGACATTACCGGTGGTAATTCTGGTAGCCCGATGATTAACGGAAACGGAGAGTTAATTGGAACGGCATTTGACGGCAACTGGGAAGCCATGAGTGGTGACATTGCTTTTGAACACGAATTGCAGAGAACCATTGGTGTTGATATTCGCTATACTTTGTTTATTATAGACAAATTTGCCGGTGCTTCTCACTTAGTAGAAGAAATGAATTTAGTGAAATAAGAAACACACATTTCAAAGACAAAATTTAAAAAGAGCTCCAATTTGGGGCTCTTTTTTTGTTTTATATGCTAACAATAAAGTTACGTTTCCTATCACTCAGTCAAAACCATTCACTCAAAAAATGGTTAATTTTGCAGTAAATTTAAAAGCAAGATTACATGGCCGAGATAGAACTTTTGATGCCTAAAATGGGCGAAAGTGTTGCTGAAGCAACCATTACAAAATGGCTTAAAGCCGAAGGAGATCAAGTGGAAGCCGAAGAACCGGTAATTGAAATTGCCACCGACAAAGTGGATTCTGAAATCCCTGCTCCGGAGGATGGTGTAATCAAAAAAATACTTTTTAAAGAAGACGATGTAGTAAAAGTTGGACAGGCGATTGCCATCATTGAAATTGAAGGCGAAGCTAGTTCTAATGGCAGCGCTCCGGCGGTAAGCTCTGAAGCAAAAAATGAAGTACCCTCTGCTGCTAGTGGTACTGCTGAAAAACCACAAACGGAAACAACAACTACCGAAAAAATTGCCAAAACCTCAGATTCGGGAAAATTCTTTTCTCCTCTAGTGCGCAGTATAGCTGAAAAAGAAGGCTTAAGCATGCAAGAGCTGGAAAGCATTTCAGGAAGTGGTTTAAACGATAGAGTTACAAAAGATGACTTACTAAACTACATTCAAAATAAAGGAAGTCAATCCGCTACTGCAACAACTTCTCAAGCGCAAGCAGCACCAAAAGCAGCTCCTGAAGCACCAAAACAGGAACAAGTTATTCCAATGGGCGATGGAGATGAAATCATACAGATGGATCGCATGCGTAAAATGATTTCTGAACACATGACCATGTCGAAGAGAACTTCGGCTCACGTTACTTCATTTGTAGAAGCCGATGTGACCAATATGGTAATGTGGAGAAACAAAGTGAAAAAGCAGTTCCAAGAGCGTGAAGGTGAAAAAATCACTTTTACTCCTTTAATTATGGAAGCAGTTGCAAAAGCAATCAAAGAAATGCCAATGATTAACGTTTCCGTTGACGGTGACAAAATCATTAAACGTAAGCACATAAATTTAGGAATGGCTACTGCATTGCCTTCAGGAAACTTAATTGTTCCCGTTATTAAAGATGCTGATCAAAAAAATCTAATTGGATTATCGAAAACGGTTAACGACTTAGCGAACAGAGCTAGAATAAACAAGCTAAGCCCGGATGAAATTCAAGGTGGAACTTTTACAGTGACCAATGTAGGTACTTTTGGAAATGTAATGGGTACTCCCATCATCAACCAGCCGCAAGTAGCAATTATGGCTGTTGGTGCAATTAAAAAGAAGCCGGCTGTTATTGAAACTCCTTTTGGAGACACTATTGGTGTACGTCACATGATGTTTTTATCATTGTCTTACGATCACAGAGTTGTCGACGGCTCTTTAGGTGGAAGCTTTGTTCAGAGAGTTGCTAATATTCTCGAAGAATTCGATGTGAATCGAGAAATTTAATCGACTAACATACTTTTGTTGGATATTAATTGAGATTTTAAGTAATTTATTCGCTGAATAAAATATATTTGTAGCTTACAACAAGTAACTTACTATTTAAGGATGAATTACCGAATTAGTCTCTCTGCCCTACTCTTTACTTTTTTCTGCTCAATGGCTGCATTTGCACAAGTGAGCGATAAAGAAAAGTTCACAGAAGCCTTATACTTAATGGATGAGCGTCGTTTTTCGGCAGCTTTACCTATTCTGCAAAAGCTCCAAGAAAAAGAGGAATATCAAGATGATGCTAACGTCAATTACAATATTGGTGTGGCAATGATTAATGCATTTGATGACAAACAACAGTCGCAAGCATTACCATATTTGCAGAAAGCAGCACAAAATGTTAGTCCCAATTACCGTCCTTTTAGCCATAGAGAAGATCGAGCACCAGTTGATGCACACTATTACTTAGGTAAAGCTCAGCACAACAACTATCAATTTAAGCAAGCCGCTGAAAGTTTTAAGAACTTTAAGACCTATATCAACGATAAACATTATCTCTACCATGAAATTGACAATTTAATTTCCATGGCAAACTATGCTGAAAGTGCTGTAGAAAATCCTGTAAACATTGAGTTGAACAACTTAGGAGGTCAATTAAATAGTTTTTTCCCGGACTACAGCCCGGTTTTAAGGATTGATGAATCTGCCATTTACTTTACATCTCGTCGATTAAGAGAAGACAGCAGTAATGCCGGCATTTTTGACCCGGTTGATGGAATGTATTATGAAGATATTTACGTAGCATTTAACGACAATGGTAACTGGGGAAATCCAATTCCACTAAACATTAACACCGACCAGCATGAAGCAACTTTAAACCTTTCCGTTGATGGTCAAACGCTATACATTTACAAAGACATTGAAGGAAATGGCGAGCTTTTTAAAAGTGAAATCATTGGGGATTCCGCCGGTATTGAAGTTTGGTCAGAACCTGAAAAGTTAGGCTCGAACATAAATACAAAAGCTTATGAAACGCACGTTACCATAAGTCCTGATGAAAAAACGCTTTACTTTATAAGTGATCGAGAAGGTGGCTTTGGCGGAAAAGACATTTACTATTGTCGGCTTTTGCCAAATGGAATGTGGGCAATGGCTCAAAACGTTGGCTCTAGATTAAACTCTAAACACGATGAAGATGGTGTTTTTATGCACCCTGGTGGTAAAACACTCTACTTTAGCTCAAACGGACATGAGAGTATGGGTGGATACGACATTATGTTCAGCACTCTTACAGACACCGGTTGGTCTGAACCGGAAAACATGGGCTACCCAATTAATTCTGTTGAAGATGATGTTTTCTTTGTAACAACTCCTGATGGCAAACGTGCCTATTTCTCCTCATTTAAGGAAGATGGTTACGGAGAAAAAGACATATACATGATTAAGTTAATCGATGCAGAAGAAATTCCTCTTACACTGTATAAAGGAGTATTCACTTTTGCCGACAGAAATGAGCCGCCTCCGGGAGCTGTTGTTACCATTTTAAATAATGAAACAGGAGAACTCGTTGGAACCTATACGCCCCGACAAAGAGATGGGCAGTTTTCTGTCATACTGGAGTCTAACAACAGTTATCACCTAATTTATGAGGCAGACAACTACAGAACTTATGAAGAAGATATTTATGTGCCTTATGGAACTAATTACCAAGAAATTTACAAAGAAATTCAGTTAAAACCTGTACTCGTTGGCGTAGGAACAGAATCTATTACTGCCGCAGGAGTCGCAAAAGCAAATGTAAACGGTAGAATAAGCGTAAAAGGAAAACCATTAACACAAACAGAAATTCGCTTACTAGATAAAGATCGCCAATTGTTAGAAAGCACTACAACTGACGGAACCGGCAGCTTTAACTTCCAATCGCTTGACCCTTCATTATCATATTTGTTAGAAGTTAATGCAGATGGAGACCCTCCACTTTTGGGCTATGAAATTTCACTAACTAATAACAAGGGAGAAGAACTTACCTTTGAGAAAATAGACGATAGTACGTACCTATTTGTGCCTTCGCTATCTCCTTATGAATATTACGGAATTAAAGCAAAGTCCTTAAGTGGACAAGTTAAATATGCCGGAGAAACTGTTGAAGGACTTAAAATTCGACTAGAAAATCAAGGCAAAGAAACAATTAGCTCAGCCATTACAGATAAAGACGGAAGATTTTCTTTTGAAAAGCTAGATTTGGACAATGAATATCGATTAGTATTTGAAGGTGACTTTCCGGATGACCCGGAAATTATTGTGACGAACGACATTGGTGAACGCATGCGCTTTGTTAAAGAAGCAGAAGGTGTATACAGATATGTGCCTACTCAAGCTGACAGACCTACTCAAATTGCGGGAAGAGCTACTATTAACGGTGCACCTATTAGCGGCATGAGTGTGAATTTAAAAAACAGCAATGGTAAAGTGATCCAGCAATCAATAACTGATGAAAATGGAAACTTCGTTTTCAGCCGCTTAGACATGGATCAGAATTACCTCATTGAGTTTGATGGCGATATTCCCGACAATGCTACTTTGGTATTAAAAGATGAGTATGGTAACATATTGACTTTTGAAAAAGTTGGTCCAGGATTATACGAATACAAAGCAAAAGACAAAAAAGAAAGCAACCAACTAGCTGGTATTGCCAGTAGAAATGGTGCTCCTATAAGTGGTGTAGAGGTAACTTTACTCAATAGCAAGGGACAAGAAATCACAAAACGAAACACTGACGAAAATGGACTTTTTGTATTTGACGATTTAAACATGAGTGAAAGCTATCGCTTGGTTTTTGATGAGCTGTTTCCAGAAGACGGAGATATCGCATTAAGTGATGAGAATGGGAACAAATTAATGTTTGTAAAAATTGAGCGCGGTGTCTATGAATACTACCCGGCTCACTTGCCTTCTCCCATGGCAAAAAACCTTTACAGTGATATAGAAGGAGAAGTGAGCAGCCAGGGCAAAGCAGTTACCGAACTTAAAGTACTTTTATTAGATGGCAACAGAAATGTGCTTAAATCAGCCGCCACAGACAGCGTAGGTAAGTTTAACTTCTTACAATTAAACTTAACCAATACCTACTTCATTCAATTTGAAGGAAACTACCCTGAAGATGCTAAATTAGTAGTAGCAAATGACAATTTTGATTTGCTACTTTTTAGAAAAATTGAATCAGGACTTTACAAGTTTGATCCTTTATTTAATGTAAAATTAGTCAATAAGCAAAGACAAATATTATCAGAAGAAATTACTGATGACGTGAGCAATTTTGACTATAGAAAGTTAAATAAAGACGAAGTATATTTATTGGTATTCGGAGAAAAAAATCCTGATTTAAAAGAAATTATTCTTACAAATGAAAATGGTGAAGAATTAATATTTAAACAGATTTCAAAAGGCATTTACGAATACACCCCAGATTACAAATTTAGTTTCAAACCTTTTACAGTAAATGTAGATGGAGACTTTAGCGACACTTATCCAAGTCCCGAAGAACTAGAAGGTGTGATTACGTATTTTCAACGCTACTTTAAATACAATGCTAAAGACATTAACGAAAGCAACACAAGTTTTGTAGGCTTTATTAATCAAGTGGCAGAAATTGTTAAAGTAAGAGGCTATGCGGATATCATAATTACTTCGAGTGCCTCAAAGGTTCCAACCAGTAGCTGGAAAAGCAACTCTGAACTCAGTAAAAAAAGGGCTTATGATACACGTGATTTATTGATCAAAGTTATGAAACGTAAAGGCATTACTTCTAGCCAGTATAACTTTGTTGATGTAAATACTTTAATTACCGGTCCGGAGTATAACAACGATGCGAGAAGTAATCGTCCGACCTATGAAAAACATCAGTACGTTAGAATTTTTATTAAATAGAGAAACTAAGTTAATATGAAACTTCAACTCAAACGACCCATTGTATTTTTTGATTTAGAAACCACAGGAACGGATGTAGCCAAAGATCGCATCGTCGAGATTTCTATCTTAAAACTTCATCCCGATGGGAAGAAAGAGGTAAAAACGCGGAGAGTAAACCCTGAGATGCCCATACCTGCCGGTTCTTCTGAAATTCATGGTATTTACGATGAAGATGTAAAAGACGAGCCCACTTTTGCCGCTTTGGCAAAAAGCTTAGCTCAATTTATTGGCAACAGCGATTTAGCCGGCTACAACTCCAATAAATTCGACGTTCCTCTTTTAATGGAAGAGTTTTTACGTGTTGATGTTGACTTCGACCTTGAAAGCAGAAAGTTAGTGGATGTGCAAAACATTTTTCACAAAATGGAACAGCGAACACTAGTCGCCGCATACAAATTTTACTGTGGGAAAGATTTAGTTAATGCACACAGTGCTGAAGCGGACATCAAAGCCACTTACGAAGTTCTAGAATCTCAAATTGAACGCTACGAAGAACTTGAAAATGATGTTGACTTTTTAGCCGACTTCTCTAAAAGAAACGACACTGCCGACTTAATGGGAAGAATTGTTTTTAATGAAGAGGGTGTAGAAGTATTTAACTTTGGTAAGCACAAAGGCAAGCCGGTTACTGAAGTATTGGAAAAAGAACCTTCTTATTACGATTGGATGATGAAAGGAGATTTTCCACTTTACACTAAGAAGATACTTACCGGCATAAAACTAAGGGGTGCCTTTAATAGATAAGAAATGAAGATTATTTGCGTTGGCAGAAATTACGCAGCCCATGCTGCAGAACTAAAAAATGAAGTTCCCACAGAGCCGGTTATTTTTCTAAAACCCGACACGGCATTGCTTCCTAAACGCCAACCTTTTTTTTATCCTGATTTTTCTAAAGACATTCATTTTGAAACGGAGGTGGTTGTTCGGATTAACCGCTTGGGAAAAAACATTGCACCCAAGTTTACCCATAAATATTATTCAGAATTAAGTTTGGGAATCGACTTTACCGCCAGAGATCTTCAGCAAAAACTAAAGGAGAAAGGTTTGCCTTGGGAAAAAGCAAAGGCATTTGACGGCTCTGCCCCTACCGGCCAATTCATTGATAAGTCAACTCTCCCTGAAGTAAACCAACTCAACTTTGAGCTTAAAATTAATGGAAAAAGCCGTCAAAGCGGCAATACTTCTCAAATGCTTTTCTCCATAGATGAATTAATTTCCTACGTATCTAAATATTTTACGCTAAAAATCGGCGATTTAATCTTTACCGGCACACCTCAAGGTGTTGGTCCAATTGCAATCGGAGATCATTTGGAAGCCTATTTGGAAAATGAAAAGGTATTGGATTTGAAGATTCGCTAATCTCCCTTACCGCACCACTTTTTCCTTAAAAACTACTCCGTAATCTTTTAGCTCTTCTAAAATAGGTTCGTACATTTCTTTTTTAATGGGAATGTGAACACCCGGAGAATTAATCTTTCCGGTTAAAATCATTTTGGTAGCAATGCCTACCGGATATCCTACTGTCATTGCCATTGCTGTATCTTCGGTATCTTTCCCTTTAATCACCATAGAGGAGTGTTTTTCATGCTCCTCGCCGTCTAATTCGTAAATAAACTTATGCCACATGACAATCATGTCTTTGTCTTCCGGTTTTAAGGACCATTTACGCTCCAATATTCTTTGAAGCACTTGAGCAGGAGTGGCATTTTTAATCCCAACCTTAATGTCTTTAAAAATATCCAGCCATTCTAGTTTGGCAAACAACTCGATATCATCGTGCGCTAGACCCAAATAGTGGCGCAACTTTAACTCAACTGAATCAGTAGGATTATAAGGCAGAAACAAATTAATGAACTCTCTGAAGGTCATTTCTTCTGAATTTGGCAAAGTATAGGTATCATCGGTAGCTCCAATTTGAACAAAAGCATCCCAAGCGCGACAATAGCCCGGGCGCCTTAAGGTTCCCCTGTATAGCGTTTTAATATCTTCTAAACCGTAAACAGATTGATATTTCAATGAATCTCGATTAGCTATTCCCTCAAACTTTCCATAATCATCAATGTCAATTAGCTCAGTTCGACGAAACAATTTATGATAGGGAATGTATTTATAAGTTCCCTCTTGAATAAACTTAACAGCCCCGCCTTGTCCTGCTAGCACCACATTTCTTGGATTCCAAGTAAATTTGTAATTCCAAGGATTGTCATCACTCTCCGGAGCGACTAAGCCTCCGGTAAAAGATTCAAAACCGGTTAGTTTTCCACCTTGTTCTTTTATTTCATCGATTATCTTCATTGCCGAAAGATGATCGATTCCCGGATCTACGCCGATTTCATTAATAAAAGTAAGCCCGGCAGCTTTTGCCTCCTCGTCCAAAGCACGCATTCCATCAGAAATGTAAGAAGCTGTGACCATATTTTTCTTAAAAGTAATACAGTCTTTTGCTACCTCTAAATGCATGTGAGCCGGCAACATTGAAATCACAATATCTGCCTGGCGAATGAGCTCTTGTCGCATTGATGAATCATTCACATCAAACTTTTGAGCTGTTACAGTTTCATGATTTAACCATTTGCCTAAATGATCAACTGATTGATCAACAATCTTCAATTTCCATTCATTTTCTTTGGCGTTCTTTACAATGTAATCTATCAAACTTGCCGTTGAGCGTCCTGCTCCAATTAACAATATATTTTGCATCATTTAGTTCATTTTCGCGAATTGCCAAATTAGAATTTTTATTAGGGCTTGTCAAAAAGGAAAGAACTTAATTTTAAACATTATCAAATCCCAATAATTTCATTTAATTACATTTGAAGCATGAAAAAAGCTTTTCTATTGTGGGCAGGTATTTTCGGATTACTAGCTGTAGTTTTGGGCGCAATGGGTGCACATGCATTAAAAGATGTTTTATCTAACAATCAACTAAGTAGTTTTGAAACCGGTGTAAGATATCAAATGTATCATGCGCTTTTGTTATTGGTTCTTTCCAACATAAAAGAGCTCCAAAGCAAATTCATTTTATGGTTAATAGTTTTAGGCATTTTCCTGTTTAGCTTTTCCATATACTTACTCAACTTGCGATTTGAATTAAACTTAGAAAGCTTGAGTATTTTGGGACCAATTACCCCCATAGGAGGCATTTTATTAATTTCAGCCTGGGGAAGCATTATTTACAAAGCTTTAAAAATCAAAACTAAATAAAGCTTCATGTGTGGAATTGCAGGCATTATTAAAAGTGATTTAATCAAGGAAGCAGATGTTGATCAGCTTAGGGCTACAACAAAAGAGCTCAACAAAAGAGGTCCTGACGATGAGGGAATATGCACTTTTGCCAAAGCGGCTTTTGGTCACCGTAGGCTTTCAATCATCGACACCTCAACTGCAGCCAACCAACCATTTAAGGACGAAAGCGGTCGCTATACCTTGGTATTTAATGGCGAAATATATAACTTTAAGAGTCTTCGGAAAAAATTAGAGGATGCAGGATACTCATTCCGTACGCAATCTGATACTGAAGTATTACTATACTCTTACATACATTTTGGCACCTCTTTTTTAAATCATTTAGATGGTTTTTTTGCTTTAGCGATTTACGACAAGGAAACAGAGGAGAGTATTTTAGCAAGAGACCGATTTGGCATAAAGCCACTGCTCTACGCAAAGTATGATAATCAATTGATCTTTGCTTCAGAAATGAAAGCAATGATGCGTTTCGACATTCAAAAAGAGATCGACAATAGTTCACTTTTCAGCTACTTACAACTGAATTATATTCCCGAGCCACATTCTATTTTTAAATCGGTAAAAAAACTAGAAGCAGGTCATTATTTAAAAGTAGACAAAGAGAATAGGATTCAGAAAATTCCCTTTTATCAACTCAAGTATCCACCGGAGAATGGCATCTACAATGATATAAGCTATGAAGATGCACAGAAAAAGTTTTTGGAATTAATTGATGCTTCAGTAGAACAACGATTGGTTTCTGACGTGCCTTTGGGAACTTTTTTAAGTGGAGGAATTGATTCCTCCCTGATTACTGCTATTGCGGCGCAAAAAGTGAGCAAGCTCAATACTTTTTCTATTGGCTTTGAAGACGAACCCATATTCGATGAAAGTCCATATGCTCGCATGGTGGCAAAAAAGTACAATACCAATCATCATACTTTTCTACTTTCAAAGTCAGACTTATTGCAAAGCTTGGGTGAAACCTTAGATTACATTGATGAGCCCTTTGCTGACTCTTCCGCTTTAGCTGTAAACGCTTTGAGTAAAGAGACCGCCAAACATGTAAAAGTAGCGCTATCGGGGGATGGTGCAGATGAACTTTTTGCCGGATATTACAAACATCGCGGAGAATTCTTTATGCGAAAAAGCGGAATGAAGCAAAATATGGTGAAGAAAATGCAGCCTGTATGGGAAGCACTGCCGAAATCGAGAAGCAATAAAGTCAGCAATTTAATTCGTAAGCTGCATAAATTCTCAAAAGGTTCTAAGATGAACTCACAAGAACGTTATTGGCTATGGGCAAGCTTAATGCAAGAGAATGTAGCTGCCAATTTAATGTTAAAACAAGCTCAGGCAGATGTGTACTTAAAACGCAAAGAACAGCTTTTAGAAATAGTGACTGAAAGCGAAGATTTAAATGACGTGCTTGCTACAGATTTAAAATTAGTTCTCCCCTCCGACATGCTCAGAAAAGTAGATTTAATGTCGATGCGCAATAGTTTAGAAGTAAGAACGCCTTTTTTAGACCACCGCTTAGTCAATTTTGCTTTTAGCTTACCGGCTAGGTATAAAATCAATGATAGAATGGGCAAATGCATTGTTCAAGATGCTGCCAAACATTTACTTCCGGAAGAATTGTACAACCGTCCCAAACAAGGCTTTGAAGTACCGCTTTTAAGTTGGTTTAGAAAAGAATTAAAATCACTTATTTACGATGATTTATTAGCAGACAACTTTATCAAAGAACAAAATATTTTCAATCTTTCTTATATTCAACATTTAAAGACTAAATTAGCATCTAAAAACCCTGAAGATGTTCAAGCAAATATTTGGGCAATCATTGTTTTTAATCATTGGTGGAAAAAATATTTATAATTAATTGTTAATATAACAAACGTCAAGCTCAGAAAAAAAGCACCAATGCCTCGTGTCCTCAGAATAATTAATCGATTTAACTTAGGTGGACCTACCTATAATGCAGCTTTATTAACTAAACACTTATCGCCTGACTTTGAAACCTTATTAATTGGTGGTGAAGCTGAAGAAAGTGAAGAAAGCAGCGAGTTCATCTTAGACCAATTAGGAATTGAAGGTAAAATCATCGACGAAATGCAGCGCGATTTAGGCTTTGCTAATGACCGAACGGCTTATCGAAAAATCAAGCAAATTATAAAGGACTACAAACCGGATATTATTCACACACATGCTTCAAAAGCAGGAGCTATTGGGAGAGCTGCCGGAATTGCTTACGGAAAAGCAAAAATGGTTCACACTTTTCACGGTCATGTTTTTCACTCTTACTTTGGAACAATCAAAACCAATTTCTACAAAAACATAGAGCGAACGTTAGCCTTAAAAACCGATAAAATTATTGCCATTAGCAACCGGCAAAAAATTGAACTTTGGAAAAAACATCGAATTTGTTCTGCTGATCGGATTGCAGTGATTCCACTTGGCTTTGAATTGGAAAAATTCCAACAGAATCAAGAAGAAAAAAGAAAAGTATTTCGCCAAAAATTTAAGCTAGAAGATGATGAAATTGCCATTGGCGTAATTGGTCGACTTGCTCCAATAAAAAACCATTCGCTTTTTATCGACGCACTCCAACAACTTCAACAACAAACAACACAAAAAGTTAGAGCTTTTATTATTGGGGACGGAGAAGAAGCTGAGCATTTAAAAAGTTACGCCAAAGACCTAAATATCATTTTTGCTAATGATCAAGAAAATTTTGATAGAAACACTCAGCTCCACTTTACCTCTTGGATTAAAAACATAGATGAAGTAAATGCGGGCCTAGATATTATTGCGCTCAGCTCAAACAATGAAGGCACACCAGTTAGTTTAATTGAAGCTCAAGCTGCCGGAAAACCAATTGTAAGTACTAAAGTGGGCGGCATTAGCAACATCGTTAAAACAAATAAAACAGCTCTTTTAGTTCCTGCAGGAGATCGAAATCAATTCACTAAAGAACTACTAAAACTAACAGAGGACAAACAACTTAGAGAAAGCATGGGAGGGTACGGCTGGCAATTTGTCAATAAAAAATTTCATTATAAGCGATTAGTAGACGATATTCGTAAGCTATACGATGAGCTTTTAGAAAAAAAGTAAACTTAAGTAGTGTATTTATTTGATAGATTTGCAAGGCATTAGATTTTCAAATTATGATTAAAAAAATAATAGGATTTGCTGTTATCATTTCTTTTTTAGCAGCCTGCAAACCACTGAATCCAAGCATCATGTTCAAAACCCCAAAGGATTATGAATATGCTGAGCTAAAAGTGGAAAATCAAGAAGTGGAGTACAAAATTGCTCCAAATGATATATTAAGTTTTCGATTATTCTCGAACAATGGTTTTCGATTGGTAGACATTACCAACAACAGCGATGGAAGAACCCAGCAAATGCGCCAGCTTAATGAAGGAATTACCTACTTAGTAGAGCATGACGGCATGGTTAACCTTCCCATCATTAATCGAATTAATTTAAATGGTCTAACCTTAAGAGAAGCGGAGTTTTTATTGGAAGAAAAGTATAGCGAGATATACATAGATCCCTTTGTAATGCTCAACTTTACAAATCGAAGAGTGACAATTTTTCCCGGAAACGGAGGAAACGGACAAGTAATTACCCTACAGAACAACAACGTTAGATTGTTGGAAGCTCTTGCTTTAGCCGGTGGTATTCGAGAAGACGGACGTGCTAAGAGAGTAAAATTAATTCGTGGAGACTTAGCCAATCCAGAAGTATACTTAATTGATTTGTCAACTATTGAAGGTTTAAACAAAGCTGATATTATTTTACAAGCTAACGATATCATTTATGTTGAGCCAATAGGTGTTACAACACGTCAACTCCTTTCTGAGATTTCACCAATTTTGGGGCTACTTTCCAGTTTAGTAACACTTTACATTGTATTAGATCGTCTGTAAGTAAAATTTAAGATTTGCAAGAACAGCTCTCACCACACGAATTGGAAAAACTCAAGCAAAGTCAAAACAGCTTGAGCAGTTTCAATACTGATTTTGACCTTGGACTTTTTCTTTACATTATCAAGAAAAACTTGCTGTGGGTAATGCTAACCATTAGTATGTCTATTCTTGGAAGTTTTCTTTACATAAGATATACCGCTCCGGTTTATCGTGCTAGTACTGACATTCAAATTGAAAAAAGCAATCAAGCCAACAGACTTTTAGATGTAGAAGACTATTATGAGAGCAACGACATCTCTTCTGAAATAGAGCTATTAAAATCTCCTTTATTGATGGAAGCTACCTTAGAAAAGCTCCCTCTTCAAGTGAGCTACTTCTCTGAAGGTCAATTTTTGCGAAATGAAATATACAAGAATGCGCCTTTTAATGTTGAGGTGCTTTACAAAGAACCTTCTCTAAGCAGTACAAAAATCGACATTTCTTTTGCCAATTCTTCGAGCGGCAAGTTGAGCTGGGGCGAGGGTAAAGAAAGTTCAGTTGACTTTTATGCAGGTAAATCATGTCACCTTCCTTTTGCAGAGGTAATTGTAACGGTAACCGATTACTCTAGAATTAAAAAAGAAGTAGAAGCCGTAAAAGGAATTGAATATCACTTTGTTTTAAACAACCCACAAAGCTTAGTTAAAGGTATTTTAAGCCGACTAGAGATTGTTATCCTAAACCCCAATGCAAAGACTTTACAAGTTGGTATTAGCGATAATAATCGGCTCAAAGCTTTTGACATTGTAAATGGCTTAATCGATGAGTTTAAGCTCTATAATGTTGAAAAGAAAAAGCAAAGTTCGAAGCAAATTTTGGACTTTCTAAATGCGCAAATTGAATCTGTTTATGAAAAACAGAAAGTTTATGAAAGACAAATCCAACGATTTAAACGTGAAAATGGCATAACAGAAATTGATCAATTTTCTAAAGTTTACATTGAGCGTATGAACCAGATTGATCAGGCTCAAGTAGAGTTAGAAATTGAAATAGCTACCCTTGAAGAAATCAAGAAACAAATAAAGGAAGGTGGCGAACAAATTGACATTTATGAATTCCTTCCAATTCTGGTGGGCTCTCAGTTTGAGAGTAGCATAAGTAGTTTAATTGAGCAATTAAATGACTTATTGCTAAAAAAACAAGAGCTCCTATTCACGATGCGAGAAAACAGCAACCGAATTCAGGAAATTGACTACCAAATTGACATTCAGAAAAAACTAATCAGCGAAAGCATTAATTCACTGATTGACAAGCTTAACGACCGATTAAGTGACCTCAACGAAAGAGTTGAACGAAGCCAAAAAGAATACTTCAATCAACCGGAAGCTGAAATTGAATTGTTGCGTTTAAAAAGAGTTTACGACATCAATGAGCGTTTTTATACTATGCTAATTGAGAAAAAAACGGAGTACTCTATTTCACAGGAAGGCTACGTTTCTGACATTAACATTCTAGATAAAGCAACACTTCCAACCACTGCAGTTTCTCCAAACAAAAACCTCATTTTTATTGGCTTTACTTTTGCCGGTTTATTTTTGAGTTTTTTACTTATTATTGTTCGCTACTTATTCCACAATAAGATTACTTCGATTGACGAAATTACCAAATACGCTTCTGCTCAAATAAGTGTATTGGGAATGATTCCAAAATACAAGAAAGACATCCCTGTTTCTCAACTGATAGTCAATAAAAACCCAAAATCTTTAATTGCCGAATCTTTCCGTTCAATTAGAACTAACTTGCAATTTATTTCAGCGCAAGAGGGTGCTAAAGTAATGGCAGTAACATCCACAGTTTCTGGTGAAGGAAAAACTTTTATTGCCATTAACCTAGGCGGTATAATTGCCTTTAGCGGCAAAAAAGTAATTATTCTCGATTTGGATATGCGTAAACCAAAAATCCACAGAGGATTTGATGTTAGTAATGAGAAAGGAATGAGTACTTTGTTAATTGGTAAAGATGAAATTAAGAACTGTATTCACCATAGCAAGCAAGAAAATTTAGATTTTATAACTGCTGGACCAATTCCACCAAACCCTTCGGAATTAATTATTAACAGTCGACTTAGTGAAATCATCACTAACTTAAAAGAAGAATACGACCTAATAATCGTTGACAACCCTCCGGTTGGGCTGGTTACCGACGGAATAGAAATGATTCGAAAAGCTGATTATCCAATTTATATTTTCCGTTCAGAATACAGCCGAAAAAACTTTGTTAGAAGTATTGACAAGCTCGTTAATGACAACAAAATCAACAAACTTTCAGTTATTTTAAACGGTGTTGATATTAAAAAACGAAGTTACGGCTATGGCTACGGATATGGGTACGGGTACGGATATGGGTACGGATATGGATACGGATACGGTCATGGATACTATGATGAGAATGAAGAAAATAAAGGTGGAATTTTTAACAAAAGAAAAAACTAAGGATGCAAATTGAGGAAACACCAATTAAAGATTTAGTAATTGTGAAACCTAAGGTTTTCCCTGATGATCGAGGTTTCTTCTACGAAACCTTCAATGCTAAAACATTTAAAGAGCTTGGACTAGATGTGAAATTTGTACAAGATAATATTTCACTTTCTCAAAAAGGTGTACTAAGAGGAATTCATTTTCAAAAACCACCTTATGCTCAAGGCAAACTGGTACAAGTTTTAAAAGGTGCTGTATTAGACATTACAGTTGACTTACGTAAATACTCCCCAAGCTACGGGCAGTACTTTAGCTATGTATTAAGTGAAGAAAACAAAACTCAACTTTATGTTCCCGAAGGATTTGGACACGGATTTGTAACCCTAGAAGATGAAACTCTTTTCTCCTACAAATGCACCAACTTTTACAATAAAGAATCAGAAGGTGGTATTTTTTGGAACGATAAAGACTTAAATATTGATTGGCAAATTGAAAATCCAATTATATCAGAAAAAGACCAAATGGCGCAGTCCTTTGCAGACTTTGAAAGTCCCTTTTAATGATGGCAGATAACCTAATCATAAAAATTAGTTTCATATTCCTAAGTAGCCTCATATTTAGCGTACTTGTGAATAGCCTATTTTTAAAATTCTCTAAGAATCTTGGAATGCGAAATATTGACCACCAACCTAGTAGGTGGAGCAGCATTTCTAAACCTTCTTTTGGAGGAATTTCATTTTTCATTGTATTCCTTTTGGTATTAGTTCAATACCCATTACTTTTCTCCACTTATGGAATCAGCTTTAACTTACAATTAATTGGAGTTATTGCAGCTTGTGGAATTAGCTTTTTGGTGGGCTTAGCTGACGATGCCTATAACACCAATCCAACTTTAAAATCTATTGCTCAAGCAGTTTGTGCCATAATTCTTATTTCAACAGGTACTTACATAAACCTTTTTAACATAGAATGGCTAAACTACTCTATTAGCTTTATGTGGATTGTAGGACTAATGAACTCCATTAATATGCTCGATAATATGGATGGAATTTCAACCATTGCATCGATTTTTGCCCTAATTTGTATGCTCACTGTTTTGTTTTATCAGGAGCAAATCTCACAAGTGTATTTTGCATTGATGATTGGTATGTGTGGAGCGCTTATCGCCTTTCTTTTTTTCAACTGGCATCCTTCAAAAATGTTTATGGGCGATACCGGCAGCCAGTTTCTTGGTCTTAGTTTGGCCGCTTTTTCTATTTTATTTTTATGGAACTTTAATGCAGAGAGTGAGAGCAAGAGTATTTCTCAGCAAATCATCTTACCCATTTTAGCTTTTTTAGTTCCTTTAAGCGACACAACAACAGTAGTAATTAATCGGATATCCGAAGGAAAATCTCCTTTTGTTGGCGGAAAAGATCACACCACGCATCATCTATCTTATTTAGGTTATAACGATCAATCTGTGGCTTTTATCGTTGCAGGCTTGGGATTAATCTCAACCGTAGTTTGTTTAGTTGCAGTTTCGATTACACATTGGGATTATTTATTTACAATTCTCTTTTCAATTTATGCGATTTCTGTTTTTCTTTCGTTATTTTTAATAACCAGATTCAACAAAAAAAATCAACAGCAAAAAGATGAACCTAAAGAGCGAAAAATCAACCGTACTGCCTAAAATACTTGTAATAACTCTTGCTATTTTTGGTGCTTCACAGCTCTTTATTTCGTCCATATCTTCAGATGAAGAAGAGAAAACGTACGCAAAGCAATTTAATGAGGAGTATAATATTTTCAGCCTAAGCGCTCCGGTAGACATCACTTTTTGTGGAGAAAAAGTGCCTACTCAAGAACCGGAAATTTTTGAACGCTTAGATCGAGAAATTCACTCAAATACTTATTTCCATTCCAACACTATTCTCTATTTTAAAAGAGCCAACAGATGGTTTCCGGTAATTGAACCAATTTTAAAAGCCAACAATATTCCTGATGACTTTAAGTATTTGGCCTTGGTTGAAAGTGGCTTACAAAATGTAGTTTCGCCAATGGGCGCTACCGGTTATTGGCAGTTTTTAGAAGGCACGGCTAAAGAATATGGCTTAGAAGTAAATGATGAAATCGATGAGCGTTATCATGTTGAAAAAGCCACAGAAGCAGCTTGCAAATACCTCAATGATTCTTATGAAAAATACAATGATTGGGCCTTAGTTGCAGCATCTTACAATGTTGGTAAAGGTAGAATCGACAGCGAATTAGAGCGCCAGCAAACCAATAACTACTACGACTTACTATTAAACGAAGAAACCAAAAGATACGTATTTAGAATTTTAGCCGTAAAACACATTTTAACTCATCCTGAGCAATACGGTTTTAATATTCGCAAGAAAGATTTATACGCCCCTTTAGAATACAAAACAGTAGTGCTGGATAGCAGCGTAACCAACTTTGCTGATTTTGCAAAGTCGCACAACATTAGCTATAAAATTTTAAAACACTTCAACCCCTGGTTGCGACAAGCTTATTTAAAGAATCCAAGAAATAAGAATTACGAATTGAAAATTCCTACTCAGTCAGAATATTTTCTAAATTCATAACAAAAAAGCTCTTCGGTTGTTAGCTTTTTAACAAAACAATATGGCAGAAGTAGAAACGATTGAACCGCTTGAAGTCATTGGCGCTAGGGTTCATAATCTCAAAAATATATCTCTAAAAATTCCACGTGAGAAATTGGTAGTCATTACCGGCTTAAGTGGCAGTGGGAAATCTTCTTTGGCATTTGACACCATTTATGCAGAAGGTCAAAGGCGCTACATTGAAAGTTTCGCTTCTTATGCACGTCAATTTTTAGGCACCTTAGAGCGCCCGGATGTAGATAAAATTAACGGCTTGAGTCCGGTGATTTCCATTGAGCAAAAAACAGTAAGCAAAAACCCTAGATCAACAGTTGGAACCATTACTGAGATTTACGACTTCATGCGTCTACTCTACTCCAAAGTAGCAGATGCTTACTCCTACAAAACCGGTGAGAAAATGATAAAGTACTCCGATAAGGAGATTTTACAATTAATCATTAATACGTATCAAGGCAAAGCAATCAATATTCTTTCTCCGGTAATTAAAGGGAGAAAAGGACATTATAAAGAGCTCTTTAAGAGCATTCTTAAGCAGGGTTTTTTAAAAGTAAGAGTAGATGGTGAAATCATTGAAATTACTAGAGACCTAATGCTCGATCGCTACAAAACACACGATATTGAGATTGTAATTGATCGCCTTCAAGTAGAAGAAAAACAAAAGAAACGTTTAAACGACGCTATTCAGCTCGCTATGAAACACGGTAATGGCGTTTTAATGATAGCTGAAAAAGGGCAAGAAGAGAAAGAACCTCGTTTCTTTAGTCGCAACTTAATGTGCCCTACAACAGGTATTTCTTACGACGAACCGGCTCCCAACAGCTTTTCGTTCAACTCACCTTATGGTGCATGTTCAAAATGCAATGGCTTGGGAGATGTAACCGAAGTGAGCTTAGACAAAATAATCCCTGATGATAAAATTTCCATAAAAAAGGGTGGAGTAGCTCCTTTGGGAAAATACTCCAACAAATGGATTTTTAGACAAGTTGAAATTATTCTTGAACATTTTGGCTTCGATTTAAATACTCCCATTAAAAAGATCAACGAAGAAGTCATCAACACCATTCTTTACGGTACAAACTCTCCGATTCACATTGAAGAAAAGGTTGGACAGTCAACTCATAAATACGCTTTTCAATTTGAAGGAATCACCAATTTTATCAGTCGGCAATACGAAGACAGCGGCTCTAAAAAAATTAGCAATTGGGCGGTTCAGTTTATGAACAAAGTAGTTTGCGACCGTTGCGAAGGTAGTCGCTTAAAAAGGTCGGCTTTGTACTTTAAAATCGACGACAAAAATATTGCCGATTTAGCAAAAATGGACATCCTCGACTTAGCAGAATGGATGTCGACTATAGAAACTCACTTGACTGATCGCAATAAGAGAATTGCTAGAGATATCCTAAAGGAAATCAACAATCGCATACAATTTTTGCTGGATGTTGGTTTAAACTACCTCTCTCTCAACAGGAGTGCACAATCGCTTTCCGGTGGTGAAGCTCAGCGAATAAGATTAGCTACACAAATTGGCTCTCAATTGGTTGGAGTACTTTACATTTTAGATGAGCCAAGTATTGGGCTTCATCAAAGAGATAATCATCAATTGATTGAAGCCCTAAAAAATTTAAGAGATTTGGGCAACTCCATTTTAGTAGTTGAACACGATAAAGACATCATGTTGGCCTCTGATCATTTAATCGACATTGGTCCGAAGGCCGGATTACACGGAGGTGAAGTTGTAGAGCAAGGAAAACCTTCAGATATATTAAAAGGAAACTCAACAACTGCGCAATACTTAAACGGGCAAATTGCAATTGAAATACCGAAAAAGAGAAGAAAAGGTAACGGCAATAAAGTTGAACTGAAAGGCGCTAGCGGCAACAACTTAAAATCAGTAGACGTAAGCTTTCCTTTGGGCAAAATGATTTGTGTTACAGGAGTTTCAGGTAGTGGGAAGTCAACTTTAATCGACGATACGCTTTACCCCATTTTAAATCAGCACATCTACAACAGCAATAAAAAACCACTACCTTATAAATCAATAAAAGGGATTGAACACATCGACAAAATCATTGAAATCGATCAATCGCCTATTGGTAGAACTCCACGTTCTAATCCGGCAACATACACCGGTGTTTTTACTGACATTAGGTCACTTTATGCAAATTTACAAGAAGCCAAAATAAGGGGTTACAAGCCCGGAAGGTTTTCATTTAATGTGAAAGGTGGTAGATGTGAGAAATGTCAAGGTGCAGGATTAATGACCATTGAAATGAATTTCTTGCCCGACGTTTATGTTGATTGTCCGGAGTGCCATGGTAAAAGATACAACAGAGAAACACTGGAGGTAAGGTACAAAAGTAAATCCATTAGCGATGTACTCAACATGACTGTGAACCAGGCGGTTGATTTTTTCGAAAACATGCCCAACATTCTGCAAAAAGTAAAAACATTGCAGCAAGTAGGTTTGGGCTACATTCATTTGGGACAGGCTTCCACTACGCTTTCCGGTGGTGAAGCACAACGTGTTAAATTAGCAACAGAATTATCAAAAAGAAATACCGGAAATACTTTTTACATTTTAGATGAACCCACCACCGGCTTGCATTTTGAGGATATTCGTATATTGCTCAAGGTTTTGAACAAACTGGTTGATTTGGGCAATACGGTTTTGATTATTGAACATAATTTAGACATTATTAAAGTTGCCGACCATATTATTGACATGGGATCGGAAGGAGGAAAAAATGGCGGACAGTTAATCGCCCAAGGTACTCCGGAAGAGATTGTAACGAGTAAAAAAAGTCACACTGCAACCTTTTTAAAGGAAGAACTAAAAAGTAAGAAATGAGCGAAGAGGATAAAATAAGAGAAGGCTTTACTGAAAAAGAATGGAATGAAATTAAGAGCAACGACTCATGGGCTGTTTTTAAGATCATGTCTGAATTTGTCAACGGCTTTGAAAATCTTTCTAGAATTGGACCTTGCGTTTCAATTTTTGGGTCGGCTAGGACCAAGCCTGATCACAAATACTACCAAATTGCCGATGAATTAGCTTACCAAATTTGCGGTAAAGGCTATGGAGTAATTACAGGTGGCGGTCCGGGAATCATGGAAGCTGCCAATCGAGGAGCTAGTCGCGCCGGAGGAAAATCAGTTGGATTAAACATTGTTTTGCCATTTGAGCAAAACCACAATCCCTATATCGACAAAGACAAATCACTGGAGTTTGACTACTTTTTTGTGCGAAAATTAATGTTTGTAAAATACGCTCAAGGCTTTGTTGTGCTTCCCGGTGGATTTGGCACTTTAGATGAATTCTTTGAAGCCTTAACCTTAATTCAAACTCATAAAATCGGAAAGTTTCCGATTGTGCTGATGAGTCGTTCTTTTTGGGGAGGGCTGATTGACTGGATGAAGAAAGTGCTTTTAGAAACGAATAACAATATCAACGAAGAGGATTTAGAGCTGTTTTACCTTGCAGATACGGTTGAGGAAGCAGTAGAACACATCGACTCCTTTTACTCTAAATATTTACTTAAGCCCAATTTTTAATTGTCCGTTTATTGCTCTTCTCAGTAAACTTATCGCAGCCAAAGCCGAGCGATGGATATTCCTTTCTCTGTTTTTCTCAAATAAGAACTTCTTTGAATAAACGCCCTCTTTGTTGGCAATAGCAATCCAAACTGTGCCGACCGGTTTTTCATCAGTACCGCCATCGGGACCCGCTACACCTGATGTTGCCAAAGCAAAGTCACTACTCAGCTTTTCTCTAGCATTCATAGCCATTTGTTCCACAACATCTCTACTCACAGCACCGTGAGCCTCTAAAGTCTCTGTACTTACTCCCAATTGCTTTACTTTAGACATATTGGAATAAGTAATGAAGCTTCCCAAAAAGTATTTAGAACTTCCTGCTACAGAAGTTAGCAAATGAGCTAAATATCCACCGGTGCAACTTTCAGCAGTCACTACCGTTTTGCCGCTAGACTTTAATAAATCAGCAATTGATTCTTCTACACTCTCATCATTCTCTCCAAAAATATAATTCGGAATTAATTCTTCAAGCTCTTTTGCCTTGCGTGATATCTTTTCCTTTAAAATTGATTCCTCAACTCCATAAGCTGAAAGTCGAACCTTTACCATTCCGGGGGAAGGTAAGTAAGCAATCTTAATATCTTCCTCCACTAAACTGTTTTCCCAATCTTTTACCAATTCCGCCAAAAAGGATTCACCTACCCCTTCTGTCATAATGGTATGATGAACAATAAATGGAAGTGTAAATTTATTTTTTATGCGAGGAAGGACTTGGTTTTCCATCAAGTGTTTCATCTCGTAGGGAACACCGGGCATGGAGACGAAAACCTTTCCATTCTTTTCGAACCACATTCCGCTGGCTGTTCCTACAAAATTGTCGAGTATAGTGCAAGATTTTGGCAAATCTGCTTGCTGCCGATTGGTTTCTAAGACCTCTCTACCTCTTGAGCGAAAAAAGTTTTCAATTCGCTCCAGCACTTCCGGATCTCGGACTAAGTCTGTTTGAAAATATTCACACAGTACATGTTTGGTAATATCGTCTTTGGTTGGTCCTAAACCACCGGTCATTAAAATTAAATCTGCACGACTTTCTGCTTCCTTTAAAGTCTGCAAAATATGTGGTCGTGCATCTCTAATTGAAGTAATTTGACCTACATTCACACCGATGGCATTTAATTGCTTTGCCATCCATGCGGAGTTGGTATCTACTGTTTGTCCTATTAGAATTTCGTCACCAATGGTAACAAGTTCTGCTATCATATTTTAGTCGCGAAAAGGTCTGAATGAAGCTTTTAGTTGATTTTGTGTGTCAGATAAAATACCCAATGGGGTTACCGAAATTACAGGTATTTTAGAATGGTTTACTACTCGCTGCGCATAAGGTCCAACAAATAATCCGGTTGCCGCTTCCTGCTCAGTCATGATAAAAATCAAATCGGCATCAACTTTTTCAGCATAATCCAAAGTCATTTCTGCAACATCATCGCCGTGTAAAAAAGTACGATCAAAATCAATTCCCTTATTGTGCAAGTAATCTTCCACTTGCTTAATCTTAAGGTTAAGTTTATTCTTATCTTCTTCGCCTTCTTCATCCACTAAGGCAGCAATGTAAATTTTTGCTCCAAACGCTTGTGCAAAAAAGGCGGCTTCAGCAACCTTATCTCTACTGTGTTGAGAATTATCAATAGGTAACAAAATTTTCTCATAAGCCGTTTTGGTTGAATCTTGCTGTATCGTAAACACCGGCACAGAAGATGAAGTAACTACTCTGTAGGCATTGCTTCCTAAGAAGAACTCCTCAAAGCCACTCACTCCATGTGTTCCCATCACAATCATGTCGGCCTCTACCTCTTCGGCGGTTTGCACTATTTCTTTTGAAATACTTCCGTCTTTGATTTCTGCATTTACTTTTACACCATACTTTTCGCGAAAATCGTTTGCTACGGTTTCCATTTCTTTAGCTACGGCATTTTTCACATTATCGTAGTCTCTCTTCATGTCTAAATTTGGAAAAACATCGATATTGGAAGAGGTAAAAACATGCAATAAATACAGTTCCGACTTGAACTTTGAACACAAATTGGCAGCATGATCTAAAGCTACCTTAGAAGTCTTCGAAAAGTCAATAGGAATAAGGATTTTGTTAACTTCAAATTTTTCTTTCATGGTTTGTTCATTTATAGTAGACAAGCTACATCATTATATGCTTTTAATAATTTGCTGTGCAATTTACAAACTAAAAAGCACAGTCAATAGCTTTTTCAATTGTTTTGCTACGAATTTATTCAATTTATTTCTAGTTCGGAAGAAAAGTAAGTTTGTTTATGAATTATCAGAAAAAAAGCATATCTTAGTTGCTGAATTAAGCAACAAATGCCGACTGTTAAAATAATTGATTCGATAAAAATTGACTTATACTCAAGAGAACACCCTCCACCTCATTTTTATGCAATATACTCTGAATATGAAGAGTTAATTGAAATTAATACTCTAAAAACTTATGCGGGAAAAATCCCAAAAGCTCAACGTAAAAAAGTAACAAAATGGGCTTCGAGCAAAAAAGATTATTTAGCAAAAGTATTTAAACAGCTAAACCCAAGATTATGAGAAAAATAAATAAAATCCCGAGAATATTAAAAATTGAAAGTATTAGTGGTCACACCATTCAATGCATGTTCAATAATGGTGAAAGCAGACTAATTGATTTTAAAGAAATTTTCAAAGAATGGAATGTAAAAAAAGGAGATATAGAGTATCCTCTTTTAAACCAAAAGGAATTTCAAAAAGTAGAGCTTAGGAATCGCACTCTTTCTTGGCCCAACATTAAGGTAAATATAGAAACTGAAAATGGAACCACTCAAATACATCCTTATGAAGTTGATCCGATTGTTCTATTTCAAAAAAGCAAACCTACTCTAGATAAAGACAGTATGATTGGCAACCTAATTAAGAAAGCAAGGATTAAAGCCGGATTAACTCAAGAACAGTTAGCTTTAAAAAGTGGTACATCCAGGTTTCACATCTCTAGAATTGAAAATAATAAAACAGATATCGAGTTGTCTACTATTCGAAAAATAATAATTGCTGGACTTGACAAGCATTTGAAATTAAAAATTGAATAAATGAACACCATAAACTATCTCTTTTTCCCGCCATTGCTAATCGGTGTAATTTTTATTTTTGCCGCTTTGTTGATGTATTTGTTTCCCCCGAAGAGCATTAACAGTTTATACGGTTATCGAACATCTTCTTCAATGAAAAGCAAAGAGCGGTGGGACTTTGCACAAAAATATTCTACCGCAGAATTATTTAAAATGGGAGGCATTTTAATCCTACTCTCTACAACCGGATTCGTTTATCAACCATCTGAAAAAGTAGTTCCATTTTTGGGAATTGGTTTAGCAGTTGTTACTGCTATATTGCTAATTGTTAGAGTAGAAAAAGCAATTAAGAAACGGTTTGGGGAAAATTAGTTGATGAAATATCATTAAAGAGAGTTTTTTAACTTTTGCTTATTTTTGATAAATAATCATTTCATTAGGAATGATTGAAATACAAAATGACAAAACAAAAAATGGGCAGCTTAGTTATATCAAACAAATTAATAGAAAAATACTTTGGATATTTAAAACACTTTGACGACAAAGCAAAGGAAAGTTTGATAAGTAAATTAAAAAAATCAATCAGCCCAAAAACTAATAAAGACTTTAAAATTGAATCATTATTTGGAGCATGGGAGGACGACAAAAGCACGCAAGAAATAATTTCAGAGATTAAGAATTCTCGCTTTAACAAAAAAGATACTCAAGGCTTCGAATGAAATACCTGCTAGATACAAACATTTGCATTTATTTTCTAAGAGGAAAGTATAATTTAGATAAAAGATTTAATCAAGTTGGATTCGAAAATTTTGCTATTTCTGAAATTACTTTAGCTGAGCTTGTTTTTGGAGCAGAAAACAGCTCAAATCCAAGTAGCAACAACAAGTTGGTTGAAATACTATCTGAGCAGATTAATACTCTCCCAATTTACAATGCTATTCCTTTTTATGCTAAAGAAAAAGTAAGGCTACGAAAGTTAGGAATAATGATTAGTGATTTTGACTTACTTATTGGTTCTACAGCTATTTCAAATGACTTAACAATGGTCACTCAAAACGTTAAAGAGTTTAATCGAATCAACAAAATCAAAATTGAAAACTGGATTCTAGAATAAACATACAAACCTTAGCTTCGCACCAAAGATTAAAAAATGATACACCCCTCTGAGCTTGTCCTAAACCCCGATGGTTCTATTTACCACTTAAAACTTCAGCCTGAGCAAATTGGTCGCAAAATAATTGTTGCCGGAGATCCCGGTAGAATCAAAAGCATTTCAGCACATTTCGATCGCATAGACCACATTGTTGAAAACCGTGAATTTGTTACTCATACCGGAATTTATAAGAACCAAAAGGTAAGTGCCATTGCCACCGGAATTGGCACAGACAACATTGACATCGTGTTAAACGAGCTGGATGCACTGGTAAATATCGATCTTGAAAAAAGGGAAATAAAAAAAGAGCATACTGAATTAGAAATTGTGCGTATTGGCACTTGTGGCTCCATTCAGGAAGATGTGCCGGCAGACGAAGTGGTGGTTTCTACCCACGCTTTTGGACTAGATGGACTTTTGAATTTCTACGCTTTTAAAATGAATGCGGAAGAACAAAAAGTCTATAGCGAAATCATCCAACAAACCAACTGGAACAAACATATGAATGTCCCCTATTTAGTTTCGGGCTCTTCAAATTTAATCCAACGAATCGGCAAAAACTATCACCACGGAATTACTGTAACTGCTCCCGGTTTTTATGCTCCTCAAGGCAGAGCGCTTCGTCTTAAGCCAAGAGTTTCGGATGTGAATGAAAAACTAAGAGCATTCAAATACAAGGACTTCCGAATTGTAAATTATGAAATGGAAACCTCAGCACTTTACGGATTAAGTAGTTTATTGGGACACCAAGCCTGCACGGTTTGCGCCGTAGTAGCCAACCGATATGCGAATTCTTTTAGCAAAGATTATAAACCGGTGATAAACCAATTGATTAAAGAAGTACTTGATAATTTAGTGGAATAACCCCCAATCAACACTGCCCGGTGGATAACTCTCCGCACCAAAAAAATATCGCTTGTAGCAATGTTTATCTTTGTTACAGATGTTGGTCGACACTAAAATATCTGCTTTAATCAAGTTGTTGGATGATCCCGACGAATTAATTTATCATCAAGTTAGTCAGGAGCTACTCGACTTGGGCGATGAAGCTGTTCCTCATTTGGAGGAAGTTTGGGAGCATGCTTTTGATGCTACTATGCAAGAACGCATAGAGCAAATTTTGCATCAAATCCAATTTCAAGCAGTTTATTCTCGTTTGCAACAATGGAAAAACAGCAAAGAAAAAAGCCTCTTACAAGCCGCTTTAATTATTGCCAAATACCAATATGCTGAACTAAACGAAGATGAAATTTACAGTTTTGTCGACAAGCTAAGACAAGATATTTGGTTGGAGTTGAACGACAATTTAACCGCCCTGGAAAAGGTTGTTGTTTTTAATCGTGTTTTTTTCGACCACTACGGTTTTAAAGGCAATCGCCGAAACTTTCACGCCGCTAGAAACTCGTTTATCAATAATGTAGTGGAAAGCAAAATTGGCAATCCACTTAGCCTGTCTATTATTTACTTAGAAGTTGCACAAAAGTTAAAACTCCCAATTTATGGAGTTAATCTCCCTGAGCTTTTTGTGATGGTTTATACTCGATTACCCATCGAGTATTTAGATCATCCAATTCATAAAGAAGACATTCTTTTTTATATAAACCCCTACAACAGAGGTCGTATCTTTTCCGATAAAGAAATAAAAAAGTTCTTAGCTGAGCTCAAAATTGAGGAGCAAAATGAATTTTTCACACCTTGTAATCAATCGACAATTGTTCGAAGAATGATTAGCAACTTAATTTTTGCCTACCATAAAAATGGCAAAAATGAAAAAATTCACGAGTTGAAAATGCTCTTAAAACTCATTTAGCAGCTTTCGATTTTCTTTGTTTTATCTCTTTTAATCCCGCAATGTAGTGTGTTAGTTCTCCCTTGGCATCTAGAACAGGTGTTAAGTCGAAACGATGATAAAAAAGTGCTCCACTTTTCTTTTTACTGTAAATTTTACCGACAAACTTTTTTCTTGCCATTAAGGCTTTTTGAAAACGTTCAATTTGTTTTACCGGTGTTTTGTCTGCAAAAAGCAAATCGCAATAAGGAGCTTTAAATAAATTCAACTTGCCTTCCATAACCTCTGCTTTACTAAAACCACTAAGATGATAAAATGCTTGATTCGCAAAAGCCACTTTCATTTTTTCCACATCTACAATTACTACTGCCTCTTTAATCTGCTCATTGGCAAGTTGGTGCAATTTAAGTTTTTCTTCGGCTTCACGTAAGCGACTAATATTTTGCAGCTGAACCACATATCCTTCAATTAAAGGGTGATATCTTTCATCTCTAATGCTCATCGAGCAATTTACCCTTTGATGATTCTCTGCTAAAAAATCACAGTCTAAGGTAAGCGGGAAAGAAGAATCTGCTTCGCTAGCCCTCAGTGCTGCCCGAAAAACCGTCCATTGCTCTACAGGAATTAAGTGCTTTATGTTTGTGTTAATCAATTGAGCTGACTCAAAACCTAAGTTCTCTTTTACTGCTGAATTGCAATACTTAATCTCTCCATCCAGCTCAACTACAAATATAATTTCTCTTGAAAATTGATTAATGGCAGAATGAAAACTTTCTTCTGAAGAAAGCGATTTGTTTACTTTATTTTGAAAAGGCTGATCCGGCAAAGTCGTTTTTGAAATCCGGAGTTTGTGGTGTTGGCGGAATAAAATATCCTTGTTGTTCTCCATAATTAATCTTGATTTTTTGGTTAAGTAAGGTGGTAGCTTACGATAAACAGCCAAAAAGGTTTTATTCTACAATATTCTAAAGCAATTTAAGACAAAAAACTTATCTTCGACGCTCTAAAAAATAAACAATTATGGAGGAAGTTCAAACTGCAACTGCTTTATTTACTAACGATGCCGTAGTATTGGGAATTTTAATCTGCCTTTTGGCAGCCATCTTTTATACCTCATCATTAACTACTAAGTTTTGGACTAATTTCTACAAAGTAATTCCAGCTCTTTTGCTTTGTTACTTTTTGCCTTCTGTATTAAACTCAATGGGAATAATTTCCGGAGAAGAATCCAATTTATATTATGTCGCTTCAAGGTATCTGCTTCCGGCTAGTTTAGTGTTGCTTTGTTTGAGTATCGATTTAAAAGGCATTATGCGATTAGGCCCCAAAGCCATCATTATGTTTTTTGCAGGAACATTGGGAATTGTATTCGGCGGGCCAATCGCCATACTTGCTGTTTCTTCCTTTGCTCCTGAAATTGTTGGTGGCGCGGGTCCCGATGAAGTTTGGAGAGGTTTAGCAACCGTTGCCGGCAGCTGGATAGGCGGTGGAGCCAACCAAACAGCCATGAAAGAAATTTACGGAGCGAGTGATGAACTTTTCTCTGCCATGATTACAGTAGACGTCATCGTAGCTAACATTTGGATGGCCGTTTTATTGATTGGCGCAAGCATATCCGACAGAGTTGACCGTGCTTTTAAAGCAGATTCTTCCGCCATCACCGAAGTAAAAGAAAGTATTCAGAATTACCGCAGTAGTATCGCTCGAATTGCCAACTTAACTGACATAATGATTATTTGTGCCATTGGCTTTGGAGGTACAGCCATTGCTCATTTTGGATCAGACGTGATTACTCCATTCATGGAAACTAAAAAGGAGTTTTTAAGTGAATACAGACTGACTTCTATGGCAAGCAGCTTCTTTTGGATTGTTGTAATTGCCACTATTATTGGGTTGTTTTTATCATTCACAAAAATGAAGAAATATGAAGGTGCCGGTGCTTCTAAATTTGGTAGTGCTTTTTTATACGTTTTAGTAGCAACTATTGGGATGAAAATGGACATTACCGCTATTTTTGATAATCTTGGATTGTTCTTAATTGGTATTATTTGGATGATTGTACATGTGCTTGTTTTACTAATTGTTGCCAAGCTCATTAAAGCTCCTTTCTTTTTTGTTGCAGTGGGCAGTCAAGCCAATGTTGGAGGAGCCGCTTCAGCACCCATCGTGGCTTCGGCTTTTAGTCCGGCTTTAGCTCCTGTGGGAGTATTATTGGCGGTTTTTGGTTATGCGGTTGGAACTTTTGGAGCCATATTTTGCGCACAATTGATGCAGTATGTTTCGTCTTAGAATATAGCTTTACTTGAAAATACCTCCATCTTAATAAAATCTATTAACTGGTCATAAAAGTGCCTATAGTTTTTTTGAACGATAGGCATTGATAATATAAGTGCAAACTGTCTTTTATGAAGAAAGGGTATTTATGTAGTAAAACACTAATTCAAATACTAACTCCCGAATTTCCTTATAAAATCCTATCTTTAGTTTTCTAAAAAAATAAAACTGATGAAATGGATTGCCAAATTGTTTGCTAACGCCATTGCCGTATTAATTACGGCCTATCTATTGCCAGGCGTTTCAATTGAAGATTTTATAACGGCCATAATCGTAGCTGCCGTATTAGCTTTATTAAACAACTTTTTAAAGCCTATTCTCATAATCCTCACTATACCCGTTACTATTCTCACTTTGGGTTTATTCCTCTTAGTAATTAATGCTGTAATTATACTACTGGCAGACGATTTGATTGGAGGATTTCACGTTAACAACTTTTGGTGGGCATTGTTGTTTAGTGTTATTCTATCACTAATTAATTCCCTTTTCGGAAAACTAGAGAATGATTCGGAGAAAAAACATCACAAAATAGACTAAAAGAAACTATATGAACTACCAAGAACCCATGTTTAAAGCTGAGGAGCTAAAAGGAAAAACCATTTTAGTTACCGGCGGTGGCACCGGCTTAGGAAAATCCATGAGCCGATATTTTATGTCGCTTGGAGCGAAAGTAATTATTGCCAGTAGAAAACAGGATGTTTTAGATGCTACAGCAGAAGAGCTTCGTAAAGAAACTGGTGGAGAAATCTTAGCTGAAGCCTGTGATGTTCGAAAACCTTTAGAGGTGGAAAAATTAATTGAAAAAGGCGTTAATACTTTTGGAGAAATTAATGGCTTGGTAAATAATGCAGCCGGCAATTTTATTAGCCCCACTGAGCGTTTGTCGCCCAAGGCATTTGATGTGATTGTAGACATTGTTCTCAAAGGAAGTTACAATTGCAGCTTATTAATGGGACAATATTGGATAAAAAACAAAATTGAAGGAACGGTTTTAAATATTGTCACCACTTATTCATGGACAGGTTCCGGATACGTTGTGCCCTCGGCTGTGGCTAAAGCCGGAGTTTTAAGCATGACACGTTCACTTGCAGCTGAATGGGCGAAATACAAAATTAGAACCAATGCAATTGCTCCTGGTCCCTTCCCTACTCAAGGTGCTTTTAGCCGCTTATTCCCTGAAGGCTTGAAGGAAAAAATTGATCCTTTGAAGCGAATTCCATTAAAGCGCTACGGAGAACATCAAGAGTTAGCCAACTTAGCCGCATACTTAATGTCTAACTTTTCTGCTTATGTAAATGGTGAAGTCGTAACAATCGACGGTGGTGAATGGCTTTACAATGCCGGAGAATTCACCGGACTAGATGCAGTACCGCAAGAAATGTGGGATCATATTGAAAAAGAAATCAGGGGAAAAAAGAAAGACTAAAGCCATTCCATTGATTAAAGTTGCTTGGGATCCGATATACGTGCATCCGCTACCTGAAAAGCATCGCTTCCCTATGGAGAAGTATGAGCTACTACCGCAGCAATTGCTGTTGGAAGGCACTTTAGAGGATGAAAACTTCTTCAGGCCAAAAGCGGTGAGTGAAGAAGATATTTTAGCAGTGCACACAGCTACCTATTGGAAACGATTATCTAATCTAGAGTTAAGTCGAAAAGAACAATTGCGCTCCGGTTTTCCTCATTCAGCGTTGCTAATTGAAAGGGAAAAAATAATTACCGGCGGTAGCATAGAAGCCGCAAAATTTGCGCTAGAAAATGGAATTGCTTTTAATATTGCCGGCGGAACGCATCATGCTTATGCCGATCGAGCAGAAGGTTTTTGCTTACTTAACGACATTGCCATAGCTTCCTCTCACTTACTTCGCAACAAATTGGCAAAACAAGTTTTAGTGATTGATCTAGACGTGCACCAAGGCAATGGAACGGCTAAAATATTCGAGAATGAAAAAAGAGTGTTTACGTTTAGCATGCATGGTGAACATAATTATCCGCTGAGAAAAGAAAAGTCAGATTTGGATATAGGAGTTCGAGATGGAATAAGTGGTAACGAATACCTTGAAAAGCTATCATACCAATTGACTCGATTAATAGATCATGTAAAACCTGATTTTATTTTTTTTCAATCCGGAGTAGATATTATCGAAACCGACAAACTTGGTCGCTTATCAGTTAGTATTGAGGATTGTAAAAAGCGAGATGAAATGGTTTTATCTATGGCATATTCTAAAAACATTCCCCTTATGGCTTGCATGGGCGGCGGGTACTCCCCTCAAATAAAACACATTGTAGAAGCACATGCCAATACTTACCGGCTTGCGGTTAAGTTGTTTGGGTGACTTTTTTACAGAGTGAAACCGTCAAAACTACTTAAGCATCTAGTTATCTGTTTTTTAATAGTGTTTAGCGTGAAATAAACATCTTTCTCCGAGAATGGCGAGAACCCACGACTGAAGTCGTGGATGATACTAAGGTGCTAAAACTACAATCGTTTTAACGGTTTACTTGAATAAATAATACATTTTAAAAAGGATTTGTTGCATGAACAGTCAATTCAGGAACATAGCCTCTCCGGTCCATTTTTAAAGATGAAACTACCGCATGTGCAATCTCCTTTGAAGTTAACAAATTGTCTTTCTCTTCACGCTCCTCTCTTGTTGGATTGTTAAAAGCAGTAGGAACATAAGACGGATTAACATTAAAAACGCGTACATTATATTTTCTTAAATCAGCTTGCCAGTTTTGGCTTAGGCCGCGAACCGCAAACTTTGATGCACTATAAACAGAACCACCTTCATAACCTTTCAATGCAGAAGTTGAAGCAATGTTTACTATATCTCCGCTCATTTGCTTCTTAAATATTTGAGCAGCAGTTTTTCCCATTAACGCTAAACCAAACACATTTACTTCAAAAACTTTGCGCATTTCATCTAAATCAATTTCGTCTATAGGCTTACGATCTGAACCAATGCCGGCATTATTAATCAATATATCCAAACCTCCTAAGTCGTTTTGCATTATATCAAAACAGTTTTTCACATCACTTTCGTTGGTAACATCAGCATGAATAGCCTTTGCTCCCAAGTTATTGGCCACTTCTTCTAACTTCTCTTTATCCCTTCCGGTAATGGCTACTTTTGCGCCCTCTTCAATTAACATTTTTGCCATTGCTTTGCCCAATCCGGAACTTCCTCCGGTAATCAATACATTTTTATTGCTTAAATCCATATTTTTAACCTTTTTATTTAATCAACAAAGTAAGTCATTTGATGTTTGATGGCAACTGCTTTGAATCACTTAATTTTTTAAATTATGGATCAGTACCTTGGTTTCGCTCTGCTTTGTTTTACTTCTTTTATTACGCTACTAAACCCTTTAGGAATAATGCCGGTTTTTATGTCAATGACAGAATCTCTCAGCAATGAAGAGCGAAAGAAAACAGCTCAAAAAGCTACATTAGTTGCCGCTTTATCCATGGTAGCTTTTGCATTTTCAGGACAGCTGCTTTTTAACTTTTTTGGTATTTCTGTAAATAGTTTTCGATTGGTTGGCGGAATCATTTTCTTTATGATGGGCTACGATATGCTTCAAGCTAGACTGGTTAAAGTAAAAATGAGCAAAGAGTCAACTCGCAAGAAATACGTTTCAGACATCTCCATCACCCCTTTAGCCATTCCAATGATTTGCGGCCCCGGAGCTATTACCAACTCAATTGTTTTAATGGAAGATGCCAACGAACCAATTTTAAAAATCATATTAATCTCCATGATTTTTATTGTTTGCTTGATCACTTTTATCGTTTTATGGAGCTCTTCTAAAATCATGAAAATACTCGGCGAAACCGGAAATAAAATTATGATGCGACTTATGGGTTTAATTGTAATGGTGATTGCCGTAGAGTTTTTCTTTAGTGGTTTTAAACCCATTTTAATTGGAATTTTACAAGCGGCCATGGCATGATTAAGAAAATTCTCATTTTATTTTTTCTTTTAATTATCGGCTACTTAATTTATCACTATAAATCTGTGATCTATGGATTGGGTCAAGCTGTAGGACAAGCCGAAGTGCTGTGGAATGCAAATGAAATTGAAGATTTAATGAAGAATCCTGACTTTCCGGATTCTACAAAACAAAAGTTCCGATACATTCAAGAGGTAAAGCAATTTGCTCAAGATAGCTTAGGTTTAAACTCTTCTAAAAACTACAGCACTTTTTACGATCAAAACAATAAACCCATTTTGTGGGTAGTAACGGCAAGCCCGGAATTTGAAATTAAAGCCTACGAATGGCGCTTTCCCATTGCCGGAAAGTTTAGCTACAAGGGATTTTTCGATTATCAAAAAGCCAAAAAAGAAGCCAAAAAATTAAAAGAAATGGGCTACGATACTGAAATAGATGAAGTAAATGCATGGTCGACTCTTGGTTGGTTCAAAGACCCAATTCTATCTTCTATGTTAAATCGCACAGCCGGAAGCTTAGCAGAACTAATTATTCATGAGCTTTCTCATGCTACTGTTTATAGAAAAAACGAAGTGGAATTCAACGAAAACTTTGCCACATTTGTAGGCAAAAAAGGTGCAGAACGTTTTTTGACCAGCCGTTTTGGTAAGAATTCAGAAGAGCTAAGCACCTACCTTAAAAACGAAGAAAGAAAACAATATTTCAAAGAATTTATGCATTCCTCTAGTCAAGAGTTAAGTGATATATATTCTAATCTTAATGATGATTTAGACATTGAAGAAAAGAGAAAAATTAAATCAACTGCCATTGAAAATTTCAAAAACCGCTTAGCAAATTCTTCGTACTACCAAGACTCTTTAGAGGCAGCTATGCGATTAGCGAAGTTTCATCCGAACAATGCCTACTTTTCGGGATTTTTAACCTATCATGCAAAGCAGAATAATTTTGAGGAAAGGCTTAAAAAAGAATTTAATGGAGATTTAAAGTCATTTATTAAAGAAGAATAAGTAAAATTGAAAAATGAGCAAAAGCACTACAGAATCGGTTTCTAAATACGACAACTTAGAGAAAATGAGTGTTGAGGAAATCCTTGTAAATATAAACAAGGAAGATAAAATTGTTCCTTATACGATTGAAAAAGTAATTCCTGAGATTTCTCGCATCATACCCGAAATTGTCAATCGCTTACAAGAAGGCGGCAGGTTATTTTACTTGGGTGCCGGCACTAGCGGACGCCTGGGAATTGTAGATGCCTCAGAATGCCCACCAACTTTTGGCGTTAGCCACGATTTGGTAATTGGACTCATTGCCGGCGGTGATAGTGCAATTCGAAAAGCGGTTGAATTTGCCGAAGATGACCCCAATCAAGGATGGGAAGATTTGCAAAAATATCACATTAGTGAACTCGACTTTGTAATTGGAATTGCCGCTTCCGGTACTACGCCTTATGTTGTTGGAGCTATGGAAAAGTGCAGAGAAAACGGCATAAAAACCGCTTGCATTTGTTGCAATGAAAATACGCCACTAGCAGCCGCAGTGGATCATCCGGTTGAGGTAATTGTAGGTCCTGAATTTGTTACCGGCAGCACTCGTATGAAAGCCGGAACTGCACAAAAGCTGGTATTAAATATGATTTCCACCGCTAGCATGGTACGCTTGGGAAGAGTAAAAGGCAATAAAATGGTAGATATGCAGCTTAGCAATCACAAACTTTTAAAACGCGGTATTCAAATGCTTATTGAAGAACTTAACGTTAGCTACGAAGAAGCGAAAGAGCTTCTTGAAAAATACGGTAGTGTAAGAAATGCAATCAGTAATTATTAACTGAGTTAGAAGTGCCTAAAGTTTGAAGTTACGCTTTTCGCACAAACTCAGATTTCAAACCCATTGATCCAAAGCCATCAATTTTGCAGTCAATATTATGATCACCATCCGTTAAGCGAATGTTTTTAACTTTTGTACCTGCTTTTATCGGTTTAGGAGCTCCTTTTACCGGTAAATTTTTAATCACTATTACATCATCACCGTCGTTTAACTCATTACCGTTAGAGTCTAGCACTTTTGTACTCTCTTCTTCTACTTTCTCGTTAGGATTCCATTCGTAGCTGCACTCAGGACAAGCATACAATTCTCCGCTTAATGCATAACCATAAGGAGATTTACAGTTGGGACAAGCTTTTAACTCTTCAGACATTTTGGTTTGGATAAGTATTTGGAATGCCAAAGTTAAGGCTAATAAAGATAACGAAGCATATCTCATAAGTAATTGCTTTGAAGAGCTAACAGAAAGTCATCATCAGGATATTTCTCTTTTAGCTCATTAATCAACCTTCTAGCTTTTTGACAAAAAACCTTATTCTCTTCGCAAAGTAAACAAACAGTTTCAGTGAGTTGAAATTCAACTTCTTTATTATTGGGGAGTTTTTTCAGCGCATTCTCAAAGTTACCCATTGCCAAAAAATAATCTCCTGCTTCTTTATTTTTTAACCCTAAGTGAATCATTTCATTTGCTATTCTTTCCTTTGAGTATGGAGTATCAAACTGTTCATAATTTATGTATTCAGCAGCAGGCTTATCATTAGCAAATCTGTAATTAAAAAAGTAAAATATTGGAATTGATATGATCATCATAGCAGCTATGACTATTGAAGTTCGCTTAATAGCTAACTTTCTTTGTTCCTTTATTAATTTAGCTCGAATGGATTCTATTACTTCTTTTCTTGCCTCTACTTCGGTAGTTAAACTGAGCCTATTTTCATAATAACTCTTGAGCTCAGAAAAAGTTAATCGCCTTCTTAAGAACCCTTTCTTGCTTCTCAAAAGCAATTTATTGTTCCTTAATGTTTTAATCATATGATCAACTGAACCTGAACCTCCTCCTAGCATTTGTAATTTTTAAGATTATCTAAATTTAGCAATTTTTCCTTCCCTCAATAAAACTTTATGACTTATAAAAGCAAAATGGGTTTAATTTTGGGGGCTTTTAATCGAAAGCATGAAAGCACTCTCTCTAATGCTGTTTCTTAGTTTAAGTAGCATTACTCTAATTGGTCAAACTCAGCCACAACAAAAGGGAAAATTGTATTTTTACTGGGGATGGAACAAATCGATATACAGCAATTCAACTATCCACTTTAAAGGTAACGACTATAGCTTTAGGCTAGAAAATGTTAAGGCTACCGACAAGCAGTCAAAGGTATCTTTAGATTATATTAATCCGGCTAAAATGACCATTGCTCAATACAATTTTCGCATTGGTTATTATTTTAAAGAAAACTGGAGTATATCGCTTGGAAATGACCACATGAAATACGTAGTTACTCAAGGTCAGCAAGTAGAAATTACAGGTCACATCGGAAGTACGGAGACCGTTTATAACTCCGATTACGATCACAACAAAATTGAAATAAAAGAGGATTTTTTGAAATTTGAACATACCGATGGCTTAAACTATGAGAATATTGAACTAAGGCACTTCTCAAACCTAAAGCCACTAGGTAAATGGAACATCAATCTCATCGAAGGTTTTGGCATGGGAATTAGCTTACCTAAAACCAATTCTACATTGTTGGGAAAGGCAAGAAATGACGAATTTCATTTAGCCGGCTATGGAGCAAATGTAGTAGCAGCTATTCAATTGGCTCACACTAAAGGCTTCTTTATGCAAGCTGAAACCAAAGGTGGATTTATCAATATGCCGGACATCCTCACCTCTCCGGAGTCAGTTGACCGTGCTAGACAAAACTTCTTTTTCTTTCAGTACAACCTTGTATTTGGGTACCAATTTAGCTTAGCTAAAAAGGCAGCTTTTAATAGTAATTTATAGGTTTAGGTTGATAAAATCGCCATACGATTACTTAATCATTAAGCTTACATTTTTAACTACGCTCATAAAATTTATCTTCTTTCCAATTGGCTGGATTATTTATGATGTAATTTGTTATCCTACTAAACGATTGTTGATCACGAATAATATGATCGTGAAACCTTGATTGCCATGCAAATTCATAGCCCAAACGATTGGCGTGTTTGCTGACCGCCGATTTATAGGAACCAACAATGGATGAAACGGAATTTTTTCCGGGATTTTGAAAACGTTTTTGTCCTATGGTTTTATCGTTTTCGTTCTGTAGAGGCAGGGCATGCCCTGCCTCTGCAACCGCATTTTCATCATTTTTCAAAATCAAAATTCCATGAATATGATTGGGCATGATAATATATTCACCCAATTCTACATTTTGGGCGTGATTTTTTATTTCGTACCAAAAGACATTGGCCAATACGCCAACATTCGACAAATTCATTTTCCCATTCCGGATTTCTCCAAAATAATGTCGACGGTCTTTACAGCAGATTGTAATAAAATAGGCGCCTGCCCAACGGTAATCCCAATTTTGTAATCGTGTTGAGGAAATTCGATATTTATTCTTAAATTTTTTGGGCATTTTTTAACTTCTCTATTTTACAGAATTATATCTTACCGTTGGATTCAAAAGAAGCATAGAAAACCCTATTTTTAATTAATTACTATTTAGCCTTTGGAACTCTACAATCAATAGTCTGCTCTTCAACCTCAGTAACATCTCCTGTGATAGAATACTCACTATTATTCAACTGAAATGTTTTTACATCAAGTTCAACTATCATATTTTCAAAATTTGTGTTTGACACCATAGTTGTGTCTGAGTATTGACTATCTCTATTAAAAACAATTCTAAGATTATTTATTTCATTAACAATGGTATCAATGCTTAGCGAAAATCTACCTTGATGAAGCTATCATTTGTTTGGAGTTGTATAGCTCGACAATACCACTTTGTAACGGCTTTTTTGTTTGACTATTAATTAATTGTCCACTAACCTTTAACTGCCCATTATGTGTTTTCTCATTCACAGTTAAATTAACATCCTGACTTTGAGCTACACCATCACTACTAATCATACTTAACCCTAAAAGAGTCATTAACGACAATTGCATTAATTTTGGTGATGAAATATTGAATGAACGCTTAAAAGAGCTGACTTGACCTAAATGAAACACCCCACAGTCAGTTTTCAAATTAAAATCTGACTTGGTATTTTTCGTGTAGTCTTTAACTAACTTATTACAGTCTTGACAAATACTGATATCAGATTTTATGGACTTCATTGAACTCCATTCTTTACCACAAGTGAATTTAATTTCTTTCATTAATTTTTATTTACATTGAAACTCAAGTTCAAAACTCCACCATAAACTTACCACTTTTCTATTCAATTTCGAAGGAATTACAATATATTCAATCACTCACAAAAATTACTTCTCAAAAATCCTTTCCTAACTTTGCACCACAAAACAAATTCAAATCTCAAATGTCTGTTTGCTATGCATGCCATTGAGCCTCATTTTCGTTGGAGAGATTATTACGTTGCGTCGGAAGATATGCGCTCGCCTTTTTACGGCCGCATTTACAGCGAATTTGAATTTACACATGCCATCTACGACCATTTAATTCATCCACAGTGGGATGAAATTGAATCTCCTACCCTTTTTATTAAAATCCTTATGGCAGATTACGATGAGGGTTACGCCATTATTGAACTCATTGGTGAGTGGAACGATTTGCTTCACAACGACATCATGTACTTAAAGCGCAACATTATCGATGAACTGATTCACGAGCGTATCAATAAATTTATTCTCATTGGTGAAAATGTGCTTAACTTCCACTACTCTGATGACTCTTACTACGAAGAGTGGTTTGAGGATGTAGAAGACGGATGGATTGCTTTTATCAATTTTAGAGAGCATGTGATCCAAGATTTTGAAGCTGCTAACATCGATTATTATGTCATTTCCGGCGGTCGATTAAATGATGTAAGTTGGCGTACTTACTCTCCTCAAAATTTTTATGAGAAAGTTTCCAATATGGTGACTTTGAGGTTGGGGATGTGAAATTATCAGCGCGATTATACTGACAATGGCTCTAAAACCTGCTAACTTTTCCAAAGTTGAACGGAAAAGCCTTAAGGGTTTTCTCTAATAACTTAATCTCTAAGTTTTACTAATACCTCAATAAACTTTGGAAAAGTTTGGTAATGAATAACTATTACCGCTCACATTCACAAGCCTTTCCAATCTGAATCAAACTAATCAGTTCTGCCGTTTCTTCTCTTTCGCAGAGTTCATAAATCAATTGATAGTCTCTTTCTCGCCAACTACTTTCTAAGCGATAAACCGGGCAGGGTGTTTTCTGCGTATTGCTCTCCGAAAAATTCACTTTAGCAGCAGCTTTAATTTCTTTTAAATCTTCTATTTCTATGCTTAAACACTTCAACTGACAGGCTGCTCTTTCAGAAATTTTCACCTCAGCACTATCGATACCATTAAGCACCCTAGACTGCGGTGTCCAATTGTTTAAATCACGATCGCCAAAAAAGAAATAGACGACAATCAGTCCAATTCCCACTCCAACAAAATATGTTCTTAATCTCTTCCAAAAAGTCATTCTATAATTTTTATATGGCCGCCAGCAACAAGTCTAAATCCTTATAAGGCAAATTAAACATCTCCGCTAAATAGCGATTGGTCAGCATTCCTCTATACAAATATATTCCCGAGCGAATGGAGTAAGTATTTTTAATGCAATTATCAACTCCACCGCCTTCGCCTAAATCTAAAATAACCGGGGCGAATATATTACTCAAAGCATAAGAGGCAGTTCGTGCAACTCTAGAAGCTATGTTGGGTACACAATAGTGTGTAACGCCATGCAGTTCGTAAGTAGGATTAGAATGATTAGTCATTTTAGAAGTTTCAAAACAACCTCCTTGATCAATACTCACATCTACAATTACAGATCCCTCCTGCATTTGCTTCACCATTTCTTCCGTTACCACAATCGGACTTCGACCGGTTTCTGAGCGAATGGCTCCAATGGCAACATCGGCTGTGCGCAATGCAGATTCTATCACTTTTGGTTGCAAAGTAGAAGTATAAACCCGACAACCTATCCCTTCTTGCAAACGCCGAAGTTTTGAAGTATTGTTGCTAAACACTTTCACTGAAGCTCCTAAACCTAAAGCTGACCTAGCGGCAAATTCGGCTACAGCTCCTGCTCCAAAAATAACTACTTCAGTGGGTTTTACTCCGGAAATCCCTCCCAACATGTGTCCGTGACCGCCATTAACATTGCTCAAATACTCCGCAGCTATTAGAATTGAAGTGTTTCCTGCAATTTCACTCATCGCACGAATAACAGGAAAGCGGTCGGAAGTGTCTTTAATGAAGTCGTAAGCAATGGCAGTTACTCTCTTGTCAATGAGTTTTTGTAAGAAATTTTTAGGTTGTACCGGCAACTGCAAGGCAGAAATTAAGGTTTGACGGTGTTGTAAAAGGTCAATCTCATTGTGCGAAAGTGGCTCTACCTTCAATAAAATATCGGCTTTGTAGACTTCTTCACGAGAGTAGGCAATAACAGCCCCTGCTTCGCTATAAGCATGATCATCAAAATTTGCTTTTTTGCCAGCTTTGCTCTCAATCATTACTTGATGACCGTTGTTCACCAAGAGTTCAACATCTTGAGGCACTAAAGGCACACGTTTTTCCTGCAATGATGTTTCTTTGGGAATCCCAATAAACAAATTACTGTTTTTGCGCTTTACTTCAGCCATTTCCTCTTGGGGCAACATTTTAGTCGCCGATTGTGCAAGAGACTTTACTACATCTTCAGCCATAAGGTTTCGTTAAGGAAGCTCCAAATTAAAAATTCTTTCTGTCTTTTGCAGACTTATTTTAACATGAATGTAATTTTCAGGCAATAAATTTTCAATTTTCTCCGGCCACTCTACCAAACAAAGTGCCCCACTTTCGAAGTAATCCTCTACCCCCATATCCATCGCTTCCTCTTCACTATCAATACGATAAAAATCAAAATGATACACCTTTTCTCCATTCTCTCTAAGGTATTCATTTACTAAAGAGTAAGTAGGTGAAGAAATTGCATCTTGCACTTTTAGCGAATTGCAAATAGCAGAAATTAAAGTGGTTTTGCCCGCACCCATCTCTCCGCTAAACGCCAAAATTTGCTCTTTGCCTTTTAAAGCCAAAATTTCTTGAGCAATTCTCGGCAGATCTTCCAATTGTTGAGTTCTTAACTCTACTTTTTTCATGATTGGTTTGAGTGTTAAAAAACATCTCAAAGTTAAACTCTTTTACTCTACTTCGGACTAAGCGTAGCAATTGGCACCAACATTTCTTCCATGGATATACCTCCATGTTGAAAAGTGTTTTTGTAATAATTTACATAGTGGTTGAAATTGTTGGGATAAGCAAAAAAGCGATCACCTTTGGCAAAAATAAACGACTGGCTCACATTCACCTGTGGCAAAAAAGCATCTTTCGGTTTATCAATAGCAAATACATCATTAGCTTCAAAACTCAAGTTTTTTCCTTGTTTGTAGCGCAAATTCGTATTCACGGTTTTATCTCCCACCACTTTTGAAGGCTCAGTAACCTTAATTGAACCATGGTCGGTGGTAATAATTACTTTTCCGCCCCGCTGCGCAATCTCTTTCAGTGCTTCCTTAAGCGGTGAGTGTTCAAACCAAGAAAGCGTTAAGGAACGATAAGCTGATTCATCTTCAGCCAATTCTTTAATAATATCTGTATCTGTTCTGGCGTGAGAAAGCATGTCGATAAAATTGTAAACAATTACATTGAATGCATTATTCATTTGGTTGGGAATATCACTTACTACTTTTCTGCCGTAATTCGGATTAAGCACTTTGTTGTAGGCAAATCGAGTATCTTTCCCCAAGCGTTTAAGCTGAGTAGCAATTAACTCATTTTCATGCATATTTTTACCTCCATCGTCCTCGTCGTTTAACCACAGCTTAGGATAAACTTTTTCAATATCGGATGGCAACAAACCGGCAAACATAGAGTTACGTGCATACTGCGTAGTCGTTGGCAATATGCTCATAAAAGTTTCATCTTTATCAATCCAGAAAAACTCTTCCACTTGTGGTTTAATCAACTGCCATTGGTCTAAACGCAAATTATCAATTACAATTAAAAAAGTAGTTGAATCAGCCGTAATGTGTGGAAAAACTTTTTCTTTAAACACATTGTGAGACATGATTGGAGCTTCTGTATTTTCATTTAACCAATCAATGTAATTTTCTTCTACAAAACGACAAAACAAGTTGTTGGCTTCTTCTTTTTGTGTATCAAGAATTTCGTTCATTCCACTATCCTCTGAGCGCTCCAACTCCAGCTCCCAATAAATTAATTTGCGGTAAACATCCTCCCACTCTTCGTAACTCATGTTATTGTGCAAGCTCATTCCAATATTTCTAAACGCTTGCTGATAGCCCATTGTCGTTTTCTCACTCACAATTCTGGAACTATCTAGATTCTTTTTCAAGGAGAGTAAAATTTGATTCGGATTAACCGGCTTAATCAAATAATCAGAAATTTTTGAACCGATTGCCTCTTCCATAATCGACTCCTCCTCACTTTTAGTAATCATAATTACCGGCAAAGAAGGCTGTAAACTCTTTATTTCAGTAAGGGTTTCTAAACCGGAAAGTCCCGGCATATTTTCGTCTAAGAGTACAATATCAAAGCGATGTTCTTTAATTAAGTCGAGCGCCTCACTTCCACTACTGGCAGAAATCACTTCATAGCCTTTATCTTTTAGAAAAATTATGTGTGGTTTCAGCAATTCAATTTCGTCATCAGCCCAGAGTATTCTTATATTCGTCATTTAGTTTAGTTTTTGTTGCAAGATAACTTATATTATCTCAAGCAAAGCATTACAATTGCATAAAATTAGTTAATAGTCAATTTGGAAAAGGTAAATTACAATAAGAAAAAGATTTTCAACGATCCGGTTTACGGTTTTATTTCATTGCCACACGACATTATCTTCGATTTAATTGAGCACCCTTACTTTCAGCGCTTACGCAGAATTAAACAGTTGGGCTTAACGCATTTGGTTTATCCGGGCGCCTTACACACTCGATTCCATCATGCTTTGGGCGCTATGCATTTAACTTTAAAAGCCATAGAAGTAATTCGCTCTAAGGGACAGGAAATTACAGCTGAAGAAGCCAAAGCAACTGCCATTGGAATTCTCTTGCATGATATTGGTCACGGTCCTTTTTCACATGCGTTGGAGTATAGCATTGTTAAAAATGTAACCCATGAAGACATTTCTACTTTTTTCATGGAAAAACTCAACAAAGAGTTTAAGGGTCAGCTGGATTTAGCCATTGAGATTTTTGAAAATCGCTATCACAAACCTTTCCTGCATCAACTAATTTCCGGTCAGCTCGACATGGATCGATTGGATTATTTAAAAAGAGATAGTTTTTTTACAGGAGTGTCGGAAGGTGTCATAAATACTGATCGAATCATTTCCATGCTCAATGTACACGATGATCAACTTTGCGTAGAAGCAAAAGGAATATACTCCATTGAGAAATTCATAATTGCCAGAAGATTGATGTACTGGCAAGTTTATTTACACAAAACAGTGCTGTCTGCAGAAAACCTTGTAGTTAATATTTTAAAGCGCGCCAAAGAGCTTGCCTTAAAAGGGGAAGAACTATTTTGCAGTGATGCCCTTCTTTTTTTTCTTTATCACGAAAGAGACAAAGAGTCCTTTATTAATAATGAAGAAGTATTATTTCAATTTTCTGAACTAGATGATTTTGACATAATGGCTTCAATAAAAATGTGGAGAAAAAATAAAGATAAAGTTCTTTCCGGACTATGCAAGGCACTCATCAATAGATCTTTGTATAAAATTCAATTGAGCAGTGAAAAGCCTTCGCAAATCCAAATAAATAATATAAAAGAAGAACTGATAAACAAATATGGTTTAAAGAAAAAAGAATGTAATTACTTTGTTTTCTCCGGTTCTATTGCCAATAATGCCTATAATCCTAAAAAAGACAAAATTAACCTTTTGTACAAAGATGGTCATATTGAAGACATTGCCAAAGCAGCCGATCAACTGAATATTAGCGTGCTTTCTGAACCAGTTAGGAAACACTTTTTGTGCTATCCTAAAAGTGGCATGTTAGAGGGATTGCAGTGAAAAATTAACTAATGAGTAAAAGACAATTAACTGAATTTTTAAATGACTTAAATAAGCAAGAATTAAAAGAGCAAGTCATTGACCTTTACAAGCGTTTTAAGGATGTTAAAGAATTTTACGACTTCTCCTTTAATCCCAACGATGAAGAGCGATTGTGCTTGGCTAAAACAAAAATTAGTAGAGAATACTTTCCGGAAAGCGGTAAAAAAGCGAAAAAAAGGCGCTCAGTTGCTCAAAAGCATATTAAAAAGCTACAACAGTTGGAAGCTAACCCTATGATAATTGCCGACATAATGCTCTACACTATAGAGGTCGCCCAAACCTACACAGCCGAAAACGCCATAAATCAAGTAGCATTTTACAAAAGCATGCTAAGCTCCTTTCAAGCGGCTTTAAAATGGATTGATCAGAATGGGTTATCAATGGACCTCAAAGACAGGATAGAGTATATTATTAACGAAAGCAAAGAGCAGAAATGGTTTAATGCAGAGGGTTTTGAGCGGAATGCTAACTTATTGTACTAAATATTTAATCGAAAAAGTAACTTCAATCAAACATTTCTAAGTAACTAAGCAAATAAAGCAAGGATTATTGACAGTAAACTGACAAGCAATAGATATACAAACTTGGATTTCTTCTTAAATTTATCTTTGTACCAAAAAAAGATTGACACAAAAGGCATTAAAAGTAGAGAGGCAATAATCGGCAACCAAAACAATTCAAAAATCGCCCCGACAATTGCATAGCGATAAACATCTACATTTTGCGAAACAATCCAAAAAGTAACCGCTAAAAAATTAACTAGCAATAAAATTGCAAACCAATTAGCTTCATCGTTTTTTGACTGATTAATTTTCATCTTTATAGTTTAACGACTTATAAGTTTTTGAACTTTAAGTATTTTCTCATAAAATATAACCTCTTCCGCCTGGTTTCAAGTTTTTAGTTTCGCATTTCTAGTTTCCCCTAAATTCCCTCCATTAATATTTCTTTGTTGTTATAGAGCAAGATGAACAGTCTGGTTCTAAGAATTTCGCCCATACTTTCGCACTCCAAAAAACTGGCATCTTCAAAATGCTCTGCTAATTCGCTCTTAAGTTGTTCTACTTTTTCGGGCTTGCTAAGCACTTCGTTCTCCATACAGTCTGACAAATCTTTAAGGCGATAACGAGAAACCTTTATCCGGTTGGCGATCATTGCTCGCTCCTCCTTTTGGTATTGTCGAATGGTTTCCGGATTTAATAGCTCCATACAGAACTCTACTATGGGGTTATTGTCTTTAAAAAATTGAGGCAAATACATGCTTTTATTCCCTTCATAAGTTTGTTGGTCAAAATCAATTGCGCGAATACGATATTGAATATCATCAAAGTCAGGCGTGATATCAACCACATAGTTGTATGATCGCATATCGCCCAACAAGCGTACAAAACAACGCTCATTAAATTTCACAAACTCTTTGGCCAAACGTATGCGATTCAATTGTGGGTCATCCATCCAATTTTGAATAAATACATCGCCCGGAATACCGGCAATATGATCTTCTATAATGGTATCGCCGTGAACAATATAACTAATCCGATTAGGAGACAAAATATGCTCCAGCTCCAAACCGTAAATTCTGGAAGCATCGGCTTTTTTTACATAAAAATAATCGTAGTTATCATTAAACTTATTGGTTATTCTTACTCGAAATGGTTTAGAGTTTCCAAAGGGACAAAAATCGATTCTATCGACAAATAGATGTTCCATTACGGTAACATCTCCTTCTGTTTTAAGTAAAGAATATACTTTACAGAGATTTGCATTCACTTCATCCATCTCCGATTGCCCAAAGAAAACTGTTTCCCAAAGCGTATCTTTTCCGGCTTTATCATACAATGGAATAGAATTTTCATAATGATTTAAATCGCTGTATGTTATTGGCAATTTATTCTCCCTAGAGTAGTTTCTTAAATACTTTCTTAGTGGAGGCTGTATTTTATAATGTTCTTTTTTCTTCGATATCGTATTCATTCACTTAAGATTGAAAGATTATGTCCATCAACTCCTCAAAAGAATCCGGTGCTTGATAAGCTCTACCTTGGTAAACTTGAGCCATTAATTTCACTAAGTTCGTTTGATTATCAATTAATCTATGCTCAATGATAATATTGCCATACAACTGCTGATAAGGCTTCTCTTTTCGATATTTGATAGAAGGTTTTAAATAAAACTGCTCATTGGTTTTGAGCTGATCTCCCTCTATTACCTCTCTCCTACTGTGCTTTAATACATAACCATGTTTTTTCAATAGCTGAATTAAGTGTTCAACAAAAAAGGCATAATCCAGCTGCGTCCATGGACTCTCACTGTGAAAGTAAAAACCATTAGATTGCTCATCTCTATAGGCAAAGTAGTTCACATCTGCTTCTGGGTTCATTGATTTAACCGTAGCATTCTCAAACAAATGAGCCAATAAGCCTTTGTGCATTTGCTGCTCTTTCCATTTAGCATAGTCATCCAAAAACACCTTACTGCGAACAACTTGCTCACGCACAAGAATTTCCTCACCTTCATTACCTTCATCAGCTTGCTTAGGAAAAATCTGTTTGATTAAGCTTTTCAGATATGTCATTTTACAATTATTAAATGAATTTCAAAAATAAGATTAATGTCAGTGAGTTGAATTGAAAAGCAACCATCTAGCAAAAAAATCCTTTTATAGCTTTTCCTTCATTCGTTTTAAAAGCTACTAAGATAAGGTTATCTTTGCGGCTTCAATTTTACAACTATGGCAAAGAAGAAAGCAATCATTAATAAAGAAGGAGAAAAATTTTTATTTAAATACCTCAACAACCCTTCGCCAACAGGATATGAGAGTGAAGGTCAGAAAATTTGGCTAAAGCAAATAAAGCCTTATGTTGATGAAACTTTTGTGGATACTTACGGGACGGCAGTGGCAGTAATTAATCCTAAAGCCGACTACAAAGTTGTGATTGAAGCGCATGCCGATGAAATTAGTTGGTATGTGCATTACATTACCAAAGACGGTTTTATTTACTTGAGAAGAAATGGCGGTTCTGATCACATGATTGCACCTTCAAAACGAGTTAATATTCACACCAAAAAAGGGATTGTAAAGGCTGTTTTCGGATGGCCGGCCATTCACACTCGCTTAAATAATGATTCAGGAAAAGAAGATACGCCTAAGCTGAGTAACATTTTTTTAGACTGTGGCTGTAAAAACAAAGAGGAAGTAGAGAAGCTCGGTATTCACGTAGGTTGCGTAGTTACCTATGAAGATGAAGCCATGATGCTCAATAAAAAGTATTATGTGGGACGCGCTTTAGACAATCGAATTGGTGGTTTTATGATTGCCGAGGTTGCTCGTTTATTAAAAGAAAATAAAAAGAATCTGCCTTTTGGCTTGTACATTGTAAATGCTGTACAAGAAGAGGTTGGTTTAAGAGGTGCGCAAATGATTGTAGAACGCATTAAGCCTAATGTTGCTATTGTTACCGATGTTTGCCACGATACACAAACACCCATGATCAATAAAGTTGAGCAAGGTGACTTTACTGCCGGCGACGGTCCGGTTGTGGCTTACGGTCCAGCTGTTCAAAACAACTTACGTGAATTAATTATCGATACTGCTGAAAAACAAAAAATTCCTTTTCAGCGCTATGCTGCTTCTCGAATTACCGGAACTGATACCGATGCCTTTGCCTACGCAACAGGCGGCGTAGCTTCAGCCCTAATTTCACTTCCTTTACGCTATATGCACACTACGGTAGAAATGGTGCACAAAGAAGATGTAGAAAATGTAATTCGACTGATTTACGAAAGCTTGATGAACATCAAAAACAAAGAAGACTTCGCTTATATCAAATAAACTTAGCTTACAAACATTAACTTTTTCTAGATGAAACAAATAGTTGCAATAATTGCGGCCTTAATGGCTAGCGTCTTTTTATTAAAAGCTCAAGAATCTGAAACGGGGAACTGGTGGATGTATTTTGGCAATCAAAAAATAAGCGACAAATTAAACTGGCACAATGAAGTGCAGTACCGTAACTACAATTTTATTGGCGATTTAGAGCAGTTAATGTTGCGTACAGGTATAGGTTACGACATCGGAGAAAACAACCACAACATTTTACTTGGTTATGGATTTATTCGTTCTGAAAATTATGTTGGAAATAGCGATGAGAAGATTCATTTTGACGAGCACCGTATTTTTCAGCAGTTTATCACAAATCAAAATATTGGTCGTTTGGATTTAAGTCATCGCTACCGCATCGAGGAGCGATTTTTTAGCAACGATTTTCGAATGCGATTCCGATATTTTCTAGCTTTGAGATACCCTTTAGCGGCAAAAGAAATTAAAGAAAACACCCTTTACCTATCGATATACAACGAAGTGTTTATTAACAGCGAAAAATCTGCTTTCGACCGCAACCGATTGTTTGGCGCTTTAGGTTATGAGATAAAGAATGGACTCAGAGTTGAGGCCGGTTTTATGCGGCAGATGTATGATTTTGGAGGTAGAAATCAATTCCAAATTGCTGTGTTTAACAATTTAGATTTCTTGAGGTAAGTCCCTTATTAAGAACTAATCTAAATACATCGCTGTGTAACATTTATTACTTTTGATTAGTTGCAGCTAAACTAGCTTTGTGTGGTCTAATCAATTCAACACAAAAATGAAAAAGTTCATCACAGCTAGTCTGCTATTGTTAATCATTAGCTTTTCAGCCATTGCTCAAAGTAGCTTTCAATATGATATTAGCTTAAACCCAATCAATATCAATAATTTCCCGGGCTTACATTCATTTGCTCACGCTCAACACAATGGAAAATGGGTAATTATTGGTGGTAGAAAAGATGGCTTACATGCACGTCAGCCAAATAGTTCATTTCCGGCAAGCCAAAACAATACAAACATTTATGTAGTGGATATCAACAGCCGGCAGTTTTGGTCTGCTTCAGTGAATGTCCTTCCTACATCAATTAAAGAGCAATTGCAATCAACCAATATGACATTCACGCAAGTGGAAGACACATTGTATATAATTGGTGGTTACGCTTACGCACAGTCAGCACAAACTCACAAAACTTTCGATAATCTAACTACTGTAACCGTTTCTAATTTAATAGACTCAATTGTAAATAGTGGCTCAATCGCTAATAGTTTTAAACAAATAAGCGATACTGCTTTTGCCATAACAGGCGGACATTTGAAATTCATGAAAGATCAACTTTACCTCGTAGGAGGGCATCGTTTTGACGGACGATACAACCCTATGGGTGGTCCATCATACACACAAAAGTATTCTAATCAAATCAGAAAATTTACAGTGAATAATAGTGGCAATCAATTGAGTTTTTCGAATTACAATACAATCACTGATCCCGTTCACCTTCACCGAAGAGACTACAATTTATTACCTCAAATTTTTCCCAATGGCGACGAAGGACTTATGATTTCATCAGGCGTTTTTCAACGCAATGCAGACTTACCCTATCTTTATCCTGTAATGATCAACGACTCAAGCATTCAAGCAATCACTAACTTTAACCAATATTTGAGTAATTACCACAGTGCAACAACAGCACTTTACGATAGTACTGAAAACAGTATGCACTCCCTTTTCTATGGTGGAATGAGTCAATATTATTATCAAAATGGCATTCAACAGCAAGACAACTTAGTTCCATTTGTAAAAACAATTAGCAGGGTGAGCAGAGATTCCTCAGGACAGCTGCAAGAGTATAAAATGAACATTGAGTTGCCAACTTTAAATGGTGCAAGCGCTGAATTTATTCTAAACCTCAACATTCCTCACTACAATAACAAAGTCATTAAACTAGATGAGTTGACTAATGACACAAGCATTATTGGATACATTGTGGGCGGAATTCAGAGTCCAACTTTAAACCCTTTTAGCAACAATTTAACTTCTACCACTTCGGCATCTACTACTATATATGAAGTATCACTCATCAAAAATCAAGCGGCAAGTATTGAAGAAATTAATGGAAGTAATCCTTTTAAAGTGAACCTTTTTCCAAATCCGCTAGTAGATGAAAAGCTAACTGTAGAATTTGATTTAAAAGAAAAAGTGAGTGTGAGCTACATCATTACAAATGCAAAAGGACAAATCATCCTAGAGAGCAAATTCAATAATATAAAGGCTGGGGAGAACAAACAAAGCATTCACATTCAAAGAAACCTTGGTCAAGCCTTGAACCTTACTTTTATCTTCGATAATCGATACTACAGTTCACAAAAGATTGTGGTTCAATAATGCATACATAAGGGATTTCAAGCTTTTAGTTTACTCTCTAACAGCAGAATTGCAAAGGTTTTGTTTAACCTAATTTTGTTTTAAAATGAAAAAGCAAATTCAATTCAATTCTCCATTTGAAATTTGACACTTGACATTTCAAATTAAATCGGCATTACAACTTATAACTCACCCCCACGCTCAATTTATAGATGGTTGGCGTAATATCAACAATAGGGGCAGATTCGTGCATAATACTAAAATTGTTGTTTAATTGAAACCGTTTACTAATGGCGGAATTAATGTTGAGCTCTAAGCTGTAACGATTCCGCCAAAGCGCTTCATTTTTGTCGTAGCCGGTTTGGAAATAGGCAATCATATTTAAATCAAGCCCTTCGTTTACATCCCATCGTAAACCAAAGTAATTGGTAGACTTTAGGTAATCCACTTCAACCTTTCCTTCGGAGTTAGGTCTTTGCCAAACTTCATACTCATACATAAAACCGGGCGCATAAAAAAAGCTAAAATCTTCTCCATTAATTAAATCATGGCGTATACTGGCACCAGCTAACCAACGCGGAAATAAGCCTCGAAAATCGTCGTGCTGAAATTGTGCAAAAAACTCCGGCTTCCAGCTTTTATCCTCATTAATGGTATATCGAACATGTTGATAACCTGTATTCAGAAGTTTTTCTCCATTCAATTCAGTATACCCAAAATCATTCATAAATGCCAAAGTGGAATTCTTAAAAAATACTCCTATACTTGACTTTATATCATAACCAAAAAACTCAACTTCTTCATCGGCAGCAGCACTTCTGTTGTACAGGTTTAAGTTTCCGGTAATCGTGCCCTTTACTTTAGAAGTATCTTTTTCTAATGTGGCTTTTTGCACATTTAATATTTGTGCTTGTAGCGATAAAAATACAATGCTAAACAGAAAAGTGAGTAGGTATTTCATTCCGAATATTTCCGCAAAAGAACTAAAGAGAAGTTGCTTCATCAATAGCAATTGAATTCTTTCTTCCACAATCTAATTGTGAAAAAAATGGTGCAGATTAGAGATATAATTAACTGACAATTTTGATGAATTCAAAACAAATTACTACCTTTGTTAGTAAATATTTACAAACAACATAAAATACATAGATATGAGCGATTTAAATTCAATAGGATTAGAAAAAGACAAGTCAGCCGACTTAGCAGAAAAGCTAAATAAATTATTGGCAAACTATTCTATTTTTTACCAAAACACCAGAGGTTATCATTGGAACATTAAAGGAGAAAAGTTTTTTGAATTACATGTAAAGTTCGAAGAATTGTACAATGATTTAATTCTCAAAATTGATGAAGTAGCAGAGCGAATTTTAACTCTTGGACACACTCCTGAACACTCGTATTCTGCTTATACAAAAACTTCTTCAATTAAAATTAGCGATAAAGTAACAGACGGTGTTGAAGCTGTAAAAAACATTTTGGATTCATTCAAAACCATCATCATCATGCAAAGAGAAATCTTAGAACTATCCGGAGATGCAGATGACGAAGGGACCAATGCTCTGATGAGCGATTACATTCGCGAGCAAGAAAAACTAGTTTGGATGTATTCTGCATTTTTAAAGTAATCAAAAAGATGTCGAGCAAACGATCAGCCAGACAGATTGAATTAATAGAAGCGGCCGGCAAGATTTTAACCAAATCCGGAGTTGGGGGATTAACCACCAAAAACCTGGCAGCAGAAATGAACTTCTCGGAAAGTGCCATTTACCGGCACTTTTCCGGTAAAGAAGAAATCATTACTGCCATGCTGAACTACTTAGCAGAAAACATGGAAGCTCGCTACTCCACCGCTTGCCAAACTGCCGATACAGTAGAAGAACAATTCCGCTGCTTATTTCAAAATCAGTGTAGTTTTTTTCACGAACACCCCCATTTTGTAACTGTAGTTTTTTCTGATGGCTTAATGGAACAAAGCGAGTCCATTAATCAAGCTATTTTACAAGTAATGCAAGTAAAAAGAAAATACCTCATCCCCATTTTAACAGAAGGTCAAGCAAAAGGTATTTTTAAAACAGAGATAAATGCCGCGGATCTGGCTTCCATTGTAATGGGTGCTTTCAGGCTTCAAATGTTTCAATGGAAAATCAGCGGATTTTCAACAGATATAAAAGCTCAGGGAGACTCCCTTATCAATTCACTTTTAACCTTAATCAAATCATGAAGAAAATCAGTTTAATCGTTTTTAGCCTTGGCTTAGCAGTTATTTTAACAGCTTGTGGAACAACAGCTGAGAAAGAAAGTAAAACTAAAAAGTCAGAAATAAAAGAAGAAGTGCCTGCAGAAAATAAAGAGGTTCATTCATCTGATGGAAATCAAATACTGTTGGATAATGGAAATCGCTGGAAAGTAAATCCGGAAATGATTCCGCATCTACAAGCATCTGAGCAAGCATTAAAGAGCTACCAAAAAAACAATGGATCAGATTACAAACAATTAGCTGCTGAGATGAAGGAACACAACGATCAATTGATTTCTTCTTGTACGATGAAAGGAGAATCTCATGAGCAATTGCACCATTGGTTACATCCACACCTAAAGCTTGTAAAAGCGTTAAGTGAAGCAGAGAATGAAGAAACCGCTGAAGGAATCATAAGAAAGCTAGAAGCTTCATTCGAAGAATATCACAATTATTTTAATTAAAAAAATAAAATCATGAAATATCATCACAGTAAAATCATTAAAGGAACTACAGTCGAAGAAATTCGCCCAAAAGTAGAGGAAGCTCTAAAATCACAAGGTTTTGGAGTTTTAACTGAAATCGACATTCAGGCTACCATGAAGAAGAAACTGGATAAAGACTATTTACCGCACCTTATTTTGGGTGCTTGCAACCCTGTTTATGCCGATAAGGTTTTGTCGATTGAACCAAACATCAGTACGCTTTTGCCTTGCAATGTTTGTTTGCGCGAAGTAGAAAATGGCGGCGTTGAAGTTTCCGCAATTAATCCGCTTGAAGCGATGAAAGTGGTTGACAATCCTGCCATAGAAGAGCACGGTAAAGAAATCAACGAAATGTTGAAGAAAGTAATTGAAACCCTTTAAAAGAAATTATTATGGATAGGCATAGTTATAAAATTTCTCTTCATTGGCAAGAGGGTCGCATCGGAATGATGGAAGCGGATGGTTTGGAAGACAAGATTCAAGTAGCTACTCCACCCGAATTTGAAAAAGGTGTAGCTGGAATTTGGTCGCCGGAGCATTTGTATACCGCCTCTGTTTTAAGCTGCTACATGACTACTTTCTTAGCAATTGCAGAGTATTCAAAGCTAGAGTATGAAGATTTTAGCTGCACAGCAGATGGCATTTTGGAAAAAGTAGACGGTAAGTTTTTAATGACAGAAATAACGCTAAAAGCAAAAGTTAAAATTTCTGACGATAGTAAAAAGGAGAAAGCCGATCGGATAATGGACAAATCAGAAGCAGCTTGTTTAATTTCAAATTCAATAAAAACGAAAGTTCACTTAGAAAAGGAAATAACGGCTTAAATTTGGGGAGTAATCTTCTCCCTTTTTTTATGCATCATTTTTCTATAGAAGCAGTATATGAGCAGCTAAAAAGTTCAAAAAACGGACTTACAGTTCAGGATGCTTCTGAGCGATTACGCCGACATGGTCGCAACAAAATAAAAAGCGGTAAGCAGAAGAGCAAGTTTGCCATTCTAGTCAATCAGTTTACCGACTTGATGATTTTAATCCTGATTGGTGCTGCTGTCATTTCTTTTGTTCTCGGCGAGCAAACAGATGCTTACGTCATTTTAGCCATTGTGATTATCAATGCATGGATCGGTTTCTCTCAAGAGTCTAAAGCCGAAGAATCTATTCGAATGCTCCAAAAAATGGTTGCTCAGTACGCCTTGGTTCGGCGCGACAATCAAGTTTCTAGAATAGAAGTAAGCGAATTAGTTCCGGGCGATATTATTCATTTTGAAGCCGGTGACATTGTACCTGCAGATGCGCGAATTATTTTGGCCAATTCGCTTAAAACAGACGAAGCCGCCCTAACAGGCGAAAGTCATTCTGTTGAAAAAACAAACCAAACACTCAAGGAAGAAAACCTTATGCCCGCTGAGCGACTCAATATGCTTTTTAAAGGAACTATTGTGAGTAATGGCAGCGGAATGGCAATAGTTTGTGCCACCGGAATGCAAACTGAATTGGGAAAAATTGCTCAATTGTTAGAACAAAAAAGCAAGCAAACCCCTCTGCAAAAGCGCTTAGATAATTTCAGCAAGCAACTCACTGTCTGGGTTTTGGTAATTTGTTTAGCCATCGTTGGCATTGGCTTAGCTCAGGGCGAAGCACTGTTTGCTCTTTTCTTATTGGCTTTATCTTTAGCAGTTGCAGCTCTACCTGAAGCCTTGCCTGCCGTAGTTACTATTGCGTTGGCACAAGGAGCAAAACGAATGGTCAAACACAATGCGCTAGTTAGAAAACTCCCCGCTGTAGAAACTCTAGGCTCGGTTACTTTTATTTGCAGCGACAAAACCGGTACGCTTACGCAGAATATCATGACAGTGGAGAAAGTGAAAGTTCAAAAGGACTGCGAAGACTTTTTTAATGCCGCTCTTATGCTCAACAATGAAGTTCAAAAAAACGAAAAAGGTGAACTATTGGGCGACTCTACTGAAACTGCATTGGTAGAATATGTGGAGAGAAATGATTTAACAAAAGATCAACTGAGTGAGCAGTTTCCTCTAATCGACAAGCTGCCTTTTGATTCGGTAAGAATGAAAATGAGCACCTTGCACAAATATGATAAAAAATATGTTTTACTTAGCAAAGGAGCTCCTCGCAAAATTGCCGATGTGCTTTGCGCAGAAGAATTAAAAAAATCAGAAGAACTATTAGAAATCAACAGAGAATGGGCAGCTGAAGGTTTGCGTGTGTTGTTTTTCGCCTATAAAATTTTCGATGAAAAACCTGAAAACTTCAATATTGAGCTAGAAAAGGACTTGCACTTTTTAGGAGCTGTTGCCATGATTGATCCTCCGAGAGAAGAAGTGCTGCAAGCTATAAATGAATGTAAAAGTGCAGGCATTAAAACAGTAATGATTACCGGCGATCAAGTCTTAACAGCCCAAGCTATAGCCAAGAGACTAAACATTTACGATGATGGCGAACGCATTCTCAGCGGAAAAGAGTTGGCTGAAATAGACGAAAATGAACTCAAGCAAATCGTAAAAGAAATTAGCGTTTACGCCAGGGTTTCGCCGGAGCAAAAACTGAAAATTGTAAAAGCACTTCAGGAGGAAGGTGAGTATGTAGCTATGACCGGAGACGGAGTAAATGATGCCCCTTCCTTAAAGCAGTCAAACATTGGTGTTGCCATGGGAATTACCGGCACAGATGTTTCCAAAGAAGCTGCTGCAATGATTTTGTTGGACGACAACTTTGCTACCATTGTAAAAGCAGTAAAAGAAGGGCGACGAATTTATGCCAACATCAAAAAGTTTATTCTCTATGTACTTTCCTGCAATTTAGCGGAAATTTTAACGATCGTAAGTGCCCCCTTAATAGGTTTAGCCATGCCGCTATTGCCCATTCACATTTTATGGATCAATCTGGTTACCGACGGTTTGCCGGGAATTGCTTTAACGGCAGAAGCCGCCGAAAAAAACATCATGAGACAAGCTCCGCGACCACCGGAGGAACAGCTTTTTGCAGGAGGGATGCCGGCTAGGATTCTCATTGCTGCCATTTCCATGACCATCCTTGTACTCTTTGCACAAAATCATGCAGCAACTCTAGGATATGATATAATCAGTCAGCAAAGCTTAGTTTTTACGCTTTTGTGCTTTTTACAATTGCTCAATGCACTTTCAGTTCGTTTTGATGCGCAGTCGCTTTTTAACAAAAAAATATTTAGCAATTTCCGCATGTGGCTGGCGATTATTTCCACCGTAGCATTACAGTTTGCTATTATTGGACTACCTCAACTTCAATCTGTTTTTAAAACAACTGCCTTGGATGCGGTTCTTTTTGAATTAATTGCTTACTGCATACTTGCTTATTTGACTATTTTAGAAGCAAGTAAAATATACTATCGCCAAAGGGAAAAGAAAAGGCTGATTATTGAAAATAAAAAAGTTAAAAGTGCCTAAAGTTTGAAGTTGAACTTTTCTAATTTCAAATGGTCTTACTAAAGCTTAGTTTTGCAAAACAAGATTGTCTCCAAAAGCTTTTTTCAGCCTATCAAATAAATTGATCAGTAATTAATGGAACTAAAAGGCAACATTAATGTTGTTCTAACAAACTCAAAGCAATTGAAATGAACACAATTTTACTCACAGGGGGAACCGGCTATTTAGGAGCATGGACAGCAAAGTATTTATTGGAAAAAGGATACACACTACGTTTGGCTGTTCGTAATAAAACGCGAACGGAGAAATATGACTTTCTACAAAAAATCGCCGATCAAAGTAAAGGAACCTTAGAAGTTTGGGAGGCTAATTTATTAGAGCAAAACTCCTACCATCAAGCAGCGGAAGGAGCGGATGCCATTATTCACATGGCTTCTCCATTTACCTTGCGTTTCGATGATGCAGAAAAAGACCTAATTCAGCCGGCTTTAGAGGGAACTAGAAATGTATTAGCTGCAGCAAATGCATCCTCTACCGTTCAAAAAGTGGTGCTTACCTCATCCGTAGCTGCCATTCATGGCGACAACATCGATCAAAAAGAAAAAGAAATCCAAGTATTAAATGAAGACTACTTCAACGAGAGTAGCTCGGTTAATCATCAACCCTACTCCTACTCCAAAGTATTGGCGGAAAAAGAGGCCTGGAAAATAGCAGAAGCCCAAAGTAAATGGAAATTGGTAGTCATCAACCCTTCTTTTGTCATGGGGCCTTCCTTGAGCAAACATTCCGGCTCAGAAAGTTTGGCATTTATGCAAGATATACTCAGTGGAAAATACCGCATGGGAGCACCGGATTTAATGTTTGGTTTTGTGGATGTGCGCGATGTGGCTCAAGCACATTTATTGGCTTTAGAAAAATCCGATGCAAAAGGCAGACACCTTTTAGCCGAGCGAACGGCTTCTGTGCTTGATCTAGTGGAAATGCTAAAAGACAAATATGGCAATCAATACAAATTGCCTTTAATGAAAGCTCCCAAGTGGTTGCTTTTACTGATTGCACCACTATTTGGTTTAAAGCGAAAATTCGTTCAACGCAACGTAGGACACAAAATCAATCTAGATGCTTCTAAGAGTCGGGAGAAATTGGGTTTAAGCTACCGCCCGCTAGAGGAAACACTAAGCGATATGGTGGAGCAGATGGAGAAGGATGAAATGGTGTTTACTTCTTGATTCGTTAGTTACAAATATTGAGATTACAGTTGATTTATTTGAGAAGCAAGAGCATAATAGACAAAGGATTAAAGATGAAGGACGAAAATGAAATGAGTTAAGAGTTAAAAATTAAGAGATGTTATTTAAAATACAAAAAATGGATTTTAATGCACATACCCCATTTGACATTTCTCATTTGACATTTGAAATTTTTTAACCTCATATCAACTAACATTTTTCATTATCTTGTTCGCCTATTTTGATCACAGCTACCCTACCCATGTCAGATTTAAGATTCCGACCCAGATTTCAATTATTTTTAAATGAAGATGAAAACGCTATTATTGATAGGATAAAAAAAGCATTGAATGAAAACAATCCTGAAGCCCTAAGAGGCAAGTTAAAGCACAAACATCTACTCATTCGGGTAAATCCAACCAAAAAGCACTTTTGGTCGCCCACTTTAGACATTAGTTTTGAAAAAACGGAAGATGGTCAAACCCAAATGCGCTGCTTGTTGGCACCGGAAGCAACCGTTTGGACGATGTTTATGTTTGCTTATACCATTGCTGCATTTGGCGCATTTATCGGTTTGATGATCGGCAGTTCGCAAATGCAATTGGAACACAATCCTTGGGGTTTTTGGTTGGCTACAGCTTGTACCGTACTAGGTTTATTGCTTTTTTTCATTGCACAGTTTGGTAAAAAGTTAGCCAAAGATGAAATGGTGAGTATGAAGGAGTTTATTGTGAAGGCAGTTGAAGAATGAGAATGTCAAATTTATTTGATAAATTAATAATCTATTTATTTCGTTGAATCTTTATTGGACTTTGTCTAGTATCAAAAACATCGTGTATTTCAACTCGATTTTTATTCTCATTGATCCAGTAAATAATTATATAATTTTTAAAAACCAAATACCTAAACTTTTCTTCTCTAGTAATTAAAAAGTCTTCTGTTTGTCCAATTTTTGCTTGAGACTTTAATTTCAACGACTCATTGTAAATCCCTTCAATAATTCTTTTAGAAACCCTAGCACCTGCCTTCTTACGATAATAATCATAAATACTTTCTAATTCCTTCTGAGCAAATTCAGTCCAATATAACCTCAATCCCACTGATCAATCTTGGCTTTTAATTCGCTTGCTTCTATTAATCGACCATTTTTCGAGTCTTCCATAGATTGGTCAATCCTAGCGTTGAACTCCTCAACAGTCATTGGTTTAAAGCCTTCTTCTTCGTACTTCTTGTTTTCTTTACTCAATATCTTTTCGAGTTTTAAAATTACTTCCTCGCTTTGAACTTTTAAAAACTCTTGAATGAGCTCTAATTTTCTTGTCTGCAAATCCATTTTATTCAGGCTTTTATCAAAAAAAAATTTAACCCTTTAATTTTACTAGTATTCATTACAAATTTTATCTCTCACTTTTCAACCCACTCACTTTTACACCAACGGTTTGATAAAACCATAAAAACAAACTTTCTTTACATCGAAAAAATACAATTGTTATGAAAGCTAGTTTGAGAATTGAAGAATTTGCACAACTTTTACTGGCCATTTTTTTATTCTCACAGAATGAAATCGCTTGGTGGTGGTATTTAATCTTGTTTTTTGCACCGGACATTGGAATGATCGGTTATGCCATAAACACCAAAATTGGCGTCATGACCTACAACCTTTTCCACCACAAGGGAATTGCCATAATCTTGTATTTAATTGGATTGCAAATTGAAAATTCTTGGCTGGCTTTTAGCGGACTTTTACTCTTTGGTCACGCTGCCTTCGACCGCATTTTTGGCTTTGGCCTCAAATACCCCGATGATTTTAAACACACGCATTTGGGATGGATGGGAAAGTAAAAAGAAAGATCTTGGAAAAAACTAACAACATACCCTACTGACTATCAATAATTTTGTTTTTCTTTGATGGGATAAACAACTATAAACAATACATAAGCACCTGTGGCAATACGATTGTTGGCCCTTATTCAACCATTATGAAGCACTTCATATTAATATCAGCGATCCTTTACAATACATTTTGTTTGGGGCAAAAATTAGAAAAGGTAATTGTTAGCGAAACTGACCCACATAATTTTTACATCAATGATGGAGATTCAACACAACTATACTATTACAAAATTATTCCGAAAGAAAAGCCAGTTGGAGTACTAACGATTTTTCCCAGTGGTGGTGAGACCATTGAAAACCTACTGAAACAAATTACCCTTCATCAAGCCGCATCCAACAACAATTTACTTGTTATTATCCCTTCCTACAATTGGGGCACTTTTCAACGAGTACCTGATATTGCATTTATAGATGATATTTTTAAACAAGTAGTATCCGAACATCAAATTGCTAAGGAAAACTTTATTTTATGCGGCTTATCCAATGGTGGCATGATGTCATTAACGTATGGAATTACAGCAGTGCGAGACAGCAGTACTTACATCAACCCAAAAGGCATTATTGGAATAGACCCGCCGCTGGATTATGCTCGTTTTTACAACTACTGCGAACGTGAAATAAGTCGAAACTTTTCAGAGGCAGGAGTAGCTGAAGCTAAATGGCTGCTTAATGTTTATAATCAGATTTATGGTGGTTCTCCTGAAGAACAGCCCCAAAACTACATTGATGCTTCCATTTTTTCTTTTGGGGTAAAAGATGGAGGAAATGCCAAATACCTGAACAATACAGCGATTAGAATGCACTCTGATCTAAACCTAGATTATCTGCTAAACCAACGTAAACGTGATTTATATGACTGGAATGGAATTGACATCGTAGCATTTGTTAATCAATTGAAAATTAATGGGAATAAAAACGCTGAAGTCATAATCACTCAAAACAAAGGAGTTCGGCTTGACGGAACGAAGCACCCCCATTCTTGGTCAATCATGGATACCCAGGATACCATGCAATGGATTTTAAATTTAATCGCTAACAACTGAGTAGAAAACTCATTCCCTTTAAAAAGGAAAACACCCTATTCACAAAGAAAATACCCCAGTTCAGAAAGTATTTAGGCCGGTTCAGAAAGAACCGGCAATATACCCTATTGACTGTCAATAATTTTTATTTTCTTTGAAGGAGTTATACAAACAATAATTAGCGTGTCAGGAATTGTGAGTATAAGGTTGTTACCTGCAAGCTGAAAAACATAACCCGAATGGAACATGAGTTAAATCTTGACTATGATGCTTTTTTAAGATCATTCAAAAGAAATTCTGATGTACCCCATTCATTCTTATTGGGAGCAGGGGCTTCTATTAGTTCAGGAATTCAATCCGCTTATGATTGCATTTGGGAATGGAAAAAAGATATTTATTTGTCAAAAAATGTAAATGCTTCTGACTTCTTTAAAAACTATAAGGAGGAAGTAGTTCGAGAAAGCATACAAAAATGGATAGACAATCAAGGTGAGTACCCTGAATTAGATTCAGAGGGAGAGTATTCATTTTTTGCTGAAAAAGCATATCCAATAGCTGAAGATAGACGAAAATACTTTTTAGGATTAATTGAAAATAAAGAGCCTTATGTAGGTTATAAATTGCTTTGTCTGTTAGCAAAGGGAGGGGTAGCAAGGTCTATTTGGACAACTAACTTTGATGGATTAATGGTAAGAGCAGCTCATCAAAATAATCTAACTCCAATAGAAATTAATCTAGATAATGTTGAACGACTGAGAAGAACAGAGAGCAATAAAGAGTTAATGACGATTGCTCTTCATGGCGATTACAAGTTTTCTTCCCTTAAAAACACAGAAAAAGAGCTTGATTCACAAGAAGCTGCTTTTAGGGAGCACATAGCAAACTACCATATCGACAAAAACTTAATTGTTATTGGATACAGTGGTAGAGACAAATCATTGATGGATGCCTTAAAATATGCCTTTACAAAGAATGGAGCAGGACGGTTATATTGGTGCGGATATGGAGATACAATACCTCAAGAAGTAAGAGATTTATTAATCGAAGTCAGGAAATCAGGAAGAGAAGCCCATTTCGTCTCAACTGATGGATTTGATAAAACTATTCTGCATTTAGCAAAATCGGCTTATGAGGATGATAAGATCCTTAGCAAAAAAATAAAAGAATCTATAGAATTAGATGAAGAGGATTCTTTTATAAAATCAGATTTTAAACTAAACTTTAGACAAACAGGGAAATACATCAAGAGTAACCTCCATCCTGTTGTTTTTCCAAAAGAGGTTTTTCAGTTTGAAATAGACTACGGAGAAGAAAGACCTTGGGCTTTTCTGAGAAAAATAACTTCAGAGAATGACATCTGTGCTATTCCGTTCAAAAGAAAAGTGTTCGCCATCGGAACACTTTCTGATATATCAAAGGTTTTTAAACCATATTTAAGAGGTGAAATTAAAAGATCACCCATCAATAAGAGCGATATTGAAAAAGTTACATCATTTAAAACATTGATGTTACAGGCTATCTTAAAACACTTTGCTTCTTTGCCTAATCTTTCTACTAACTACAAAAACAAGCTATGGATTAACAATGAAAAAACTGAATTCAAAGGTATCTCTATTTACAGAGCATTGTCTGTCTCATTGTATTTTGATAAAAATAAATCATATGGTTACCTAACCTTTACTCCAACCGTTCAGTTGGAATCTGAGAGAGATATTGAAAAACTTGATCGACAACACATCGGGAAACAAGCGTTAGAAAAACTTTACAATAATAAGTATGATGAATTGTTAGATTCATGGAATAACGTTCTGTTTAACTCTTCGAAGATTAAATTTGAATTCCCATCTAACTCAGGCGTTGGATTTGAGTTTGTAATTTCTAAATCAACTGCTTTTGGGGAGATAGATGTATTAGACCCTAATTTCAGATATTATGCACCAAATAACTATGATAAAAGACAAACTTTATTCAAAGGAGTTCAGTTTTTAGAGCCGCAATTGATATTTAAAAACATTTCATCAAACCAGGACTTCAAGGACTATCATCCCATGAGGGGATTGATTAAGAACAGGCCTTATGATGTAAATCTAAGTGGCAGTGTACTTTCTAATGAAGTGAATCTGTCAGTAATTTGTGGCTCAAATTATTCCACACAACTGTATGAGTTTTTATCTAAATTAAATTCAAAGCATGAAGCAGGCGGAGTAAACCCTGATTATTTAATTGATTACACAGGATTTTCAAACATTTATAATTTACCAATTAATATTCCGAATTATGAGGATAGTGAAAAGTGGGCGCACATCGATTTTCGAGGTGAAAATGAAAAAGAAGATCATGAGAATGCTGTGCAGCTAGCTAGGCTTATAACCTCAAAAATTGAACAAATTGCCAATAGTCAAGGACAAAGTACTATTGTGGTCTTTATTCCTGAAGAGTGGCAGCCATTTGAGAACTTTGTAAACGAGGGAGAAACGTTTGATTTACACGACTATATTAAAGCATTTGCAGCTACAAGAGGAATATCTACTCAACTAATCAGGGAAAAAACACTTAATGATAATCTTAAATGTCAGATATATTGGTGGTTGTCTCTTTCTTTTTATGTTAAAGCTCTAAGAACCCCTTGGATACTTAATAATCAAGAAAGAGATACTGCCTATGCAGGTATTGGTTATAGCGTTTCTAAAATAAAGGATCAAACAGAAATTGTAATTGGTTGCAGTCACATTTACGATTCAAATGGACAAGGTTTAAAATACAAACTTTCTAAAATTGACGACTTTTTTCTTGATCATCAAAACAACCCTTTTTTATCGTACAATGATGCCTTTCAATTTGGTGTATCCATCAGGGAGTTATTCTATCAATCTTTAAATAAATTACCTGAAAGAGTAGTAATTCATAAAAGAACCAAGTTTACATCTGATGAGATCAATGGAATTAAAGCAAGTTTGCATAAAGCAGGAATAAGAAAAATAGACCTAATAGAAATAGCCTATGAGCCAGACGCCCGCTTCGTTGCTATGAGTGTTTACAACAGAAATTTACAAGTAGATAAATTTCCCATTTCGAGAGGTACATGCATCGTTACTAATAAGGATACGGCATTATTATGGACTCATGGTATTGTTCCTTCTGTTCGTCAACCGAATTATAAATTTTATTTGGGAGGAAGGAGCATTCCTGCTCCGATAAAAATTGTAAAACACTATGGAAATTCCAACATTGATGTAATTGCAAGAGAAATTCTTGGCTTAACTAAAATGAATTGGAACTCACTTGATCTCTACTCGAAATTACCGTCAACCATTGATTCTTCAAACCAAATAGCAAGAATTGGTAAGCTTCTTTCGAGATTTGAGGGTAGAACATATGACTATAGACTATTTATATAGTAACAAAAGTCACTGGTAGTCGAGTAGACGACGACTCCCCTAAATATGAACGGAAATACAGTTGTCTAACGATTGGCAAGTTTCACTTTAAGCTTTTAACTACTCCCTAAGGTATGGCACCTCTCTAGAGCTTATCTGCGGTACCTCAACTGTTCTTTCTGCTTTTTCAACCTCACGAACAATCGCAACAACTTCTAACTTAACATTTACTCCATGCATATTATCCGGGTTTTTAAGTCCAATGTAATAAGTTCCGTAAGTATAGCCTTCTTTTAATTTTACCACATCAGATTTTACGTTTTTTCTATTTCCTAAAGGATAATGTTCCCACTCTGTATCTCGCTTTTGAAAAAACAGGCTTGCATTTTCATAGTCGGGAAATAAATAAACATCACAATAATCGTCTCCCGGTGGTCTGGTAATGGATGAAATAGCAAAATCCGTAGCTCCTGAATTGTCGACTAAATTGCTCAACTGAGACAGTAAGCTCATAGAAGAACTTAAACTTTCTATCGCTTCTTTTTCACGATATGCTGAAATTTCATAATACCATTCAACCGTATTTTTTGGAATAGGGATCTCATAGATTAATCTTGATTTCCCTCCTTTAAAAGTAGCATGGCTCCCACTATTAATAAAAATTTCAGAATTGTTAATAATTGATCTTGGCACTAACCTTTCTTCAACAATATACTCTTCCTTTTGGGTCGTGTAAGTAGTATCATAGACCGTTTTCCAATATACCGTTGAGTTAAAGTCATCATTTTCTGAAGCAGGAATTCGTTCTATTTTGATTTTCCCAATTCGCTTGCCTAAAGAAGAGTTATAAAATCGAAATTGATAAATTCCGGTAGTAGGTACCGCAATCTTTTTCTGATTCAACTCCTTTATCTCGTATTCAGAGAATAAAGAACGACCAGATTGGTATTCTTTTATTTCCAGTTCTTTAATTCCCTTCTTTCTCTGTTCTTCAAAGTTTAACACAATCTCATCTCCCGCTTGAAAACCCAAGTAAAAAACTTCTTCGCTTAATCCTCCTATTTTGGTGGTTTGGTTGGTTAGTGTGATTGGGGTTTGAGCATTAACAAATGCTGAGCAAAAAACAACCAATCCAATTGTAATTGAACGTATTTTCATAACTACAAGGTTTTTGAGTTAGTCAGGTGGTGTTCTTCTATGGGGTTTAACAGGAACTGTTTTAGGTCCTGGTTTCGGACTTTTTCTTGGTGTAAGAGATGGTTTAGATCTTCTATGAGGTTTCACCGGTACTGTCTTTTTTTGTGCCATTTAAATGAATTTAATATTTATGATAAACTAATTATGTTCGAAATTTCTTTAACCTCATCAAGTGCTTGTTCAACTTCCTTTTTTGAGAACTTTCTGGATACATGCTGACTTTCCTCAAAGCAATAAACTCCAACGTTTACTTTTGAGCTATCTACTTTATAGATATTTTCTGCAAAATGATACTGAAGAAGTGGAAAACGTAATTCACTTTCCCAATCAATATCTTCTTTAGTAAAAATAAATACCTCTAACTCATCATTTTTTTTCTTATCAATTCTAGCTATCTCACCTTTTAAAAAGTTGCCATTTTCTATATCTAAGTTTAACCTTTTCCCCATCTCCAAATAAGTATTTCCAAGTTCTAAAAAATCATTTATATAATTCTCTAATTTTTCAGAATAATCTTCGAGGTTGCTTTGATTCCTACTAGAGTCGATATAGTGTCTATCAAAAGCATCAATTAAATAGCTTAAAGCGCTATTCTTATCTGATCTATGATACTCCCGAGTTGCATATTGCCAATCTCGATACTGAGAGTTTCCACCAAATTTCCTGCTTAACGACTTTATAGTTTTTTTAAATTTTTCGGGATTCTCTCTTGCTAATTCAAGGTTTCTATGTTTAATATCCATCGTATTATATTTTAGTTTACAATAATTTCCTTTTCCTCATTTGAAATTCCTGATCTGAAATACCCCCTTTTTCTTTCAGGGCATATAGTCTCTCAAGCTCCTCTGAAGTATTGATGTTCTGTCCTAATCCTGCTCCATCATTGTATTTTTGATTGAAGCTTTGCTCATCCATGGTCAAGAAAACAATGAAGTCTACTAAAGCTATAATCGCCGGAATAAACGTCCAGCAAAAAACGAGATAGGGAATTCCTAGACCACTTTGTCCTAAGTAAAACCTGTGGACACCTAGTCCACCTAGGAAAAAAGCTAATATTGCTGCTGTTGTTTTATTTTTCATAATTTTTCTCTATCAAGATATTTTAGTATCGCCATATTTGTCTCTTATATTCACATGAAAATAAGTTCCATGAGAACTTGCACCCATCAATCCATCGTATAAGTATTCAGGCACATTATAGTACTGATAGATGCTTCCATCATTAAACTCTATTTCTAATGTTTGATTAGAATCATCATATCCAATAGATGATATGTGTGAAGATGTTACATTTTGTCTTTTCATAATTGATTATTTAAATAGTTAGTTATCCAACACAAGCACAATCCGGTGCTTTATGACACTTTATTTTTTATTGATACAACTGTCGCCACAGGCTTTGCCTTTGCAGCAGATTTTGCAGCATCCTTCTGATTTTGTATTTTCAATTAATAATAAGCTCTCTATTGGGATTGAGCGCCCCAGTCTCTTGCAATGAACCAGTTTGGACGCCAATTGACATAGTCACTAGGATTGAAATCCAAATCTGATTTCTCAATACTAATAATTTGATCTTCCGTTACCCCTAAAGTATGTTTGCCATCAGGACTATCTAGATCATACATATGATACCTATCAGGGTTAACCTTCAAATTTCTACGGGAAGGCCCAAAATCAAATGGTATACATTTCCTTGTTATTATACCTTTAGATTTTGAATTAAACGTAACTGTAATTTGCTTCTTTTCATGGATAGCTTCCAAAAATGTGTCTTTCATAACTGTTATTTATTACCCATCACAAGCACAACCTGGTGCTTTATGGCATTTTAGTTTTTTATTGATACAACTGTCGCCACAGGCTTTTCCTTTACGGCAGATCTTGCAACACTCTTCAGCCTTAGCCTCAATTTTACTTTGTCGCTCTGATAGTTTATTGCTGTTCTGTGTATCACCACAAGCAAAAGCCAGTGTAATGAAAGACAGCAAGAGTATTCTCTTAATTATTTTCATCTTTATTTGTTATTGGATTCCGCTTAGGTAACCTTAGCGGTTAAAAATTTTTGTACTTCGTATACATTTATTTTCTTGTTGAACTTCTTGCTAATCGAAGGAGTTTTTTCGCTTGAGATCCAAATTTTTAACTCTGCATCCAAATCAAGCGTCCCTGCTGTTTCAAGTGAATACCTAGTAATGTTTTTATAGGGCATTGACTTAAACTCTACTTTCTTACCGGTCATACCTTGCACGTCTATTAACACTAGTCTTCGATTCGTAAACATGAACACATCTCGAAACAACTTAAACCCTAGCTCAACCTTTTCATCATCGAGCAGAAGTGAGCTATATTTTTTACTTAATTCCTCTGAAGAAACTTCACTTGCATTTCCTAAAATGCTATTAAATAGTCCCATATATTAATTTAATTTATCATTTGTATTTTCTTTATCCTATCGGTTTTCACTCTCACCATACATAGTTCAAGTGAAGTGTAAAGGCAACATCTCCTCCTGCATCCAAATTGATCCTAGTCGGGAACCCATTATTAGTCGAATATGGAGTAAAGTTTATACCACCCATGAAGTCGTCCGCATCAAAGTCATCATAGTCATATAGAGTAATATTGTATTGGTCATTAGGTTCCGTCATATCAATAGCCGGATTCAAGTCAAAACTGTAACCATTAGAGGGATCTGCATTTTGATAAAATGTTGAAGCACTATATAAAGTTGTATTGCCCTTTAAGAGTTCAAGGTAAATGTCAGGACCACTTGATAAATCCCAACCTGCTCCGTTGTCAGTTGCCGGAAACCTTGTTATATCAATTTTCGTGATCCTGATTTTGTCAGGGGTAACCTGTTGGCTGCAATCCGAACCGCTATAACCATCTGGACAGTTACATTGCCCATTCACACATGTACCACCATTTAAACAACTTACATTATAACAATCATCAAAAGTTTCGCATTGTGAACCACTGTACCCTGCCGGACAATCACAATCCCCATCATCACAAACACCACCATTTAAACAATTTGTTGATTCGCAAGGGTCTTTTTTACAGCCGCTAAGAACTGTCAGAAATGCTGTGAAGAAAAGTAAAAAAGTGAAATTTTTCATTTTGATTTAATTTTGGTTATTTAGTTTAGTTTTTGTTGTTTATTAATGTTTACTTATAATTAAGAACACTCCCACTTCAACTGATCCCCTTTAGCTGAATTATTTTTCCAATGCAGCGGTTGCAGGTTTTCCAGTCCGTCGCCTCCGCCTTTTGAAACCGGAACAATGTGATCGATCTCCCAACCGTAATCAGACAAACGATTCCCGTGTTCAGCCCATTTCATTCGCTTTCCACAAACATCTGAACGACAAATTTCCGGGGAATGCCCTGAAACAAGTTCGCCCATGCTCCAAACCGTCCTTATTGTTTTTTCCGACCATTTGTTTCCTTCTTTGCTTGTATTTGGTTTCCTTCTCATCCCTTTTTAATTACTAGTCCTCACCCGAGCAGCCCGGTGCTCTGATGAAAATAAATTCTGATATTTTTTTCTCTTATCCACTGTAAGCCTATTCCTTTTAATGTTGATGTATAAAGTTTACCACTCAGCATGGTACGATCCCTTTTTACTGCCCTTCAAATCACACAAAATTGAAAGTGATTTAGGTTTTTCCATCACATCATAGCGATCCCCTTCATCGTCTTCAAACTGCCTCATTCCAACTCTGTAGGATTTCCCGGACTCGAATGTAAATCCTTTTAAAACATAGTTATCATTGATTTTAAGTTGTGTATTAGCATAGTCGAAACTGTCCTTATTTATAATTACCAAATGAGTTCCTTTAATGCTGACAGTTGCATTAAGCTTAGTCGTCGCTTCTTCCCTAGCCGAATCACAAGCGAAAAAAACAAAAAGGGAAACAGCCACTACTAAAAGTTGATTTTTAATCATTAAAAATGGATCTAAAAACAGCTGTCTTTTCATACTTCAATCATTTGAATTTCACTTTCTAATCGACTTTCATCTTCATCCTTGAGTTTTTCAAAAAAATCTTCCTGACTGAGGGCTTCCAACTCATCTACAGTAAGCTGATAGTCTTGCAAACTTCCACTGTACTCCTCCTTGGAGTTATTCATGCGGAAGGCATACATCTTCATGGAATCCGGATAGAAGGCAATTTTGTAAAGCTGATTAGGTACGCCCACTTGGTTCTCACCAATGGTTTTATGGTCTGCCTCGAATAAACTTCCGGTAACTACATAAGCAGGGCAATTGCATATCAACACTTTTTTACGAATAGCAGCCTCTAAGTACTTCCAACCGTATCGGTTTAGCTCTTTTAACTGCGGAGAAACGTTGGTATAGGTAAAGGTCTCATCTTTGAGCTCTTGGCTGTAAACAAAGTCTCCGGCAGGCACATAATGCCCACGATCATAACCGCTTTTATAATAATCCGATCGCTGAGCCGAATAAGACTCTATCCTTTCATCTAGCCGAAAGTAATCGCTGCGTTTAGCTCTCACCCCGTTGTTTTCCTGCAACTGCTCGGGTGTTATGCGATGAATGGTGTAATTTGGCACCTTTTGTTCTTGATTAAAAGCTACCACAAACCCCTGATAAACTACAAAGTTGTCAATCGGATCAGCTTCAAAGCGAAGGTGGGGGCTTGTCGTTACTTTCTGTTCAGAAGTATTCCGCTCTATAAAGCAAGCCTCTAAGGATAAAACTAATATGATTATTACTGTAAACTTTCTCTTCATGATACTTGATTAGCAGCTATTATTAGCCATTCTCCATGTTTAAACTTAAATTCATACTCTTCCATCGGTAAAAAGCCATAAAACTCCATTTGCCTTACCTTATAACCTTCAGTTTGAGCCGAACACTCCAGCTTTAGTCGAATGCTCCGAACATTTTCTTCAAATGAGATATTAGCGGAATAATGATTTTCAGCATGGTACCTTGGCTGATTTATTTTAAAATTGATTGGCTTACGGTTCACCATTACGTACTCTAATTGATAGTTTGGAAAAGTGTTGCTTTTTATTAAATAGATATCGCAACTATCAAATTGATGCTTCCGATAAGGATTGAGCTCCTCAGCGGCTGTTATACCGGCAGCTAAAAGATTCTTTCTGAACTCCAATTCTGTTTCAACTCCCTTGTATCGAAATTCATTTCTATAATAGGCATCCTTAGCCTCAAAAGGTTGAAATAACTGAATGAGCTGATTCAGAGAAATAGAGTCCTGTAAACCCCATTTTAAATAATTTCCCTGCATTTGGCGCTCAAACAGCTGAATTCTACTCTCCACTAAGTTGGCAATTATTCGGTTACTCATTGGAATTAAAGTATCTTCAAGATGAACTTCCATAGTTGTCTGCTTAACTTGCCAATAAAATGAAGTATCAATCTTTTTTGATTGTATAGCGACCAACAAAGAGTCTATTTCTTCCCTATTTTCCCAACGAAGCAAAAATTCTCCGGAATGATTACTCAGTGTTTGAAAGTTATTTTGAGGCAGACTAACAGTCGCATTACTCAATGGGTCATCGCCTAAGAAGACTTTGCCATTGACATGAGCGTAGAAATTGCAGTGACCTGTTTTAGTTGTAGAAATTGGGTTTGCGAGATAAACTGATAAAAACAAAAAAAGTAGCAGTGCTAATTTAATTCCCATCCTACCTTCATTCCACTTGCTAAATATTGATGCAAATAAAGCGGTAACTGCAATGGCAATAGCAGCTCTTAAAACTGCTGATTGTTCACCGGATGGACACTCAAGCAAAAAAGTAACCGTAGAAATAAAAATGACTATTATTCCATATACAACAATTGCCCACTTATAATCTACATTTCCCAAAGGATGATTAACAATATGGGTAATAATTTTAGTGGACTTTGTCTTGAGTTTATCAATTTTCATCATCCTGGCTTTGAGTTCCGTAATAATGATTCTGAATCTGAGGAGCATGCTTTGACTTCAATTGCCCGATCACAAAGCCCTGATTATTCCCTACCTCATTTTTAATAATGGTCTTATTGAATTGCTGTTTAGTTTTGCTCTTCTTCTTTTTTTCGGACTTTCTTTCAAGAGCAATTAGCAATTGAATCAATAAACACAGGTCATCTCTTAACTCATCTAAGAACAATTGTTTGTCTACATCAACAATTTGTTTAAAATGATTGATTTCAGAAAGTTTATCGGTCAGCCAAATAAGTATCGTGCTGTTTTCGCGATTGTTTTCTAAGGTTTTGTAAAGCGATTTACTTTTAAAAAAGGCGGGAGGAATAAACCAGACGAAAGCAGTTTCTTCTTGGTTTTGGATTAATCGTTCCTCCCACTCTTTAGTATCATCAAAATCCTCAACTCCATAACTTAGTTCCTGACCGGGATAAAAACTGTTTTCTATCTTTTCCAGTAATTTGTTTTTACTTGACTTAGGAATTAAGAATTGCCACTCTTTTGCACTAAAATTGAGTTTATCAAGCTGTTTTTTTACTTTCTGATACTGTTCTCTAAAACTTTGGTAATCCTCATACCCCAAATAGGTGAGGTATTCGTTCAAATAATCTACACTTACTTTTATCTCTTTTTCTTGCCTTACTAATGCGTTTGCAATCTTTTCATTATGAACATTATACAGATACTCATTCTTTTTCTTGGTTCTATTCTGAATATCTTGCTCGTCTTCTATTCGTTCTGAAAGTTCCCTTAAGCCTTTATATACTCTGGGTAACTTAGCCTTCACCAGCATTAAATCAATAAGTAAAGAAATTTCAGATACGGGATACTTCATAGACGTTGAATTACATCCCGAAATAACGAAGGCTCTTTCCCTTCAACAAAAAAACTTTCTGAACCGGCTGTTTTTCTTTCTGAACAGGGGTATTTTCTTTTTAAAGCCGAAATAGATTATCTAATGCACAGATCTGCTTAGACCGTTTGAATGTGTTCAAAAAGTAGATCCCGATAGGTATCTCCAAAAGTAAATTCTTCTCCGGCAACGAGGACTTTATTTCCGGAAATGGATTCCACCTTTTTTATATTAACTGAAACAGATCTACTAATGCGAATGATATTGTTTTTACAAAATGTGGTTTGCTGCAAATTTTCCAATACAGTACCCATCGATCTTGAAATAGTCCACTTACTTTCTTTTGTTTTCAGCTCACAATAGGAGCCGTCTGCTTTGAGCCACTCGATGTCTTCCAGTTTGATGGAATACAAGCTATTCCCTTCCTTTAACATAAAATGTTTATGAAATACCTTACCTCCCTTTAAAAGCTCATCACCCTTTTCTTTTTGCTCCTTAAAAACATGAATAATGGCAAGTTCAATACTTCTCTGTAGCGCAAGCGCTGTAACCGGCTTACTCAAAAAAGCATGAGGATGAGTGTCTTTTGCACGTTCATAAGTTTCTTTATCGGACTGGTCTGTTAAGTAAATAATGGGAATATCATAATTACTGGCTAATTGTGCTGCTGTTTCTATTCCATCCATTTCACCTTTAATTCTAATGTCCATAATAGCTAGGTCAGGCTGATTTTTAATCACCTGCTGGATGGCCTCTTTTCCGTTATCTACAACAGCAGTAACTTCGAACCCTATTTTTTTAATCTGCGCACAAATATTCTCTGCTGCGAGAAAATCATCCTCAACTACTAATAATTGTATAGCTGCCATAAGTATTGTAAATTGCGAGACCAATTTAAGTTTTTTAGCGAAACAAGATGAAAAAACGACTTCTTATTATCATTAATCTGCTACTATTAAGCACATTCAATCTACTAGCCAATAAAGATTCAAGTATTTCAATTCTTGAAAACAAAGCTTATACTGCCTTAGTAAACAATCAACCGGATATTGCCCGAACCTATTATTCACAGTTAATCCAAAAAAACCCAGATAGTGCGGAATTGGTAGCAATGTGCTATAATAATCTGGGAGCAATTGATATTAGAGAAGGTTTTAAAGTACGAGGTCTTGATTTCTTGCAAAAGGCAATTGAAACTTATGAAAGTGCCGGAAAAGATACGCTCTTGGCCAAAACTTTATACAATACCGGCAGAAGTTACAAACTACTTGGGCAATACGAAAAAGCCACGGAATTACTCCTAAGAGCCTTAAATGTCTTCGAAGAGTATGAAATGAAAGTTGATTTGGCAGAAACCTATAATGTTTTGGGTAACTTAAATGGCGACTTAGGTAATCTTGAAACTGCTCTCCGTTACCACGAACTCGCATGTAAAATAGCTATTGAGGGGAAAGACTCAATTCGACTAGCGATGTATTTAAACAATAAAGGAAGCACTTATTTTGAAATGGAATTTTATAAGGAAGCCATCACCGACTTTCAAAATAGTTTGACGATAAAAAATAACTTGTTAGAAAAAAGCTATTTAAATCCGGAGAAAAAAAAGACAGTAAAACGCTCGATACCCTACACTTATTATAACCTGGGTGAAACTGAACTTCAAAGAGGCAACATTGATAGAGCAATTAAAAACTTTAAGGTGGCTATAGATTTGCACTCACAATTTAACAACGAAAGAGGAGTTGCTTATTGTGATAATTTTTTAGGTCGTGCTTACTTTTTAAAAACTCAGTGGGATACTGCAATCACCTATTTTAATAAAGCTTTAGAAAGTGCTAAAAATCTTGAAATTAATGATCTTTTATTGAACAATTATCTATTTCAATATGAGCTTTACGATTCAATAGGCAATAAAACTAAAGCACTGGAATACTACAAACTGTATTCTGAAAAGCACCAACAAATACTGAACCTTGATAAACAAAAAGCGATTAATGAATTCCAAATTAAATATGAGGTAGAAAAAAAAGAACAGGAAAATAAACTTCTTTTTCAAAAAGCGGAAATTGACCAATTAAAGATAAAACAACAAGAAGCTTCTATTCAATTTTGGCAGTTTTTTACGGTCATTATCATCATTCTTATTTTGTTCGCTTTGTTTTTAGTTTACAAGTATTATCGTCTTTTCAGTAAAGAAAAAAAATTGGCTGAAAAAGAAAAACAACTCAACCGGGAACAGCACCACAGAATTAAGAATCACTTACAAACACTAGCCGGATTACTTAGTTTTCAGCAAAGAAAAATTGAAGATAATGTAGCTAAAGAAGTTATTCAAGAGAGTAGCAACCGAGTAGAAGTGATTAAAATGCTTCATCTCCATTTTTATCAGAGTGGCGACTACAACAGCCATACCATACAACTTCACAGCTACTTACAAGAAATTATTGAAAATTTAGTCGTTTTATTTGACAAAACAGCTATTCAAGTAAAAAAGAATATAGAGGCTGTCTTGCTTTCGCCTGAAAAAGCTTTGCCATTGGGATTAATATGCAATGAGATTATTAGCAACGCCTTAAAATACGGTCTAAACCAAGATACAAAATCTGAACTAAGCATTTCACTAAAAAAAGAGGGTGAAAAAATTACCTTGATAATCAAAGACAACGGTAATGGAAACATCGTTCATGAAAACAATAGCTCAATCGGGCTTGACCTCATTAATCAATTAGCCAAACAAATCGATGCCAAAATAGATCGAGACTTTACAGAGGGAGTGAAGTATACACTCATCTTTTCAACTAAGCAATAAAATAGGAGGGATAAAAACTCCCTCCTATAATAATGCAACTAAAATTTATTCTTCCTCTAAATTTAATGTTACAGGGTTATTGTCCGGAAAAGTATAAGCACTGCTTTGTAAGGGCTGAAAACCTATTGCACTTACTTTAAATGCATAGTCTCCGCTATCTCTTTCAAATTCAAATTCCCCTAAAGTATTACTATAAAAGGTATCAATTGGGTTCATTAAAGATTGATCAAGTAAGATAACCTCAGCATCTTTAATAGGATCACTTGTTGTAGCAGATTGAACAACTCCACGGATGATAATCCAGTTCTCTTCATCACCACCTCCACCATCTTTATTTTTATTTATGGAATGGGTTTTGAAGTCTTGTTGATTAACAGCTGCTGGTTTTACACTTTCCTTTTCGCAGCTTGCGAAAAAAATAACTGAACACAACAATACGGCTATATTTATTTTAAAAGTTTTCATAACTTAAAATTTTATGACCCGGTCTTCCCCTTTAGGACATAGTTTTCCTGTTCCGGAAAAACCGGGTCGGGTTAAAAAATGAATGAATTATGTGCGGCCGCACTGTTGGGAAGTTGATGAAGCAAACACCTTTTCTGACAGCATTTTTACTTCCCTTCGGTCAGAAGAAGTGAAGGTTCATCATTTGTTATTTGAAGCAACCTTGTAGTTGTTACCTTTCGAGGACTCATCCAATTTTAATCTATTTAATGAAGAGCTTAACAAGTTTTAAAGTCTTTGGCTTCAAACAACAGTTCAAAATTCCTATGAAAGTAAAGGATAGAAGTTCGGGAGCGCTCGAGAGTTAATCGAGAGCAACAATTAAAAAAAGCGCATAGAAAAGCGCTTTTTTGATAGTTAAGTAAAAAATAAAGTCTTAAAGAGAAAAGATGTTAGACTAACTATAGAGAAATAAATAACGGTAGTCTAATTATTCAACTCTTCCGGAAATCGCAGTTTCCCCATTTTCATTTGATTGTATTGGTGAGCTAGCTTTGCCATCAATTTGCTAATGTGCTCCATGGCCATTTTAGTACCTTCTGCAATGGGTTGTTTTTTGAGACGCAATACCAACAAACCGTATAAGCCATTTATGCAAACGGCAATTTCATTGGCTTTTAGTGTGGGGTCAGATTTCTGCTTTAAGTCATTTAGCACATTGGCTGCTTGCTCGTAAAGTGACTGGTATTCTTTATCTTGAAAAGTCGTTAATAAGCTACGGTGCAAGACGTTTAAGCCATTTACAATCTCATTTAACTCTTCAAGGTGTCCATTCTTTTGAATTCCTTGAACTTCCATTTTGTCAATCAAATCAGCATACCATGCTTTTATCTCAGCCTTTACTTTATCATTTTGATCGTATTGCTGAACAATGGCTCGGTCAATTTTTTCTAAATCAAATTGAAAAGATCGAATTATATCCTCAATTTGATACATGTACAAAACGTACTCAACAATATTGGTCTCTTTTTTTACTCTAGCAATCAGCATTACTTCTTTGTATTCTTTTGGTTGTACTCTTCGTTTAGACCTTTTAGTACTTCCTGAGTTAGGTTTAATGAATCATCAATCATTAAAACCGAACTACTTGTTGAAAAATCGAGAATAACATCAACTTTCTCGTTTCTATAGCGCTTCAGATAAGATAAAATACTTTTTCTTAAATCGCGCTTCATTTTGTCTTCCATTTCCATGAGCTTAACAGACAAGTCTTCTTGTAAGCGAGTTAGCTCCTGCTCTTTTGCTAACAATTGTTTTTGCTTCTCTTGCCCTTCAAACTGACTCATGCTTGGAGCATTTTGTTGAAACTCCATCACTTCTTTCTCAAATGCTCTTAGTCTCCTCTCCAAATCGCTGCGGTACTCTTCTTGCTTTTTTGAAAGATTATCGCGCATTTCATCTACAAAAAGATAATTACTCCAAATGGTGTCAGAATTAACATATCGAACTTGCAAAGGCTCATCAACCTCTTCAGTCATTTGCTCTTCAACTGCCTCCTCAATATCTTTTGCTGATTCACCTTGTTGGCTTTGAGTAAAAAGTAAATAGCCAATTCCTAGGGCAAAAACTACGTTCAAAGCAATTTGTATATTTTTATTCATCTGTTTAATTATATTTAAGCCTACAAAGTTGCGATTATTTAATGAAAGAACCATGAAAATTAACGTAGCTCACTTTCCAAGTATTCAATGTAATTCAGAGTTTTGAATTAACACAAATGACAAAAGATAATTTTCAAAAACAAATTTCACAAATAGCTGTTATAGATCAACCTCTAATTCAAGACTTAATTGCTTTGCTTTGGAGCGAGGAGGCTTATCAAGCAGAGTTTCCGAGTGAATTTTACTTTCATCAAAAAAACCAATCTCTTTCTGATTTAATTGAGTGGTCAAAAAAAATAGAAATTGATACTGACTTTTCAGAACACAATAAGCTGCCACTTGGTAAATATGCAGAAAGCCTACTGATTATCTATTTTAAAAATTGCAAAAAGTTTGAATTGCTCGCCAATAACCTTCAATTAATTAAAGAAAACAAAACTCTGGGTGAAATCGATTTTCTATTAAAAAATCTGAGATCGGAAGAATACATCCATCTTGAATTTGCTCTAAAATACTACCTAAAAGTACAGTGGAAGGGGCAGCTTGTTTTTCTTGGCCCGAATGTAAATAACCAGCTCGAAAAGAAAAAAGAAAAACTTCTTGGGCAGCAATCTCGATTGTTAAACCGACATCAAAGTCTGTTAGACGCTAACTTTCAAAAAATCAACTTTCAACCCAAAATATGGATGAAAGGAGTGCGCTTTTACCCTTTCAATAAAAAGGAGGAATACAGTCACACAAAAGCTTGGTGGCTAAATTATGAAAACATAGATAAACTAATAAACAAGAACATTTACTTTGAAGCAGTTCCGTTAAAAAAAGATTGGATTTTCCCCTATTTTAAAGAAAAAGAAGTTGATTTCAACAGTTTAAAAACAAAAGCAGAACACTATTTTCAACAGAAAAAAAATGCCCTAATGGTGGTTCGAAAAGAGAATAATAAAGTAATTGATCGAGGGTTTATAATGCGTAAAAAATGGCCTAATTAAGACTCACTTTCTCATGCAGTTTTTCATATCCTTTAAAATTAAAAGGTATGCTAAGCATTTGCGACAAATCTTGTCCCATTTCTAAAATATCTTGATCCTTCTCTCTGTAAAGCCAATTTACTCTTAGCTGTCCACCTTTTTTTTCAACATCCTTTAACTTAAATAAAAAGAATAAAAAACGCTTAGTTGAAGCTAGATTATAATATTCTATGTCAAAGGTAAATTCCACATCTTTAATCATAGACTTTTCTAAAAACTCATCCATCCAATTTAAAAGCGGACTATAAAACTCTTGGACGTTTTCCAAAACCGACTTCCCGGCAATCATAAATTTAGCCTCTTTGGGATTAAAAATTACTCTGGGAGATTTATATGTTGGTTCAATTTCTATGTGCTGCATTTCTCTTGTTTGTTCAATCCTGCATAAAGGTTACGATTTTTAACAGACTTTAGAAATTTATTATACTTAGCTTACAAATCACTTGACCAATTACAGTTAATCTTCGACAAAAAATCACAGACTCATCATATCTCTAAGTTTGGCAGCTTGCCTTCGAGAGATCTCAATCTGTTTACCATCTTCTAAAGTAACGCGCAGTCCTCCATTAAACCAGTTTTCAATGTCTTTCACCCAGTCTAAGTTGATAATAAATTTGCGGTTTGCGCGAAAGAACTTTTTATCGTCCAATCGCTGCTCTAAACTATTTAAAGACTTCAAAATTAAAGGCTTATTTTTATCAAAATATACTCGCACATAATTCCCTTCAGACTCAAAAGCACTCACCTTTTTCAGCTTCACAAACCAACAACGATCTCCGTCTTTAACAAAAACTTGATCTTCTACACCTAACTTTTTCTCACCTTCTGCTTGTACACCTTGTTTGTCTTTTCGCTCATATTCCGAAAAAAGCTTTTGTAAACTCTCTTTCAATCGATCCCCTTCAATTGGCTTCAACAAATAATCAAAAGCATTTACCTCAAATGCCTTTAGAGCATATTCATCATAGGCCGTTGTAAATATTACCTCTGGTACAAAAGAGATATCTTCCAAGAGCTCAAAGCCATTTTTCCCGGGCATTTGTATATCTAAAAAAATCAAATCCGGTTGCTTTGATTCAATCGCTACTTTTGCTTCCTCAGCATTAGAACACTCACCAATTACTTCAATCTGTTGATGTTCATTTAAAAGATTGACTAACTCTTTCCTAGCAAGTCTCTCATCATCAATTACAAGTGCTTTCATTTGTGCTAAATTTAATTTTAAAGTACAGCCTCTTTGGATCTTTCACTTTCGAAACCGTTTTGATTTATGTTGTTTGGAATAACTATTTCTGCAATTACATTCTTCTTGTCTTTGTTCTTTATACTAAACCTAGCTCTTGAGCCGTAAAGCAAATTCAGTCGTTGTTTGGTATTGATCAAGCCAAAACCCACTTCTTCACTTTCATCCTCCTCTAATTGCCCACTATTCTTAATTGTTAAAAACAAACATTCATCAGCTATTTTAGCCGTTACGTGTAGAGTACCTCCTTCAGGAATTTTACTTATTCCGTGTTTAATACCATTTTCTACCAATGTTTGTAATAGCATAGGTGGCAGAGTATAATTTTTAGCTTTCTCTTCAATATCGCAAACTACCTTTAATCGTTCTTCATACCTCGTTTTTTCAAGGTTTAAATAATCATTCACTAAACTCAACTCTTGTTCTAAGCTTATTACTTTTTCTCTTCCCATCCGCAGTGAACTTCTCAAAATATTCGCCAAACGAGTAATCGAATCTTTAGCTTTTTTAGGGTTTTCATCCACTAAAGCTCGAATACTATTCATAGCGTTAAAAATAAAGTGTGGGTTCAATTGCGATTTTAATTTATTCAGCTCAATTTCATTTTGCAATGCTTGCCACTGCAAGTTTTTAATCTCCTCTTTTCGATAGTTTCTAATAAAATGATATAAAAAATACAACAAAGACCAGAGCATAAAAATGACCGCCAAATTCAGAGTAAGCTGTAATATTTCCAGCCAATTAAGATTAAAGCGATCGCCGGCAATTAAAATTTCTGAAACTAATGTGTGAATGAATATAAACAGCCCTCCAAAAAGAATTGAAGCGCCAAAAACCCTTGGAATTAACTGAACAATTTTGAGTTTTAACCAGTCGAGTTTTAAAATTAACTCTCTGTAAAGGTGAGATGAAACTACGCCTAAAACAAAGGTTGTAAACAAATTAAGGAAAACAGTAAAACTAAAGTTTGCTCCATCTAATTTATTCAATATGGCCATTAAAACCACATAGCTAAACCATCCGCTAAGCTGAGAAAACCAATATAACTTTCTTTTTGTGCTCATTTCAAGCCGAAAGATAAAACAATGTTTGCTTAATTTTACTTTTTTTCAAAAAGAAAGGAGGCGCTTACCTCCTTTCTCCAACTGTTTAACATAAAACAACTATTGCTACTGTAGTTATTCTGTACTAAATTAGGCAGAAGAAGTTATACAAAAACAGATATTACATCAATGGAAAAATGGAATTATAGTCGGAAAATAAAGAGTAATTTAAAGCTTAATTGCTTTGCAATACGACTCCTATTTGTTTTTTTATTGATTTTCACCTTATTTACAAATGGATTTAGCCAAGCTCGGGAGGATAATGATAACTCTTTTGCCAAAAAACCGAAAACACAAAACAGAGGTTTTGATAGCGACAAGCTGAGATTTGGCGGAAGTTTTGGAGCTGCATTTGGAGAAATTACTTTCGTTGAAGTTTCGCCGACAGTAGGGTATTTAGTTAAAGATTATTGGCTCGCCGGCATTGGTGGTCGCTATATGTTTTACGAAGATAAACACCCATATTTCTATTACAGAACCAACATTTATGGTGGAAACGTTTTCAATCAATTTTACTTGATGGAGAAGTTTATTATTCACAGTGAGGTTGAAGTGCTCAATTTAGATGATCGGAGAAACATTAATGAAAGGGCAAATGTGACCAGTATTTTTATCGGCGGAGGTTATCGCTCAATGATTAGTGACCGAGCTTTTGGAAGCATCCTAATTCTTTACAACATAAACGACGACTATAACACGCCTTACACCAATCCGGTTTTGAGAGTTAGTTTTGGTTTTGGAATTTAAGTAGTTCATTTGAAGGCACTAAAAGTCTTTCATTTTTCCACTTCCCTTCCCACAGCTCTCTTGGTATAGGTTCATCATACCCATTCAATGATTCACCTTCTAAATTCATTTTTACAATTTTCAACTCACCGGTGTAAAGTTTCTGTTTCACACAAATTAAAATTGAGTCAGCAGTACATTCCTCGGAAACTTTCGCACCGACAGTATTATTAAACAAGTCCATCTCTACAGCAACTGAGTCCGGTAAGGCACCTTCTTCTTTTCTCCCCTTTTCAAAATCTTTTCGATTCTCTTTTTCATGGGCAATTCCCAGTTTAAGTGCTTTCTTTACTCCAATCTCTTCCGCTAATAAAGCCATCCATAATGCATGTCGAAAGGCATCTTTTTCACCACCACTTTGTCTATTTGGAAAATGCTCCACTTTTGCGACACTGTCGCTTAACTGAACTGACCTCTGAGAAATTTCTTTGGCTTTTTTAGCTACAAAGATGTGACTTACTACCCACCACTTTTCAGCACTGCCCAATTTAAAGAAAGTCATTTTTTGTGCGCTTAAGCTGACTGAATAAAGGAATAAAAAAGTGAGAATTAACTTATTCATACCAATGTTGAATTATTGTTATTCCCCCTAGGTTACGCATTTGTCTTTGCACCCAAAACTGTCGATTATACATATAGGAAGATGGCTTGTTTAGTTTATAAATTTTGGGGTTGGGAAGTGCTGTTGCAATTAAGGCAGCCTGAGCTGAACTTAGTTGCTTAGGGTGTCTTTTAAAAAACTGTTGAGATGCCATGGGCACACCATAGATGCCTTCGCCCAATTCAACTACATTTAAGTATACCTCCATTATTCTCTTTTTGGACCAGATTAATTCAATCAAGACAGTATAGTAGGCTTCAACACCTTTTCGCAAAAAGCTTTTTGAAGGAATTAAAAACAAATTCTTAGCTAACTGCTGACTAATGGTACTTGCACCTCTTATTCGCTTACTTTCTTTATTTTTTTCTAGAGCCGTTTGTATCGCTTCCACATCAAAACCGTGATGTTCCAAAAATTTTTGATCCTCTGAAGCAATTACAGCCAAAGCCGCATTTGGGCTAATATTCTCTATATCGTGCCAGTCTTTTTGAATTGAAGTAATATCAGTAGTAAAGTACTGATAGATCATAAAAGTAGTTATCGGCGGATTAATGTAAGCCAATAACACCACTTGTAGAATCGTAAAGACAAAAACTGTCAATACAACTTTAAATAATCGATTTAATATTTTCCGGTAAAGTTTCTTCAATTGTAAATTATAGTTTATAAAACTAAAAAATCCTGTCGCACAAACGACAGGATTCTAAAAATATATTTGCTTTAATGATTAGCCCAAAAGCGTCACAGGGTTTTCAATAAAGGCTTTAAATGTTTGTAAAAATTCAGCACCTAAGGCACCATCCACAACACGATGATCACAAGATAAAGTAACTTTCATACGATTACCTACCTTAATCTCCCCATCTTTTACTACAGGCTCTTGTCGAATTGCTCCCACAGCTAAAATACAAGCATTTGGAGGATTAATAATCGCTGTAAACTCTTCTATTCCAAACATTCCTAAATTTGAAATAGAGAATGTACTTCCTTCCCAATCTTCAGGTTGCAATTTTTTATCTCTTGCTTTTTGAGCGTAATCTTTTACTTCAGCAGTAATTTGCGACAGCTGTTTTTGATTGGCAAAGCGCACAACAGGAACCAACAAACCTTCGTCAACTGCCACAGCTACACCAATGTGTACATGATCATTATGACGAATCTTATCGCCCATCCAAGCTGAATTTACAGCAGGATGCTTTTTCAATGCTGCTGCAGAAGCTTTAATAACCAAATCGTTAAATGAAACTTTAACATCCGGTAGCTCATTGATGGCTTTTCTAGCTTCAATGGCTTTATCCATGTCTAAATCAATGGTTAAGTAAAAGTGTGGAGCAGAGAATTTGCTTTCACCTAAGCGCTTCGCAATGGTTTTACGCATTTGACTTACCGGCTTCTCTTCGTAGCTTTCGGCTGCGCCGCTTACTGCTTGTGCAGAAGCAGAAGAAGCTTTCGGCTTAAAGTCTTCGATATCTCTCTTAATAATTCTTCCACCGTCACCGCTTCCTTCAACTTGATCAATATCAATTCCCTTTTCATCGGCCATTTTGCGAGCTAATGGAGAAATTTTCACTCTACCATCGGTTGATGACTGAGATTTTCTTTCTTCCTTTGGCTTTTCATTACTGGATGATTTTGGAGTTGACGCTTCTTTTTTATCTTCTTTCGCCTCTGAAGCAGTTTCCTCTTCACTTCCTTGCTCAAAAGCCTGAATAAGCTTTTTGTAATCAGCACCTTTTTCACCAACAATGGCTAAAATTGAATCTACAGCAGCTGACTCTCCTTCTTTTACACCATGGTAAAGCACCACGCCGTCTTCAAAAGATTCAAACTCCATCGTTGCTTTGTCGGTTTCAATTTCCGCTAAAACTTCACCAGACTCAACTTTATCACCTTCATTTTTATGCCATGCAGCTACAGTACCTTCTTTCATGGTATCGCTAAGCTTTGGCATTTTAATAATCTTCGCTTTAACGTCTTCAGTATTCACTTTTTCAGCAGAAGGTTCGCTTTTCTTTTCTTCGGATTTTTCTTCCTTCTTTTCAGAAGAATTATCATCTGAAGACTTCGCTTGACTCAATAAATCATCAATATTTTCACCTTTCTCTCCAACAATTGCTAGAATGCTATCCACCTCAGCGGACTCTCCCTCTTTTACTCCTTGATGAAGCAATACCCCTGATTGAAATGATTCAAATTCCATTGTAGCTTTGTCTGTTTCAATATCAGCCAACAGCTCGCCATCTTCCACTTTATCTCCTACTTTTTTATGCCATTTTGCAACTACACCTTCTTCCATAGTGTCGCTCAATTTGGGCATTTTTATAATTTCGGCCATGCGTTTATTTTTTTTAATGATTAATCAACCAAAAAAGGATAGTCCTCTTGAACATATACATCTTTGTAAAGCTCCGATGCATCCGGAAAATCCGATTCCTCAGCAAATTGAATAGATTCATCAACTTGATTCTTCACCTTTTCCTGAATTTCCTTTAATTCTTTTTCAGTTGCATATTTATTTTTCTTAATCACCTGTAGTGCATTATCAATTGGATCTAAAGACTTGTACTTTTCCAATTCATCTTTTGTTCTATATTTTGCAGGATCTGACATTGAGTGACCTTTATAGCGATATGTTCTCATCTCTAATAAAGTCGGTCCCTCTCCCTTTCTTGCTCTTTCAACAGCTCTTGAAATTGCTTCATGAACCGGTTCACATGCCATACCATCTACTTGCTCATTCGGCATATCATAGCCGTCGGCCATATTGTGCAATTCTGTTACGTTTGAAACACGCTCAACAGAAGTTCCCATAGCATAATTGTTATTCTCTATGATGAAAATAACCGGAAGCTTCCAATTCATCGCCATGTTCAAAGCTTCGTGAAAAGCACCTTGACGAACGGCTCCATCTCCCATGTAACACAAAGTCACTTTATCTTCTCCTCTATATTTATCGGCAAATGCAATGCCTGCTCCAAGGGGAATTTGTCCGCCAACTATACCATGACCTCCAAAGAAATTTCTTTCGTTGTCGAACATATGCATAGAGCCACCTTTACCCTTACTACAGCCTGTTTCTTTTCCATAAAGCTCAGCCATTACATACTTAGGATCCATTCCTAACCCAATTGGATGAGCGTGGTCACGATAAGCTGTAATCATATTATCGGTTGGCTTTGTTGCAGAAACAGCTCCAGCAACCAACGCTTCTTGCCCGATGTACAGGTGACAAAAACCTCTAATTTTCTGTTGAATATATAATTGTCCTGCTTTCTCTTCAAACTTTCTCATCAAAAGCATGGATTCATACCATTTCAAATAAGTTTCCTTGTTGAACTTCGACTTTTTTGATGTCGACTTCTCTTTTGAAGAGCTCTCTTTTTTTGTTGTTGATTTCTTTGCCATAGTGCCAATTTTTCCGTGAGCAAATTTATGATAAAACAATTATTTTATCGGCTGGTTTTTTATTTTTTCGTCGCTTTGAATTTGAACGCAAAAGGCAGTAAAAGCTGAGAAGATTTCAATTCCCAAACTTTTCCGCTTCCATTCATTAACAGTACCCTTAAATCACTATCCTGTTTTAATTCGTACTCGCTCATTACTTGTCTGCATGAACCACAAGGTGAAATTTGATCTCCTTCTTCAACAGATTGCTCTGCATAAATAGCAATTGTTTTCATTTTCACATTCGGAAAATTTGCAGATGCAGCAAATAAAGCAACTCGCTCAGCACACAAACCGGAGGGATAAGCTCCATTTTCTTGGTTACTTCCTTTAACAACTTCCCCATTTTCAAGTTCTACAGCTGCTCCAACATGAAAATTAGAATAAGGAGCATAAGCATCTTTAGAAACTTCTACTGCTGCATAGAGCAGCTTTTGATCAGTTACACTCAACTGATTCAGGGAAGCGTAAACTTCATAATCAAAACTATAGTTTCTCTTTTCCTCCATGTGTTCAAAAAATTAAGTTTTGAAAGTTAAGCAAAGCGATTGAAAAGGAAAAACAAAGGAATTAAGCTTTATAAATCAACACAGTAGCATAAGCTGAAACTCCTTCTTCTCTACCTTCAAAGCCTAGCTTTTCAGTAGTCGTTGCTTTTATTGATAAATCTTCTTCCTCAATTTCCATACAATTACAAAGCACTTGCTTCATTTGAGGAATGTGTGGGTTAATTTTCGGCAATTGAAGTGCAATCGTACAGTCGATATTGGAAACCTCATAACCATTTCTGCGAATGATCTGCATTACCTCTTTTAAAAGAATTTTACTATCTATTCCTTTATATTGATTATCAGTTGGAGGAAAGTGATACCCAATATCACGTAAATTAGCAGCACCCAGTAAAGCATCACAAATCGTATGAATAAGTACATCTGCATCTGAATGCCCAACAGCTCCTTTTGTGTGAGGTACTTTTATTCCTCCTAAAAAGAAGTCTTTCCCTTCCTCTAATTGATGTACATCAAAGCCAAATCCAACTCTTATTTTCAAGGCGATAAGTTAAAGTGATTATAGATTTCCTTCTTGATTCTGCTGTTTAAAGTCGTCGAAATTAAACTGCAAAGAAAAACGAACGGTATTAGCCAATGGATTTTGTCTAGCATTCCCAACCAAATATGAAATATCGAGAGAAAAAACGGTTAGCTTTAAGCCTAATCCCATGGTAAAATACTGTCGATTCCCTTTCGTTGGATTCTCATAAAAGTAGCCCATACGAACAGCAAACTGTTTATCGTACCAATACTCCATTCCTCCTGAAAGAGTAACTTCATTAAATTCCTCTCTTCGGATGCTTCCCGGCTCCACAATGGCATTTCCTGCAGCATCAAAACCGGTAACATTTCCCGGTGCGTCAGAAAATGACTGTAAAATACCATTGGTTACACTCACATTTGGATCTCTCCCTGAGGCAATTACGGGCTGTCCATTTTCAAAAACAATTTGTCCAGAACTATCCCCCATATATGCAGGTGGTGTAGGAACTAAAAGTTTATTAGCTTCCCCGGTAAACATAATGGTGTTGTATTCATCAAGCTCTAGCTCTATAGAGGCACCTAAACGAAGGTTTGTCGGCAAAAAATCACTTTGATCATTATCGGTGTAAGACATTTTTGCCCCTATGTTTGAAATGGCAATCCCTGCTCTAAAAGTGGCATCATAATCACTAATTTCAATATCGGGGTTTTGATAAAATGCAGAAACATCTGCGGCAACTGATCTGCCCGGACGAGTATCTGTATTATTAACTGTTAGACCTTGAGTTAAATTAGAGTTAATGTAACGCAAAGCCATTCCAATTGAAAACTCATCTGAAAGCTGCATTCCATAAGACACATCGAATGCCCATTCATTTGGAGTAAAATTTCCAATGTTGTTGCCATTCACATCAGTAAAAGTAATTTCTCCCAAAGAGAAGTAACGTAAAGACGCCCCCATGGTTGACATTCGATTAATTCTTTTGTAGCCGGAAATATAAGAGAGGCTAATATCACCAACCAAATTTCTCAACCAAGGCGAATAGCTCATAGAAAACCCCGCCTCATCTTCAATAAAAGCTAATTTAGAAGGATTCCAATGATTTGAAAAAGCATCTGGTGAAGTAGCTACACCTGCATCTCCCATTGCACCAGAACGAGAATCAGGTGAAATCATTAAAAAGGGAACGGCTGTTGTAATTGTATTGAGCTGCAATTGACTCGCCGTGTTCTGGTTATTTGGAGTAACTACTTGCTGAGCTGTTACAACTCCGCTAAATAAAATACCTAAAGAGGCTAATCCTTTGCTTAAATACTTCTTTTTTATCACACTTTTATTTTATAGGATTGCAAATATAATAAACTTACTTTCGGGAAAATGGTTTACAGAATGACTAGTTTTTCTATTTTTTCGGCAGTAGAACCATTGCCTGAGCGAATTTTCAACTTGTAAACATAAACTCCTTTGGCAATACGGTCGCCAAAATCATCTCTTCCATCCCATCGAATATCTCTCGATAAGAATCCTTCATTGACAATAATTTGATCAAAAGACTTTACTAGTTTACCGGAAACAGTAAATATCTCCAATTTTACATCCAACGGAATTCCAGGTTGATTATGCTGGAAAATAAATTCGGTATTAGTTGTAAAAGGGTTTGGATAGTTTACTAAGTTCTGGATCTCTACATCTTTTTCATTAACTACATTAAACTCTATAGATTTTTGCGAAGAATTGTTTGCTACATCCCAAGCCTTAAGAGTTAAGGTATGTTTACCTTCACTTAACTTATCTAAGGGAAAGCGGATTTCTCCGGCTTTATAATCATCTACATTGGCTTCATAGTAATCGTTTAAAACAATTGTATTTTCGGTATCTTCATCAATAATAGCAACTATATCGTGGCCAATTCCATTTCCAACCGTATTCACCCCTAACTCATCTGACAAATCAGCTAATAAAACAGGCTGGTCATTAGTAACCCCACCATAAACAAAGGAACGATCATTTAAGAATAATTCAATCTCTGGACCATTATTATCGGTAATCGCTGAATCATTACTACCACCGATAACGAACTCTTTAAACTCTCCATTAGCTGACTGGTTATTATTTGCTGAATAATAAGTCAATTTTCCATTTCCATAATTATAAGCTATGTCTTTCGGAACGATAAACTTAAATTCAAAATCCCCATTATTTACGGTAGCTTTCCCTTTAAATATTCTCGACTCATAATTACTGTATGGCATAGCCGATTTAGTTTGCCCTAAAGTTTTCTTTTGAACAGCTTTATCAAATACAGTTGAGTATAAAACTCCATTAAAATTCGAAAGCTTAGCCCCTTGGCTATTCACAAGATATCCTTTTACTGAAACCTCTGAAAGCGCAGAAACAGTATCTTGCTGACCAATATCATTATTATTTATATGAGTAGTTACTACCTCAAACTCCGGCATTCTCAACCTAAGAGCAGGATCTCCGAGTAGTGAAAAATTTCTTGTATTATCTTGGCTAGCATTATTATTTTTCACTTCTCTTGCTACATCTCCAAGCCGTTTATATCCCCCGTCGACATTTCGCTCAAAAAGTCGGTTATAAAAACTATAGTTTAACCAGTAATTCTGATTGGCATAAACCAAACGAGTTGTTGTTAAAAGGGCAACTCCTCCTCCATTTGGGTTTAGCAAAACCAACTCTCCAGCAGACGTTCTCAAAGGATCATCAAAGCGGCTAAACTCACATGTAGCTGTCACGAACAATGAGAGTTTATCTAAATTATCCCATGATAATATTGAAGGTATATCAAGAACCCGTTCTGCAGTCCAGCCGGTCTCTCCCCCATGCCCCGTATAATTCACGATAAAAGAACCATTTAAAACAGCTCTATCAATAGCGCTATTCATATCAGGACACCTTTGACCAGCAGGAGTTGAAACTTTTTGATATGCATCTAGGAATATTTTATTAAAAACGTATCCTTCCTCTTTAGATTCCACTAGGGTTGCTAAGTTATTTGCCTGAATCATGTGCAAGTTATTATCTCCATCATCAGCTGCAAATGTTATTGTGTTTCTCCACTCACCTGCGGAGCCTGCTGAATAGTATGCCTTTACTTTATTTAATACAGCATTTGCTTCTGTAGAGTTTCTTACCGGAAATCTTCCTACTCCTAGGTCAATTTTATCCCGCTGACCACTTAGCAACCACTCTCCTTCATCATCATCGAGCAAAGCCATATAGTCATCTGAAACGTAAGACTTAACCGGCTCCAAAGAATTTGGCGACTGAAAACTAACTACAAAGTTCGTATTACCGCGTATCCTATCTTTAAAGTCATAAGAAGCATCTCCAAAAATCAATAGGTATTTTGGCATTTCAGCTTCATTAGCTGCTCTATCATAAAACATTTTAGCAAATGTTCTAATGGCAATTGGATCTTGCGCACCTGATGAGAATTCATTATAGATCTGTTCAGCGGTTACCACATTTACGCTTAAGCCCTCATCTCTGTGTACATTTGCCAACTCTTCAGACTGACTAAGGAAAAGTGGGTGAGTAACAATCAACATATCTGCTTGTGACATTGCATGTAAATTTTGATTAGGAACTCTTCCCTTGGCATAAACATTAGAAGAGTCAAGTTGGCTGAAAGCAACAAACTCTTTCAACTCCTCTGTTTCACTCACTATACTTAATTGATTGCCATTTCTATTTACTGTTTTCTCTTTAATATTAAACTTATCTGTCAAATCCCACACCTTCAATTCTCTAATCGATTGAATGTTAAACTGACTAACATTTCCATTACCAACTGAACGAACATCTCTAAAAAAGAGTTGATTATTTTCATAGACAAGTGAACGTCTTACACTAACACTTATATAATCCAACCAACCTCTTGCAACAGCTTGAGGCTTATTATAAGCAACTCTTATCTGAACATTATCATTATTTGGAGTGAAATTTAAAATAGTGTTTCCATAATTTGCATAGGTAGTTTGGTAGTTATTTAAAATCACCCAACCTACATTTAGGCTCTTGCTGCTTCCGGCTGAAGAAATAGTGAAGACACTATTTATATCTCTCCCTGACCTTCCAACAACTCCTACTCTAACTGATGCTTGCTCTTGTTGATCAACATTAGGAAAACTGAACATAAAATCGCGAACCGTTTGATTGTCGAATGTTTCTCCAAACCACATTATACCAGACTTTAAAAAGTTTACCTGATCTTTCTCGTGATAAGCATAATCATCAAAGCTATTTACCTGTGTATTTGGGGTTATTGCACTGGATTCAATATTGATTCGTTTACCGTTAGTCTCGTTTACATTGATAAAATAATAAACTGAATCTGAATAATTATGCTTTTTATGATTAAACCTTGCATTAATAGAGTCATAAGTCCATTGAACTTGTTCTTCTCCATAAAAAGCAACATAGTCATTCTTATTAAAAACACCATCATTTTCACCTTTCACATAAATAGCCATTTCTTGTAAATCATCAGGTCTCTTTTTACTATTAGCAGCAGGCAACATTCCACCGCCATAACCAAAAAGCCGAATACTTCTTGGGTCAACTGATTCTACATCTATACCCAATTCATTAAAAAAAGAACTATTAAGTTTATATATTGCCTGTTTAGTGGTTGCAATTTTGTACCATTCACCTGAGCTTAGTTTAGATTGACTAGCATAGCTAAGCGATTTATTCCTCTTAAATGCCACTTTTTCCAACTCAACCTCTATAGTGAAACTATTAATTCTAAACACACTACCGGATGCATCTCTAAAAAACGGAGATAAGTACAGATAAGTATGGTTTTGTTTTCTCACCATCCCATTCTCTACCTCTACTTTAATCGTAGTAGGTATTTTTTCTTCATCTATAAGCGAAACCTCCTCTGAAGTAAGTCGACTTGACTTATAATCAACAATATTGATATTTTTAGCAAATGCCCCTTGAGAAATTTCTAATTTTTCATAAAAAAAAGGCAAATTATTAATTGAGTAATTATATTGCGCCCCTTCAAAAAACAAGCACTTCTTCTTTTCTTCACCCTCTAGCCCGTATAGAATAGGCGACTCCCACTTTATAGTATCGCTAAATTGGGCTTTTTGCCCAAAGGCGGAAACCATAAAAAAGAAGTGAAATAACAATAAAAATATTTTTTTTTCTAATTTCATATTGACCCTGTTTTATATCAACTTAGCTTGTAAACGAACAACAAAAGTAGATATTGTTTTTGCAGATATATATTAATAACAATCCAATAATAATCAAGTTTATTTATATTTGCGACCGTTGCTGAAGAATTTATTAAGTGTTAAAACGATTTTTATACATCATACTTGTTTTATGTTGCTATAGCGAGGGATTTAGTCAAGACCCGACTTTCTCCCAATTCTATGCCAACCGACTGTATCTTAATCCCGCTTTTGCAGGAACAGCAAACTGTCCAAGATTAAGTCTCAATTATAGAAACCAATGGCCGGGTATCGACAATAGCTTTATTACATACAATGCCGGTTACGACCAACAGGTAGACGCACTAAGTGGCGGAATTGGTGTCTTGCTAATGCATGATCAAGTAGGTGAAGGTGTACTTAACACTACTTCAGCAAGTTTAATGTACTCCTATCAGTTTTCAGTAAATAGGAAGTTTTCAATACGAGCCGGCTTTCAAGGAACATTTGTACAAAAAGCTATAGACATTAGTAACCTTCGCTTTGGTGATATGATTGATGCGCGAAGAGGTTTTGTTTACCAATCTCAAGAACAGATTCAAACCGACAAGGTTCTCTACCCTGATTTCTCTTTTGGTTTATTGGGTTTTAGTAAAAAGACTTATTTTGGCATTGCCATTCACCACCTAACATCTCCTGACGAGGGATTAATAGATCAGTCTATTTTACCCAGACGTTATACTGCTCATTTTGGAGGCAAGTTTTCATTTGGTTTAAGAAATGAAGATATGTCTTGGTCTCCAAATGTTATTTACCAACAACAAGGTGAAGCACAAGAAATAAACTTAGGAGTATATGTCTCTAAAGGACCTTTAGTTTTTGGACTGTGGAATAGAATCGGTGACGCATTTACTGCAATGTTGGGAATTGAACAAGACGACTTTAGAATTGGATACAGTTACGATATGACAACAAGTGTACTTTCTGATAAAACAGCAGGTTCTCACGAAATCTCATTGAGCTTTATCTTTCCTTGCCGCCCTAAAAAGGTGAAATTTGAAACAATAAGTTGCCCATCTTTTTAGTTAGTAAGGAAAATTCTTTATTTTTGGAAATTAGTTTTTAACTCAATGAGTGATGAAACGACCATAAGTTAAACATTTACAAACAAGACAACCAACATTTAAATGTAACTTTGGGAGTTACAAGTGACTTTAATAAAACAACTTGACACATGAAAAATAAATTAAATATTTACGGATCACTTCTTTTAGGGGCAGTCTTGGTTTTAAGCTCTTGCTCTAAAGAACGTTCAAGTACAACAGGCTGGGCATATAATGACCCCGACAACGGTGGATTTGAAAAAGTTCCATATATCGAGCAAGAAACAGGTCCCGGACTTGTTCTTATCGAAGGTGGTCGTTTTACAATGGGAAGAACCGAACAAGATATATTTTACGAATGGGACAATGTTCAGCGTACCGTAACGGTATCTTCTTTTTACATGGATGAAACCGAGGTAAAAAATATTGACTATAGAGAATACCTTTACTGGACAAAAAGAGTTTTTGGTCTCGACTATCCTGAAGTATATAGAAAAGCACTACCAGATACACTTGGCTGGAGAAGTAGAATGGCTTTTAATGAGCCTTATGTAGAATACTACTTAAGACATCCTGCATACAACGACTACCCTGTTGTAAACGTGAGCTGGTTGCAAGCTACGGACTATGCCGCATGGAGAACTGACCGCGTAAATGAAATCATCTTAATTAGAGAAGGTTTGTTCGAGCACAACCCAAATCAATACGCAGAAGACAACTTTAATACTAAAGCTTATTTATTAGGTCAATATAATAGTGGTAAGCGAATTGACGGTATTCCTGATTTAGACCCGAATAAAGATGTTAGAAATGTTCGTATTGAAGATGGCATTTTACTTCCTGAATACAGATTACCAACTGAAGCAGAATGGGAATATGCTGCATTAGGTTTAATTGGCAACTCTTATGGAGAGTTAATTGTAGAGCGTAAATTCTACCCTTGGAATGGACACGGTGTTCGTAATGCAGACGACAAATATTTAGGTCAAATGTTAGCCAATTTCCGTAGAGGAAGAGGAGACATGATGGGAGTTGCCGGTCAATTAAATGACAATGCAGAAATTACCGCTCCAGTGTATTCTTATTGGCCTAATGATTATGGCTTGTACAATATGGCAGGTAATGTTAGTGAGTGGGTAATGGATGTTTATCGTCCAATGACTCCTCAAGATGCTGATGATTTTAGACCTTTTAGAGGTAACGTATTTAAAACACTCGTGAAAGATGAAGAAGGCTATTATGCTGAAAAAGACAGTTTAGGCCGAATGAAATACCGTGAGGTTAATGCTGAAGATGATAACTTAGCAGAAAGAAGAAACTATAAAAAAGCTGATGTCATCAATTATGAAGATGGTGACTTACGTTCTTCTCTACAATATGACAACGAACCTGAGTACCAAGAAAAAGGAGGCACAAATGCAATGTATGATTTTGCATCAAGCACCTTAATTAGCGACAGGGCTAGAGTTTATAAAGGTGGCTCTTGGAACGATAGAGCATATTGGATGACCCCTGGAACTAGAAGATTTTTGCAAGAAGATAAGTCAAGTAGTGAAATTGGGTTTAGATGTGCTATGATTAGAGTAGGTAGCCCAACCGGACTATATTAAATAATAAAGAACAATTTGTTCATTAATTAATTTCAAAAAAGCCTCGCAATTGCGAGGCTTTTTTATTTTAGCAACACTTTTCAAGCAAAAAAAATGGATAAAATATCAACTCAAGACTTATACAAAATCTACAAACAACATCCTATCATCTCAAAAGACAGTAGGAAAATCATTCCCTCTTGCCTTTATTTTTCATTAAAAGGTGAAAGTTTTGATGGAAATAAGTTTGCAGAACAAGCTTTAAAAGATGGAGCTGCTTATGCGATTGTTGATGATATCAATTATGTGACAAATAAAAACTGTTTGTTAGTTGAAGATGGTTTAAAAGCTTTACAAGATTTAGCTATATTTCATAGAAAACAACTAAATATTCCTTTTATTGGAATCACCGGCAGCAATGGTAAAACAACCACTAAAGAACTAATTTATCAAGTTCTAAAAAGTCATTATAACTGCTATGCAACTGAAGGGAACTACAACAACCACATTGGAGTACCCTTAACAATTCTATCCATTAAGAACAGCCATGAAATGGCAATTGTTGAGATGGGTGCAAACCATCAAGGAGAAATTGATTTTTTATGTTCAATTGCACAGCCAAATTATGGTCTGATTACTAATATCGGAAAAGCCCACTTAGAAGGTTTTGGAGGGATTGAGGGAATAAAAAAAGGGAAGTCTGAATTATATCGCTTTTTAAAGAAAAGTAATGGCTTAATTTTTAGAAATGGAGATGACCAGGTGCTTGCTGAGCTAGCTGAAGGAATGAAAGCAATCACTTATGGCTCAAATAAAGAAAACAACTGCATAGGAGAAATAATCAACGCTAAACCAAACATTGAATTTAAATGGCAATATAAAAATGAAAATGGTAAAGCTAAAACACAGCTTTACGGAAGTTACAATTTTTATAATATGTTAGCTGCTGCTTGTATTGGCAACTACTTTAATGTTCCTTCTGAGAAAATTACTACTGCTCTTGAGAGCTATCAAAGTCATAATAATCGTTCGCAGTTTATAAAAAATAAAAAAGGTGAAATTTATTTAGATGCTTACAATGCAAATCCTACAAGCATGCTCGCTGCCTTAGAAAACTTTAAGTCGATTAAAAAAGCGACGCAATTAGTTATTTTGGGAGATATGTTTGAATTAGGCGAAGAAGGTTATAAGGAACATTTTGAAATAATTAAGCAAGTGGCAAAAATGAGTTTTGAAAAGGCATGCTTTGTTGGAAAAAACTTCTATGAACATCATAAAAGTCATTCTGACTTTGTATTTTTCAAATCAACTGATGAAGCAAAAGCATGGTTTTCAAAACAAGACATCAACAATCACCAGGTTCTTATAAAAGGATCACGAGGCATGGCTATGGAAAAACTATTGGACTAATTCACACAAAAAAAGAGGCAACTTTTCAGCTGCCTCTTTTAAAATGTATTCAAAACTACTTAGTCCTTTAGAATTGCTCTAGAAATTACAATTTTTTGAACTTCTGTTGTTCCTTCATAAATCTGAGTAATTTTTGCATCACGCATTAAGCGCTCTACGTGGTATTCTTTCACGAACCCATAACCTCCATGAACTTGAACTGCCTCTACTGTTGTTTCCATGGCAACTCTTGAAGCAAAAACTTTAGCCATTGCAGATTCTTTATCAAAGTTTTTACCCTGATCTTTCAAGCTGGCCGCTTTTAAGCAAAGCAAACGAGCTGCTTCAATTTCCGTAGCCATATCAGCTAACTTAAACGCAATTGCTTGGTGCTTGTGAATCTCCCTCCCAAAAGCTTTTCTTTCTTTAGAATAAGCAATCGCCAACTCCATAGCTCCAGATGCAATTCCCAATGCTTGAGAAGCAATCCCAATTCTACCACCGGATAAAACCATCATAGCAAACTTAAATCCAAAGCCATCTTCGCCAATTCTATTTTCCTTAGGCACTTTTACATCCGTAAACATTAAAGTATGTGTATCAGAACCGCGAATTCCCAATTTATTCTCCTTTGCTCCTACGGTAAAACCGTCCCACTCTTTTTCAACAATAAATGCATTAATTCCTTTATGTCCTTTCTCAACATCAGTTTGTGCAATTACAATATAGTAAGAAGCTGTACCACCGTTGGTAATCCAGTTTTTTGTACCATTCAATAAGTAATGATCTCCTTTATCGATTGCAGTTGTTCTTTGTGAAGTTGCATCAGAGCCTGCTTCCGGCTCTGAAAGGCAAAATGCACCAATTTTCTGACCGCTTGCCAGTGGTTTTAAATACTTTTCTTTTTGCTCTTCGGTTCCAAATTTCTCAATTCCCCAACACACTAAAGAGTTGTTTACTGACATACAAACTGAAGTAGAAGCATCCACTTTTGAGATTTCCTCCATGGCTAAAACGTAAGAAACGGTATCCATTCCTCCGCCTCCATACTTCGGATCAACCATCATTCCCATAAAGCCTAATTCACCCAATTGCTTAATCTGCTCTGCAGGGAAAGTTTGGTTTTCATCACGTTCAATAACACCCGGCTTTAACACATTTTGAGCAAAATCTCTAGCGGCATCTCTTACGGCAATTTGCTCTTCAGTCAATTCTATATTCATTTGTACAAATTTTGTTTTTGTCTACTCAATACTTATTTCAAAGCTTGAGGGATGACTTAAATTTTACTTTTCTTTACTTTGCAAAAATAACCTAATTACCCCTTTGAACAAACAAAAAGATTCATACACTGTAGTTGGACTAATGTCCGGCACATCTTTAGACGGATTAGACCTTTGTGCTTGTAGGTTTACCTATGACAAACAATGGAAGTTTGAAATTGTTGAGGCGAAAACAACGGTCTATTCTTCAGATTGGGAAAACATATTATTAAAAGCCGAAAACTGCTCAGCAAGAGAGTTAAATAAAATTCATTGTGAATATGGCAAGTATTTGGGCAAAACAGTTAATCAGTTTATCAAAAAACATCGACTTAAAGCTGACTTAGTTTCCTCACATGGTCATACCATTTTTCATCAACCCGAAGATGGTTATACACTGCAAATTGGCCACGGAGGTTTTATTTGCGAAGAAGTTAAGCTTACTACAGTAGTTGATTTTCGCTCGCAAGATATTGCAGTTGGCGGACAAGGTGCTCCTTTAGTTCCTTTTGGTGAAAAATATTTATTTCCCGAACATAAACACTTTTTAAACATAGGAGGAATTGCCAATTTAAGTGTTCATGAAAAAGATAAAAGCATTGCTTTTGACGTTAGTGCAGCCAATATGGCTTTGAATTACATTAGTAAGAAATATTATAATAAAGAATACGATAAGGGAGGAGAAATTGCTGCAAAAGGTGAGACGAATGAATCTTTGCTCCATCAGTTAAATAGTCTAAGTTATTTTAGAAAAAGCGGTTCGAAATCCTTAGGGAAAGAGGATATTTTTAAATGGATGATTCCTATACTAGACTCATCCGGCATTTCTGCGGAAGATCAACTAAACACTTTTATCACACATTTATCTGAGCAAATAGAAGGTTCAATTACGAGCTTAGGTGCAAACAAAAATGAATCAATTTTAGTTAGTGGTGGTGGAGCTTACAATCACTATTTAATTAAAGAGCTCAAAAAGCGACTTAGTATAGAAATTCCCACTAATGAAGTCATCGATTATAAAGAAGCATTGATTTTTGCCTTTCTAGGCTTATACCGATTTCTAGGTAAAAAGAATACATTAAGTTCAGTAACTGGCGGTAAAAAAGCAGTTTGCGCCGGAAGCATTTTCACACCTTAATTTTAATTTAACATTGACGATTGAAGCCAATACTTTTTGATACTTTTGGAGCAAAATTTGAACATGGAGGATTTACTGAGAACTTACGAAAATAAGCAAGCTGAAATTGTATTCGAATGGAAAGACTCAGAAACTGAAGCAGAAGGTTGGGTCGTAATTAATTCCTTAAGAGGGGGAGCTGCAGGTGGTGGCACAAGAATGAGAAAAGGACTTGATAAGCACGAAGTTACCTCACTTGCTAAAACCATGGAAATCAAATTTACCGTTTCGGGCCCACCAATAGGCGGTGCTAAATCGGGTATTAATTTCGACCCAAATGATCCGAGAAAAAAAGGTGTTTTGGAGCGTTGGTTCATGGCGGTTTCTCCCCTACTAAAAAGTTATTACGGCACTGGTGGCGACCTAAATGTTGATGAAATTCACGAAGTAATTCCCATTACTGAAGAATGTGGTGTATGGCACCCACAAGAAGGAGTTTTTAACGGTCACTTTAAACCCACTGAGGCCGAAAAAATCAATCGAATTGGCCAGCTTAGAAACGGTGTTTTAAAAGTTATTGAAGATAAGAACTACAGTCCTGACCCACAAAGAAGGTATGTTGTTGCTGATATGATTACCGGCTATGGTGTTGCCGAATCCGTAAAACATTATTACAATATTTATGGTGGCTCTCTAAAAGACAAAAGAGTTATTGTACAGGGATGGGGAAATGTTGGCTCTGCCGGAGCATATTATTTAGCACAAAGCGGTGCTAAAATTGTTGGAATAATTGATCGCGAAGGTGGTTTAATTAATGAGGAGGGGTTTTCTTTCGAAGAAATCAAAGCACTTTTCCTGAATAAAAAAGGCAATCAGTTGGCAACTGACAATATGCTATCATTTGAGGAAGTAAACTCAAAAGTTTGGGATTTAGCTGCTGAAGTTTTTATTCCTTGTGCGGCATCAAGACTTATTACAAGGGAGCAAGTTGACAGAATGGTTAATGCAGGAATGGAAGTAATTGCCGCCGGAGCAAATGTTCCTTTTGCAGATCCGGAAATTTTCTTTGGCTCCATTGCAGATTACACAGACAATAGAATAAGTGTAATTCCCGATTTTATTTCAAACTGCGGTATGGCAAGAGTTTTTGCCTATTTAATGCAAAACAAAATTGAAATGGATGATCGTGGAATTTTTGAAGATACTTCAAATACGATCAAAAAAGCAGTCGAAGAAGTACACAGTAAATCAACAGAAAAAACAAAAATTGCAAAAACGGCCTTCACTATAGCATTAAACAAAATCATCTAATTATTAATTAAATATCATCCTACCATGTATACTTTAATGGTTGTCATCTTTATTTTAGGCTATTTAATGATTGCCTTTGAACACCCTTTAAAGATTGACAAAGCTGCTCCCGCTCTATTAATTGCTGTACTTGGTTGGACAGCTTATGTTTTTGGCGCTGAAGAGATTTTAGCCGATAATGTTCGCTATTTAGATTTTCTAGCATCTAATTCTGAAGGCAATTATGGAGAGTTTATTGTTCATGAACTATCGCATCATTTAACCCATCACGCTGAGATTATTTTCTTCCTTATTGGCGCTATGACTATAGTGGAACTAATTGACGCTCATGAAGGGTTTGCCGTAATCACTGACCGAATAAAGACAACCAATAAAGTAAAGTTACTTTGGATTGTTTGTACATTAACATTCTTCTTTTCAGCTGCACTTGACAACCTTACTACTTCAATTGTAATGATTTCTCTACTGAGAAAATTAATTGCCAACAAAAAAGATCGATGGTTTTTTGCAGGAATGGTAGTAATAGCAGCTAATGCCGGTGGTGCTTGGTCGCCAATTGGGGATGTTACCACTACTATGCTGTGGATTGGCAAACAAATTACAGCTCAAAATATTATTGTTGAGCTATTCTTTCCAAGTTTAGTTTGTATGCTCGTTCCTTTAATTTACCTAACCTTCACACAAAAAGGAAACATTGAGCGTCCGCTTGTTGTAAAAGAATCAGAGCATATCAAAAACGAAACAACACCTTTTGAAAGAAACCTTATTTTCTTTTTAGGCGTAGGACTTTTGCTTTTTGTCCCGGTTTTTAAAACCGTTACACACCTACCTCCTTACATGGGAATGATGTTTGGTTTAGGAGTATTATGGATTGTGACTGAAAGAATACATCGAGCTAAAAACCATGAAATAAAGTCAGAGCTTTCTGTGATTGGCGTATTGAGAAAAATTGATATTGTTAGTGTTCTTTTCTTTTTAGGAATATTAATTGCCATTTCAAGTTTGCAGTCTGCCGGACACTTAACCGCTGTTGCAGGATTTTTAGATAAAGAGATAGGCAACATATACACTGTAAACATTATCATTGGCTTATTATCTGCCATAGTTGATAACGTTCCATTAGTTGCTGCGGCGATGGGAATGTACCCTATAGAAGTCTTGTCAAACATCCCAGCAGCGGAGATGGAATATGCTAAGCATTTCATACAAGATGGAAATTTCTGGGAATTTCTAGCTTATTGTGCGGGTACCGGTGGAAGCGCATTAATTATTGGTTCTGCAGCCGGAGTTGCCGTTATGGGAATGGAGCGTATCGATTTTATTTGGTACTTAAAAAACATGAGTGTTTTGGCCATTATAGGCTATGTTTCAGGAGCTGCATTGTTTATTGCTCTTTTCGCTTAAAAGGAAAAACAACGCTATTTTTCTAATAAATGTAAACTAACATAATACTGTTCACAAGTTCACGTTTGTGTGACAACTTGTAGTAGCATTTATTATAATTTAGTAGCAGTTATTTAACTTTTATATTCATGGTGCCAAACTTTATTATTAATCAAATCAATGTAGCAGAAACAGCTACAGACACTTTAGCTCAAGCTGAAGCGCCTACCGAAAAAACACTTTCCGTTTTAGAACTTATTACATCAGGTGGCGTAGGTGGAATTATCATTATGATCACCTTATTTATTCTTTCAGTGATCGCCGTTTATATTTTTATTGAAAGATATTTAACCATAAAAAAGGCTGCTCAAGAAGATCAAAACTTTATGAATGAGATAAAAGACTTCATTCATGACGGCAAGTTAGAGGCTGCTCGATCACTTTGCAGAAGTACGCCAACCCCAATCTCTCGAATGATAGAAAAGGGAGTTAACCGAATAGGCAAGCCTTTAAGCGATATTGCTGCCGCAATCGAAAACACGGGCAAACTTGAGCTGTTTAAACTAGAAAAGAACCTGGCTACTTTGGCAACTATTTCCGGTGCAGCTCCAATGATTGGCTTCTTAGGAACTGTTATTGGAATGATTTTAGCCTTTCATGAAATGGCATCTGCAGGAGGAAATATTGACGTTGAAATGCTATCAGAGGGAATTTACACAGCTATGGTAACTACGGTTGCCGGTTTGATTGTTGGTATTGTAGCATTTATTGCCTACAACTTATTGGTTGCTAAAGTAGAAAAAGTAGTTTTTAAAATGGAAGCTCGCACGACAGAGTTTCTTGATATTTTGAATGAACCCGCAAAATAAATATTATGGCAATTCGTTCGAGAAATAAGGTTAGCCCCAACTTCAATATGTCGTCAATGACAGACATCGTATTTTTGTTGTTAATCTTTTTTATGCTTACTTCTACTCTAGTTAGTCCTAATGCATTAAAACTACTTTTACCCAGTAGTTCGAGTAAAACGCTAGCACCACAAACGGTTTCGGTTTCCATTACTAAAAACCTAGAGTACTACGTAGATAGAGAGCAAGTAGAATTTGAATTTCTAGAGCCAATTATTAAAAAGAAAATGGGCAATAATCCTGAAAACTCAATTATTCTTCATGTTGATAAACAAATTGCAGTTGAGGAAGCGGTAAAAGTAATGGATATAGCTAGCAGGAATAAATACAGAATGGTATTGGCAACTAAACCAAAATAAACTTTTAGAAGTGGATATCATTGCAGAAAAAAATAAAAGGACAGGACTTATTACCACCGTGTTAGTTCACATTGGGTTACTCCTTATTTTTGCTTTTTTCGGAATGACTTATATGGAACCACCACCTGAAGAAGAAGGGATTACAATCAACTTTGGCTATTCAGAAGTGGGAAGAAACAACAATGAACAAAATAATCCCACACCTACTCCTACTCCACCCACTGAAACACAGCAAGCGGAACCAACTCCTCAAGAGGTAGTTGAGGAAGAAATAATTACTCAAGATGTGGAAGAAGCACCTGCTATTCAAGAAGACAAGAAAAAAGAGAAGGTAGAGGAAGTTCCTGAGCCCAAAAAAGAGGAACCAAAACCAGACAAAAGCTTGAGCGAAGCCATTAATAAGTGGAAAAATACAAAAAATGAAAGTGGTGGAGGCGACGGTGAAACTGATCAAAGTGGTAATCAAGGGAGTCCGGATGGTGACAAAGACAGCAAAAATTATACTGGCGGTGGTACAGGTGATGGAATTTTATTTTCACTAGACGGTAGAAGCATGGTCAGTAAACCTACTATTAGAGATAATTCTCAAGAAGAAGGGAGAGTGGTAGTAGACATTATCGTTGACAAATACGGAAAAGTAGTTCGTGCAATTCCTGGAGCAAGGGGCTCAACAACTGCGAGCTCTCAGTTGTACAAAATTGCCAAAGAAGCAGCACTTAATACCAAATTTAATGCAAACCCAGATGCAAGAGAAGAGCAAAAAGGTCAAATGACATTTATTTTCATCTTAAATTGATGGATTACGATAAAGCCTTAGAGTTCCTTTTTAAGCAACTACCCATGTACCAGAGAGTGGGAAAGCAAGCTTTTAAAAAGGATTTATCAAATACACTCGCACTTTGTAAAATCTTAAACCAACCTCAAGATAAGTTTAAAAGTGTCCACATTGCCGGAACAAACGGCAAAGGATCAGTTTCGCACATGCTTGCTGCTATTTTCCAAACTGCCGGCTACAAAACAGCTTTATACACTTCCCCTCACCTTAAAGATTTTAGAGAAAGAATTAAGGTAAACGGAAAAATGATTTCTAAGGAAAAAGTAATTCGCTTTATTGAAAGTTACCAAGGTAAATTCAGTGAAATCAAGCCTTCCTTTTTTGAATGGACAGTAGCCTTAGCTTTTAAGCATTTCGAAGAAGAGAAAGTTGATATAGCTATAATAGAAACCGGTTTGGGTGGTCGATTAGATTCAACCAATGTTATAAACCCTGAATTAAGTGTAATTACAAATATTGGTTTGGATCACACTGAGTTTTTAGGAACAGATTTAGTTTCAATTGCCAAAGAGAAAGCAGGCATTATCAAAGAGAATACTCCCGTAGTTATTGGAAACTCATCAACTGTTAGAAAGGTTTTTGAAGAAAAAGCTAACTCAACCAAAAGCAAAATTTACTTTGCGGAAAACTTTGAATACGACTTTAAACTAAAGTCTGACTTAAAAGGGTATTATCAAGAGGAAAATATTAAAACAGTAATAACAAGCTGGTTTGTGCTAAGGAAGTTAGGCTGGAAAATAAGCTTTCCTCAATTAGAGTTTGGTATTAACAACGTAACTGCTATAACCAGTTTACAAGGTAGATGGCAAATTCTTAAAAACTCTCCAAAAGTAGTTGCTGATACAGCTCACAACCATGAAGGATTTAAATACATTTTAAAGCAACTTTCTGAAGAAAAGTACTCCAAACTTCACATGGTATTAGGATTTGTAAAGGAAAAGTCTATTGAAGAGCTATTAAAAGAATTCCCAAAAGAGGCAACATATTACTTTTGTCAAGCAGACATTCCAAGAGCTATGGATAAAAATTTTCTTTTAGAATCGGCAAACAATGTAGGCTTGAAAGGAAAAACCTACAACAGTGTAAAAGATGCGTACTCAAATGCTTTGAACTCTGCTTCTGCAGAGGATTTTATTTATATTGGGGGGAGTAATTTTGTTGTTGCAGAAATTCTATAATTTTTTTCATAAAAGTGTTGCCATAATAAACAATTGATGTATATTTGCACTCCCAAATTCAAGGGGCGATTAGCTCAGTTGGTTCAGAGCACCTGCCTTACAAGCAGGGGGTCAATGGTTCGAATCCATTATCGCCCACATAAAATCCAAAAGCTACAAAGGTATTTTGTAGCTTTTTTACTTTCTATGAAGTTCTACTTTTATATACTGTTTTCGGAAAATGAGATTATGACTAAAAGTTGGGGATTAGGCATAAAGATTAGTTAGTCTGAACAAGAAGTATTCTACATTTCTAACACCTCTAAATTGAGCTCTAAAGGCTTTTATTTTCGCATTAAAGGGAATCAAGATCAAAAGTTGTGTATGAATTAAAATAAGATCGGATATTCACACTTAAAGAATGAAAACTTCAAGAGAACTTTTAGCGTGAATATCCCTGAAGATTTTGATGGATTACTTCAATCATATTGACCAAAAAAGAGAAAGTCAATCATAAAGATTGACTTTCTTAGGTAGCGGGGGCAGGACTCGAACCTACGACCTTCGGGTTATGAGCCCGACGAGCTACCAACTGCTCCACCCCGCACTATATTTAAGATATTCTTTTTTGTTTTGGGATGGCAAAAATAAGAATTTCTTATTGATTGACAAACTATATTTACACCTTTGTTTGAATTATTTTTTCTGAACAACTTCTCATAAATTAAAACTACAATTTTGAATTAATAACTAAATTAGCCTTTGAAATGGGAGTATTATATAATATTGGGAAATACTTTATTCTTTTAAGTAGAGTCTTTAGAAAACCATCTAAGATAAGTTTGTATAGAAAGCAAATTATACATGAGATGGACTCACTTGGTCTTGGCTCACTTGGTATAATCACAATTATTTCTGTATTTATGGGTGCTGTAATCACACTTCAAACAGCCTCAAATATAGATAGTGCATTAATTCCTGCTTATACAGTTGGTTTTACTGCACGGCAATCAGTTATACTTGAATTTTCGCCTACAATTATTGCGCTTATTCTTTCCGGAATAGTTGGTTCAAACATTGCATCTGAAATTGGTACGATGCGCGTTACAGAGCAAATTGATGCTCTTGAAATTATGGGAATCAATTCGGCATCGTACATTATTGTTCCCAAGATTATTGCTTCTATTATCATTAACCCATTTCTTATTATATGGAGTATGTTTATAAGCATTTTTGGAGGCTACCTTATTGCATTATTTACATCTACTATTAGTCCTGAAGCTTATATATACGGAATTCAATATGACTTTAAACCCTTTAGCATTACCTACGCTCTAATTAAAACAGTTTTCTTTGCATTTATAATTACTTCTGTTCCTTCATTTTATGGATATTATGTAAAAGGTGGTGCTCTTGAAGTTGGATCTGCAAGCACTAAAGGAGTGGTAGCAAGCAGTATAGCTATACTTGTAGTGAATTATGTGCTTACTCAAATTCTTTTAATCTAATGATTGAGCTTAAAAACATTTCGAAATCCTTTAATGGAGTTAAAGTTCTAGAAGACATTAGTTTTAAATTCAAGAGAGGAAAAACTAATGTTATTATTGGAGCGAGTGGATCAGGTAAGTCCGTGCTAACAAAGTGCACTGTTGGCCTTATTGAACCTGATCAGGGAACTGTGTATTTCGATGAAAAAAACTTCACAGCAATGGATGTTGAAGATAGAAAAGAAATACGAAAGGAAGTTGGAATGCTATTTCAAGGAGGAGCTTTATTTGACTCACAAACTGTTGAGGAGAATGTAAAGTTTCCTCTTCGAATGCATGCCAAAATGAATGAAAAAGAAATGCAGGAACGAGTTGATTTCTGTCTAAACAGGGTTCAACTTAGTGGTGTTAACGACAGATACCCGGCTGAAATAAGTGGTGGCATGCAAAAAAGAGTTGGAATAGCAAGAGCAATAGCTTTAAACCCAAAATACCTTTTTTGCGACGAGCCCAACTCTGGGTTAGATCCGCAAACAGCTATTATTATTGATCAGCTTATACAAGAAATAACTACTGAATATCAAATTACGACTATTGTTGTAACACATGACATGAACTCTGTATTAGAGATAGGAGAAAACATAATGTTTATATATAAAGGTAAAAAATACTGGGAAGGAAATAAAGAAAACATTTTCAACACCAGCAATAAGGAGCTTGCTGACTTTGTTTTTGCTTCTGACCTTATGAAAAAGCTTCGCTCAACTCATTAATAGAATTCTTAATTAAACTAACTCATCAGACTAGTTTGTGACTCACAAATAACTTTTTGTTCTATTTCTATCTGTCGTCTAGCAAAGAATACAACTATGAATTAAAAGAGTCCAAGCACAAACTCTCAACAGTCAGAATAAGTTAAAAATCACTAATGAAAAAAGCCTCGCTTTTAGAAGCGAGGCTTTAATTTATTAATTGTCCCGTCCTGAAATAAGTTGACACAAAATCAACTTATTTATGAAAACCTCAGGAGAATCAAAAAAGAAACGCAGTCAACGAGATTACAATTTAGGCTTTAAACTAGCTGTAATCTCTCAAGTTGA